>Ga0081529_119663_pt1 | contig 63871 bp, 54 predicted proteins | sample EchGeymetagenome_FD_71012 | JGI IMG/M metagenome (GOLD analysis project Ga0081529, IMG submission 71012) | Ferrous microbial mat and aquatic microbial communities from Echinus Geyser, Yellowstone National Park, USA - transect B T=78-80 C v2... ...
ACTTCTTTATTCTCCAATGTATCGTTCTAAAGTTGGGTGTATTATCTACACCGTATTGTTGCTCAAAATCTTCTACAATTCCCGATGCTTCTCTATAACCTAGTTTGAAGATGCATTTTATTGCGTATGCTGCAAAGATCTCCACATTTGAGTATTGGTAAGGTCTACCTACTTTACCTTTATTCATAACCTTTAAATCATTTTTCTCTGTTTTCTACTGCGGGAAGGAGATAATTGGAGGGTCTGCAACGGTTTACCAAACGTAAATTATATAAATTCCAATTTCGCTTTATATTTTGCATACTGGTCACCAAACCAATATGCATCCCCGGGGACTTTATGCTTTTCGGATTAGTGGAGGGAAGGATAAGTTAGTTAATTATTGGACAACACCGACTTTTCTAAGAGGCTTTTTAAACCGTAGTTCTGAAAGTCATATAGCTATATATACGGCGCTTATGCACATTCTTGTGATGTCAGCTCTGACTTATACAAAGAATTATACCCCAGAAGTAAAAGAATATAAACTTTAAGAGCGATGAAAAGATGTGTTTTTATGCCGAAATTTAACATTCTCATTTCTATGTTTGCATTTTTAACATTCTTGAATTTAGCGCATGCTGGTACAGTCACATTAACAGGCAGTTGCAACGCTACCCTTGTAAACAGCTCGATTGTATTCTCCCTTTCTAATTCTGGCAATGACTCTGCGTACAATCTTATTATTTCTCCTATAATCGAAGGTGCGACTCCTGTTAATACATCCTATTCTATAAGCGTGCTATCACCAGGCCAGACAAAAACATTATATGTTAAACTTACTAATTTTGGGCTTGATGGCACTTATGTAGACGCTTTTTATGTGACGTATCAACAGGGCTTTTCATTCTTTAGTGCGGTTTTCCCTTGCCTTGTTTTTATCAATAAGTCAACAGTCTCTCCAATATACGAAGTTGTTAGGACAACACCGTTAAAGAATATGGTAATTGTTAATGTTTCATTGTTTAATGCAGCGAGGACACCTATAAATGGTACAATCTCTCTTATTGTCCCTCCTACCCTTCCATTCATATCAAATAAGAGCTATGGCTTCACCCTTCAGCCTTATACAAACGAGAGCTTCACATTCAAACTACAATCACCTAACAATGATGCATCTTACTCAGCTGCTGCGGTTGCAAGCTTTAACATAAGCAATCTACATTACTCAAGCATGGCTACATTCTCAATAATACCATATGTTGCAAAGAGTGTGCCCTTATCTCCATTGGAAATAACCACAATAATTATTGCAATAATACTACTAATAGCTCTATTCCTTTTGGCAAGGTCTATAAAGAACAAGAAAAGGCACGAGCGTGAGCACACACATGAAGAGCGTATACATGAGCAGGAGCACAAGCCCTAACTATCTCTAAGATTTTTGAAAATGGTCTTTAATATAGCATAGCCATCTCTAAATGCTCTTAATTTACCAGTGCCAGCATTTCTCTTTTTCTCAAAGCTCGGCACCTCCATGACCTTTAATCCAAGCTTTGCAGCCTTTATGCTTATCTCTGTTTCTATCCCAAACTTATCCTCTTTTAGCTTTAATTTCCTGAATGCATCTCTTCTGAAACTTCTGTATCCATAGCAAAGATCTGTATAGTTTGTGCCAAAAAACAGATTTACCAATATGACAAATGCCTTGTTACCGATCTTCCTAAGTAGGGGCATATCCTCTGTGCCCCCACCAGCAATAAACCTTGAGCCCATACACACATCGTAGCCAATCTCTATGCCTGAGATTAGTAGCCTGAGCTCGTTAGGTTTGTTTGAAAGATCTGCATCCATAGAAACGAGTATGCTACCTTTCGCATATTCCATACCTTTTCTGAGTGCAGATCCTTTACCTATAGAATCAAATATCACCTTTGCGCCATGTTTCTTTGCTATCTCTACAGTCCCATCTGTAGAATAACCATCCACTACAATTATTTCATATTTATAGCCATATCTATCAAGCTCACTCTTTACCTCATCTATAACCTTGCCTATGTTCTCTTCTTCATTCAATGTTGGTATTACCACTGATATAAGGTTTTTAGACATTTTCATTACCTAAATATATTGTAGCATTATTAAGCTTAAAAGCTTAAAGCTTATAAGATATCTTTTTATAATGTAGGCGATAATTTGGGCTTGCTTTCTTTATTGAGTGACGGATTGAAGTCAAATATTATTAGACCAAAGGAGCCTTATAAGCTTACCTTTGCTGTAACTCTTAACTGCAATTCTAGATGTAAGCACTGCAATATCTGGCAGCTGAGGCCAAAGAACGAGCTTACTATAGAGGAGATACGCGCTTTTGTGCGTGCCAATCCTAGTTTTGTTATAGTTGAGCTTACTGGAGGTGAGCCATTCATGAGAAGCGACCTGGTAGAGATAGCAAAAGCTTTTGCAGAGTATTCTAAGAGACTTTATGCAATAACGATTCCAACAAATTCCCTAGTTAATATTGAAGCGGTTGTAAATAAGGTAAATGAGATGCTTAAGCTTAACAAAAAGATCGTTATTACACTCTCACTCGATGGTTACAGAGAGCTCGAAGACGAAATTAGGGGAGTAAAAGGGAATTATGATAGAGTGATAGCACTCTACAAGCGGTTTGCTGAGATAAAAAAAGCAAACAAAAACTTCGATTTTAAGTTCGGCTTTACAATGATTGGGCTAAACCAAGGCAAGTTCCTCGAGACAGTGAAGAGGGTAAAAGAAGACCTTCCGGATGTAAAGCTAATCGATTTTCATCTAAATCTTGGTGCCTTAAGTGAAGGCTACTATGGCAATAACCTATCGCTGCGTGAGAATATACTTGTTGATAGAGATAAGGCCATAAAGGAGGTTGAAGAGATAATAAGAGCTTATAAGAAGGAGATGGGATTTACATTAGACTTGGTTGTGCTTGGCGAGTATATTTATCTTAAAGGCCTGCTTGAATACCTTAAGACTGGCAAAAATCCTTTCAAGAGGCTTATAGGAGAAGCGTCGATATACATGGATAGTTTTGGTAATATATACCCTTCAATACTTGTAAACAAAAGGCTTGGAAGCATAAGGGAGGATGGCTACGAATTAAAGAAGATGATAGAAAAGAACATAAGCATAATAGAAGATGATGATAGAAAGCATTACACCTTCTGTGACGAAGAAGCAAGCATAATAGGTGATATACCAAACGATATTAAACTCTTAATAAGCTAAACTAAGTAGATGGCGGGTTTTGCTATGTATATTTTGGGCGTGTGGGATGGTCATGATTCAGGAGCAGCGCTTCTTGAAGATGATAAGATAATCTTCGCCGCAAACGAGGAGAGGTTTACAAAAAGAAAGCTTGAGGTAAAGTTTCCTTACAATTCGATAAATGCTGCGCTGAAATATGCAGGCTTGAAGCCAAGTGATATAGAGGTTATTGCGTTTCCTACAACCGAGCTTACAAAGACTTTGGAGAGGATATACCCATATTCAAAAGAGTATCATTACTTGTATAGAAGAAGGAAGATACCTAAACCAGCGTTTGAACAGTTTAATAGGTGGCTGAGATATTTCTTTTTGCAATTTGGTATCTGGCCCCTTTGTGGCACTATCAGCAAGGCAATAGTATCGAGGCAACTAAAGCACATGGGCTTCGAAAAGTTCAAGCTGTATACTGTTGAGCATCACACTTCACATGCCGCAACAGCGGCATTTTCAAGTGGCTTTAACAGAGCGCTTGTTGTCACACTAGATGGGCTTGGTGATGGGCTTAGCGGCTCTGTGAGCACATTTGAGAATGGCAAGCTAGAGAGGCATCATGCTATAAGCTCAAGGGATTCTATTGGCATTTTCTTTGAGCAGGTAACATACCTGCTTGGCATGCGCGAGCTTGAAGATGAGGGTAAAGTAATGGCGATGGCCGACTATTCATATCCTTTCGATTTCTCTGCTAACAAGATGAAAGATTTCTTCAAGGTGGAAGGAACAAATATAATAGCAAAATACCACTTCTATAAGCAGCTAAAGATGCTTGATAAAATATTGTGGAATACGCCTAGAGAACAGTTCGCTTATATGGCACAGCAGCTTCTTGAGAATGTAATGGTGAGGTTCTTCTCAAATCTGCTAGAAGAATATGGCATTGGTGATGTTGCTATGGCTGGCGGCACATTCTCTAATGTAAAAGCAAACATGAAGGTGAGGCAGCTCGAAAAGCTAAAGAGATGGTTTGTCTTCCCACATATGGGTGATGGTGGCATGGCAATGGGTGCAGCAATGTATACCAATTACCTTCTTAATGGTATTTCGAGCTATAAATTTGACAACGCTTATCTTGGAAATGAGTATAGTGAAGATGAAATAGTATCTGCATTGAAGAGAGAGAAGGATTTGAGCTATGAATATGATAAAGATAAAAGCAAGCATGCCGCAGAGCTCATAGATGAAAATAATTACATTTTCTGGTTCCAGGGAAGGATGGAATACGGTCCAAGGGCCCTAGGAAATAGAAGTATACTTGCAAAGGCTAGCTCTGAAGATGTTAAGGACAAGCTTAATCTATACGTTAAGCAGAGAGAATGGTTCCAGCCTTTTGCACCCTCTTTACTCTTAAGCGAAGCAGAAAGGCTATTGGAAGATGTAAAGGGCTATGATAAATTTATGACAATGGCTTATCGTGTAAAGCCGGAAGTGAGAGAAGCTATGAAGTCTGTTGTGCATGTAGATTATACCGCGAGGCCAAATATGGTTGGAGATGAGAATCCAGAATATAAGGCGCTTATACAGCATGTAAAAAAACTTGAAGGCTATGGTGTAATATTAAATACAAGCTTTAATATACATGGCATGCCGATAGTGATGAGCCCCGAAGATGCTATAGAAACAATGAAGAAGACAAGCACAAAATATATGTTCATCGGCGACTATTTTGTGGAAAATAAGAAGGGGAAATAATTGAACTATGATTTAATCCTTGGTTATTCATTTACCTTTGCTGTTTCAGTAGCTCTTATTTTGTTAATCTCATCTATGATAATAGGTAGAAAAGAGATAATTAGCGAATTAAAAGGAATAAGCAAGCTTTCACTTTTAGCACTATCTCTAATAATAATTTTTTTCCTTTTTATAGCGCTTAATTATGTTACCGCATTCGAAGAGCTTTATTTTGATGAAAATATTTATCAGGGGGTTGCGATCAACATACTTAAGCACGGCCTTATGCTTTGGTGTCAGATGGGCACAGGCTACTTAAACTCCTGCTACTATAGTGTTCTTTATCACGATCCTGTTGGGTGGTCATATTTTCTCGCCATAGCTTTTGCACTTTTTGGAATAGGCACAAGCACAGCATATGGTGCAGAGCTTTTTGCTGGCGTGCTAAGTGTTTTCGCCTTTTTCTTCTTTGCGTATATTCTAACAAGGAGGGAAGATGTAGCAATTATATCAACTCTGATCTTTGCAATAATGCCTGAGCTTCTTATATGGTCTAGAACACAGGCAGATCCTGATCTACCTTTTATGACCTTTTCTATAATTACATTCTTCTTCTTCACCTTGTTTATGCGCAGAAAAAAGATAAGCACACTTATAATGTTTCTTTCTTCGCTTTTAATAACTCTTTATATAAGAACAGAAGCCATACTTCTTCTAGGCGTATTTTTCCTGCTTTTATTTGTATTTGATTACGAGAGTATAGGATCTATTAAGAAGAGGGCTAAAGATTTATACAATATATTAAATACCAATCCAAAGATCACCTTTATTGTGTTGATCTTCTTTATATTGATAGTTCCACAGCTTATCTATATAGGCATAGAAGCTTCAACTCAGGAGTATGGACAGCCATCAAACCAATCTGCTATCTCACTCTCTTACTTTCCAAAGAATTTTATCACAAACTTAAACTATCTTTTGGGAACTTACAACTCTGCAGCTTATTTCCCAGCAGCCTTCCCACCCCTCTCTTTTATTTTTGCAATCATAGGAGCGATTTGTATCTTCCTCCAAAAGTGGAGCATGAGAATGAAATTTGAGGTCTTCTTTACTTTATTCCTTTGGTTTACAGCTTATTTCATATTCTATGCGTTATTCTATGCAGGCTCTGCACTCTTCGGTGTTGATGCAAGGTTTATGCTTCAGATCACGCCAGAGATCTCGCTTCTTGCGGGGATAGGTGTTATACTTACTTCAATTTATATCTCTAGCGTGGTAGAGTGGATTTCTTTTAAGCTAAAGCACAAAAAGCAAGTCGATGAAAACGAATCTTATCCATCAACAATAAACCCAAATCATAATATAGAAAGCACAAAGATGAAAAATTCAAAGAATAGCATTGTATTTTATTCTTCTGTAACAATCCTTTTTGCAATATTTTTTGCATACCCATTTGCGAATCTGTTTAAACTTGTTGCATTAAATATAAATGATATGCCTCAGCAAACTATAATTGCGCCAACAATCGAATTCTTCTATAACAATTATCAGAAAGTACCTTCAAATTGCCTTGTCTTTTCATTTACTCCTGACATATGGTTTGAGGTTGACAGGGCATCTATGCAGATCGGTTATCTTGGTGCAGAAAATAGTACAATTGCAAAGATTGAGAGGAACTTTAGTTGCTATGTATTAGATTATGGCTACTGGTGCATGGTACCACCTTACAATAATACGCTCTGCTTATACGATAAAGATTCTTATAAGATGAATACTATTGCTATAGGATCTATACCTTTTACAGATAAGCATCCAGCGTTCTACCTTCTCGAAAATTATACACCATGATTTGCGCGAGGCAAGAGGAGAAGAAAACTTGCATTTTGCATCTGCGCATGCTATTTGCTTTCTGCTAGCACACCCTCAGAACCGCCGTAAAGCGAGCACACTTGCAAATTCTTCTCGCCTTTGCTTTCATTTATTATATCTGCAACCAACTTGCTCGTATTGCCGCGCGGACATAAAAATATCACATTTTTCCCAACCCTTTCCAACCGTTTCATCAGTTTTTCAAGTTTTGCATGATATGTTGCCTCTTCACTGTAGTATGCATTCAGCACATCTAAGGCTTCTTCCCCAATTTCTTCTATGCTGCTCTTGTTGATTCCTAGCCTTTCTGCTATCGCCTCTTTACTCTTTTCGTCTAGCTTCCTTGGATAAACCCAGGCTATGGAATAACCCATCTTAATAAGTGCGCGAGCTTCTTCAATGCTAATCTCTCTTGTTTTGCTTTTGTACTTATCCTTTCCGTCAGGCATCATCACAAAATAAACAAGCGGCTCAGAACCGCTTAGTGCTGTTTTTACCATCTCTACCCTATAAGCGCCGTATCTATTCAAAGCTTCGTTTAGCTTGTTTTCCGCAAGCATTCTCGCTATCTCTTCGTTCTCCAGTATGCTAGTGATTGCAGCCGCAAATGCAAGCGAGGCGCTTGGACCTACGCCTCTACCTGTATTTGCATATACAAGCATACCTTCTTTTAAATAGTCCACCTCTGAAAACACTACTTTTACCTCTTTTGTTTCTTGTAGCCTCAGCAGTTCTTTGTAAAACGGAAGCTCTTCTACACTTTTCTTGGTTCGAATACCAGGAACATCCTGCCCATCCTTCGGAAAAACTACTTCTATAAGCGGCGTGCTGCCGCTTTTGCTATAGTATATTAAGAACCCAAGTGCTGTGCCGAGAGTGCCTGCTGATAAAAACAATGTTGTCAAGCGCGGATCTGCCTTTATTGCCTTTAGTGTATGTTCAACTTCTGGTGCTGTTGTTGCAACGTGAGCTAAATAGTTCGCTGGATTTTCGTACTGGCGTGGGCAGAAGCCGCCATATACCTTAGCAACAAGTTTTGCAACTCTTATTGCATCGTTTTCTTTGAGCGCCATGATAATTTCATCCTCTCCTTCTTTGTGCTCTGTAGCGACCCCCACTTTTGCAAGCGCTTCCTTTATTTTCTCGAGCTCAAACTTTGCTTGTTCTATGCTAACGTTTTCATTAGCGCCAGGTACAGGGCATATCTCAGTATTTAGCAACACTATCTGCGCTCCAGCGCTCTCGAGCTCCCTTATAACACCCTCTTCGATTCTTCTAGAGACTATTACCAGTACAGGCAGTCTTATTTGCTGCGATGCCTTTGCAAGAGCGATGCCCATGTTGCCTGAGGTTGCCTCTACTATAAATTTTGTGCTAGTATTTATCTCTCCACTTTCTAGCGCGTTTACAAGCATATATACCGCTGCTCTGTCTTTAATAGAATGCGAAAACGGCAAGCTTTGCTCAAACTTGCCGATCACCCTGTGATTAAGAATAAAATCACGTTTGCCATAACTATTTTCAATTATCTCTTTTGCCTCTTCGGTAAGCTCAAGCACCGGCGTTTCCATTATGCTTTCAAGCAAAGCCTTTGTTATGTTGTTTCTTTTATCTTCTTTCACTACTAAAGGTATTTTCCCACCCTATAAGATGCATACGCAGCAAACAATGCTTGCTGAGCAGATAAGCATGCCCTTATAACATTTATAACAGAGTTATATTTATATGTTTTTGTCATGGCTTTATGCTCTATGCGCCTTAGCTAGCGGTGATTTGAGAAAGTTTATAAAACGTGAGCGGAAGATCCACGATTTTAATCGTGGGATAAAAGCGAACCGCAGAAACAGAACCCCAACCTTCATCGTCCTGTCGGGCTCGGTTGGGAACGCATAATGCGTTTGTGGCATCAATACCGTGTTTCACTTGGTATGTTCCTAGTTCATTGACACGGTTTGCATTCCATATCGGAATGCAGAGGCCAATATCTCCCAAGGCGTGAATTCCGGCGTGTCCCGCCGTATAATACAATTTTGTTACAAACATATATACCTTGTCGTTCAATATTTCAATATCATACCGTGTTTCACTTGGGAAGCCCACGACCTTTAGTCGTGTGGAGGATGTCACCTGAAGAATCTTTGGGTAGAATAATCTACAAAAACGAAAAGCAAGATATTTAAATCTATATAAGCAAAATATACTCTGGTGCTCTTATGGTAGCTTGAGTTTGTAGAGGCAATGTACCGAGAGCGCTCCTTATGCTATGATCGTACATCTCTAGACTCACTATCCATAAGCATGAGATCATGCTTTGCATGATTGATTTGAGGAGAAGCGAGCTTGTATATAAGCCACCTAGTGGATGGCTTGGCTCTAGTTGCGACGAAGGTCGTGGCAAGCTGCGATAAGCCTAGGGTAGGCGCATGTCAGCCTTTGAACCTAGGATTACCGAATTGTGCACTATGAATAGTGGTGCACGCATACCCGGGGAATTGAAATATCTTAGTACCCGGAGGAAAAGAAAGCAAACGCGATGCCGTTAGTAATGCGAATGAAAGCGGCAGAGGGCGAACCGAATCCGCTGCGCAAGCAGTTAGGAGATGTGGTGCAGCTTGAGTCCATGGCGACGAGCCGAATGCTTTGGAAAAAGCAGCCATAGAGAGTGAGAGCCTCGTAGGCAAAGTTGCTTTGGACGTGCTGCAAAAGAGTAGCTCGGCCTGAGTACGTCGAGCGAATATGGGGGCATTAAACTCCAACCCTAAATAATAGCTAGAGACCGATAGCGAACAAGTAGCGCGAGCGAAAGCTGAAAAGAACCCACACGCGTGGGGCTGAAAAGATCTGAAACTAGGTGGTTACAAGAAGATATGGCATGAAAGGAATGAAGTGCCTGGAAGCGAAATGCCTAAGCACTAGCGACGGGCATGGACTAATGTCATATCCTTCTTCTTGAAGCAAGAGCCAGGGAGTGCATTTGAGTGGCAAGCTTTCCGCGTAGTGAAAGCGAGAGCGCGCAGGCAACGAGGCGCTGGGCATGAAAATGCCTAAGTCACTCATTTGCGACCCGAAGCCATTGTGAGCTACGCGCGGGGAGGGCGAAGTCGAGTTTACGCTCGATGGAGGCCCGCAACCTGTCATGGTATATCCTGTTGGGTCACCCGCGGGTAGGGGCGATAGACCACTCGAACATGGCAATAGCGGGTCCCCTCCGAAGTATCTTTAGGATAGCCTCGGGCGAGCTTGCACGTGCGGTAGAGCTACCGATCAGAAGGTAAGGAGTCGAAAGGCTCCACCTTCTTTTCAAACTCCGAATGTGCGTGCTGCGTAGAACCCGGGAGTCGGCTGCATTGGGTAAGCTAGTGCAGCGAGACTGTAAAGACAGTAACTAAGGTTAAGGTCCCTAAATCCTAGTTGAGTGTGTTGAAGGAGGGTGCTTTCTTAGACAGTCGGGAGGTAGGCTCAGAAGCAGCCACCCTTTAAAAAACGCGTAATAGCGTACCGATCGAGAAAGTGCACTCCGAAGATGGACGGGGCTAAACTAGGTACCGATACCTTAGCGTGCGAAAGCACGGGTAGGAGGGCGTACTATATGGGTAGAAGCTCGGTCTTGAGATCGAGTGGACCGTATAGTAGTGAAAATCCTGGTGTTAGTAACAGCAATATACGGGTGAGAATCCCGTACACCGGAAGCACACGGGTTTCCTCGCAATGATCGTCAGCGGGGAGTTAGGCGGTCCTAAGCAGGGAGCCAATCACTACCCTGCAAAAGGGAAGCCTGTTAATATTCAGGCCCTCGGTATGTAGGTGTGGCAACACAAGGTGGATTTCTGACGCCTGGGGATAGGCCTGCAAAGAAGTGCAAATGGCTGCGGAGTCTCATTATGAGGAGAAGCAGCTAAATGAACTAAGATGGCTGAATTCCTGGGCCCGTGAAAAGGGAATCCACAACGATCATACCGAACCGTACCTAGAACCAGCACAGGTGCTGCTGGCTGAAAAGGCCAAGGTGTGGCGGAAGAACCCAGGTTAGGGAAATCGGCAAGTTGGTGGCGTAAGTTCTCGAGAAGCCATGTCTGCGCTGGGTAAGCGCAGATTGCAATAACTAGGGGGGAGCGACTGTTTCTTTAAAACACAACTCACCGCAAAGCCGTAAGGCTTAGTACAGTGGGTGACGCCTGCTCACCGCTAGTATGCGAAACTCCCTTCCAACGGAGCGAAGCGCTAGCAAAGAGCGGGAGTAACTCTGACTCTCTTTAGGTAGCGTAATACCTCGTCACTTAATAGGTGACTTGCATGAAGGGCGTAACGACTCCCCCACTGTCCCAATCTGGGATCCGGTGAACTCACTGCGTGGTGAACATGCCACGTACTTCCAGTGGGAAATGAAGTCTCTATGAAGCTTGACTACAGCCTGTTGTTGTTGTGCTGTGGGCGCTGCAAAGCGTAAGTGGGAGCGTCGAAGCATGGGCTTCGGCTCATGTGGAGCGACCATGTAACACCACTCTGCACCTGCCGCGCGACTTACCAGAAATGGGACAGCTGCAGGTGGGTAGTTAGACTGGGCGGTTGCTTTCGATAAGGAAACGAAAGTGACCAATGCTCTGCTTAGGTGGGTTGGAAACCCACTGTCAAGCACAAAGGCAAATGCAGGGCTGACTGTATCCCGAAAAGCGGGGGATGCAGACTGGAAACAGGGGCTTAACGAACGTTGGAAGCTCTTTTAATGGGGCTCCAAGCTGTCAAACAAGTTACTCTAGAGGTAACCGGTTCGTGGCTGGTGAGAGTACATATCGACCCAGCCGTTTGATACACCGATATGGGCTTAGGTCATCCTGGCGGTGCAGGAGCCGCCAAGGGCTGGACTGCTCGTCCATTAAAGACCTACATGAGCTGAGTTAAGTCCGCCGCGAGGCAGGACGGGAATATCTACTGGAAGTGTTAGTGTCAGAGGATAAGGTTTCCGTAGTACGAGAGGAACAGGAAACCGGCGCCTCTAGCTTACCGGTTGTCATTTGGCACTGCCGGGTAGCCACGCGCTAAGCGGATAAGTCCTGAAAGCATCTAAGGACGAAGCCGCATCCGAAACGAGACACTTAGGGTGGCCATAGTACATGGCTTTGATAGGGTGGGCGTGTAAACAGGGAGCTTCGGCGACTTGTGAGCGCACCACTACTAAATCCTAACACACAAGCTCGCTTCTCGACTTATTTTTCTTTTTAAAAAGAGCTAGGATTTAGAAGGCATTATGTATGAGCCATGGTAGACAGGAACACATGTATTGTGTATGCATGAGCATGTTGTATAGCCTGCTACCATAAACATAGGGCACATTACAGGAGCATGCTCTTCAAGCTTTTGAAGCTTTTGATAATAATTCATATACTCTTGTTAATAACTGCTCAGTTTTATATAGATGTAATGTAAAGTTTCTAACTTGACAGATATAGTTGTTTCGGTGTGGCATTGATTCCGTGGTGGAAACGGCAATTGTTGTACCATTCCTGAACTCTTCTATCTGCCCATTCTACTTTATTCGAAAGAAAAAGATAAAAGTGTAAAGTTGGAAAGTTTACTTTACAATAGAAGAAGAGATTAAAGATGGTTTAGGAAATTTTCGGTTTTTGTTTCGGTTTTTAAATACCTTTCTGCCTTTTCTGTTTTATCTCTGATATAGCGTTGAGCAACTCTTTCTCCTCGTTGTTCAATAGGTCGCTGAATTTCTGCCTAAGGAGCCTCTCACTCTCATCATTTACATGCGTATAAAGTATGTCATCTTCTTTTACCTGCCTGCCGAATGTAATATCATCGATAGAGATCGCAACTTTATCGCCCTTCTTTGCTTCTTGCAAGGCTATTCCGTTGTCTTGTATCTCTCTTATCCTGCCTATAATGTTTCCATTTTTATTCATCAAGAGATAAGAAGGCCTTATCTTCCCTGCAAGCACCTCTATGCCGAAGATTGCAGGATGCGAAATTCTAAAGCATGTATTTGGTATGACCTTTACCATGCCTGGAAAGATAAGCGATCTTTCTGCACTCTCCCTTGCTTTCTTTCTCTCATTTTCAAGCCATTCTTTATATTCATCGATTATCTTGTATATTATATTTTCATTTATAATAGTTATACCAGTTGCTTCTGCTTCGCGAAGCGCATCTTCGTCTATCTTAACTCCGAAAGATAGAACAACAGCACTATATGGATCTATAGCGCGCATAGCATAAGCATCGAGTACATCTCTTTTTGTAACATTTCCAAGCCCTTTTTTGCTTATGCTAACTCCTATGCCTGCAAGAAGCTTAGACACAGCTTCTATTGTACCTATGCTATCAGCTTTTAATATTATACCCTTCCGCTCTGTTGCAAACAGGTCTGCTATTTCTGCCTTTATCTCATTCTCATAATTTGGATAATCGGTTGATAGCACCAGCGAGCCTGGAAGCGCATCCTCCAAGCCGGTGCCACTAATCTTAACTCCGCTAGCAGCGCTTACGCTATCAACATAATAAAACTTGCTTGCGCTCTCTCTTAGCTCCTGCAAAGGCTTAGGCTTAAGCAAAGCTTTTATCTTTGATAAGCCTATACCTGTGCTTGTAGCAAACGCAATTATATCATTTACCTTAAGTGTGCCATCATATAATATTACATCAATAGTTGTGCCAAGCCCTTTCTCTTCTTTCTTTTCTATAATGCTGCCTTTTCCAGGGCCGTTCACCTCTATGCTAATCCTTTTCTCTAGAAATCTTTGGGCGAGCCCAGTAGCGTATAGAAGCAGTTCAGGAATACCCTCGCCAGTCTTAGCACTAACAGGAATTATTAACACTTCTCTTTGAAAATCCTTTACCCTATCAAATCTTTCGCTGTTAAAGCCAAGTTCACTGAGCTTGCCTATTATCTCATATATCCTATTGTCAAGCTCGCTTGCAACATTTGGCTGCTGCTTAGCTATAGTTTCTGCAAAGCATTCATTATCATTTGCTCGCCAGCCTGTTATAAGATCTATCTTGTTTGCAGCTACAATAAAGGGTGTTTTATACTGTCTTAATATCTCTATAGCTTCATATGTCTGTGGCTCAAAGTTTTTAGTTATATCAACAACAAGTACAGCAAGGTCCGCAACACTGCCACCTCTTTTCCTTAGATTTGTAAAAGCCTCATGGCCTGGCGTGTCTATAAACAATAAACCTGGTATTGTTAAGTTTATCTTAAATGATGATAATATACTTTTGCAGATCTTTTTAATAACATCAATTGGAACCTCGCTTGCACCTATATGCTGTGTTATTCCACCCGCTTCCTTATTTGCAATTGCTGTATTCCTTATCTTGTCTAAGAGTGAGGTTTTGCCATGGTCTACGTGACCCATTACAACGATTATAGGCTGCCTTATCATAAGAAGCACCAGCAATGCATTATAAACTTTCTGTTCTATAACTATATAACTTTTACTTCTTTACTTTAATTTGGTGATTGAATGGAGAGAACATTGGTTCTTGTAAAGCCAGATGGTGTATATAGGGCACTTATAGGTGAAGTTATAAGTAAGTTTGAGCGTGCAGGACTTAAAATAGTTGCAATTAAGATGTTAAGGCCTAGCAAAGAGCTTGTCGAAAGGCATTATTACGCGGATAAAGAATGGCTTGAATCAGTAGGCAAAAAGAGTATAGCCTCTGCAGAGAAGGAGGGTAAGCACGTTAATGAAACCCCTCTAGAGATAGGCATGCGAGTAAGAGATACCTTAATAAAATACCTAACAGGCGAGCCTGTCGTTGCGATGGTTGTAGAAGGAAACGATGCTGTATTTATAGTGAGAAAGCTCATAGGTTCTACAGAGCCAAAGTCAGCAGATCCATCAAGCATTAGAGGAGAGTTTTCGAGCGATTCATACACTCTTGCAGATTCACAAGGCAGGGCGTTAAGAAATATAGTGCATGCTTCTGGCGAGAAGAAAGATGCGGAGAGAGAAATTCCAATCTGGTTCAAAGAAGAGGAGATAATAGAATATAATAGAGCAGACGAAAACGTTATGTTCAGATAGTCTATGCTCCAAATTTTTGTTTAATCTCTTGGCTTATCATATCTGGGCTCCAGAGCGGTTCCCATACCAGCTCTATTTCGATTTTGCCAATATCCGGTATATTCTCTAGCCTTAACTGTGCATCTGCTAGGATTATACTTGTTACGGGGCACATTGGACTTGTCATTGTCATCTTTAATTTAATGTTGTTATTTTCATCTATCTGTACGCCATAGATAAGCCCAAGATCAACTATATTAATTCCAATCTCTGGATCGGTGCATTCTTTAAGTTTATCTATTACTTCCTTTATAGTTATTCTGTGCATTAATAGCTATTAGAAATTATAGATATAAAAATATATTATGTTTTGCTAACTTGTTGTGCAGAGAGATGAGCTTGTCATCCAGTAGCACTCAAAATTGGATGAGCATACATTGTTCCCATAGTCTTTGTTTAGGCTTATAGAAGCGTTTGTGGCAAGACCTGTGCAAGCAATGCCATATCTACTCATATTTGTAAAGATATCGCCCTGCAGTATGTTTGTGGTAGAATTGATAATATACATTCCTATGCTGCCATGATTTGCTATATTTTTAGTTATCTGGTAGCCGAGCCCTCCAGCAAGCTCTATTGATATGTTTGAATCAGCAATATAATTTTTCTGCAAAGTTCCATAATTTGTATTTACAAAGAAGATTCCATAAGAGGAATTGAGTATGGTATTATTTACTATCTTTGGATAAGAAGCGCTTGTTGCTGAGATAGCAATATCTGAATGCACTATTGTATTATTTAGTGCTTCTAGCTCTGTTTGCGAGCCTCCCTTTATTGCATTTGTAAAGTTTATAAGATAACAATTCTCAATCTCTACATTGCTTGCATTCTCTATGTTTGCAAAGGTGCCACCATGCGTTGCTAGGATTGTATGATAGTTGCAATTTATCAAAGTATTATTTGCACTGCTTTGCTTTGTATTGTATATGTTGTATAGTATTTCACCATAAGGATAAAGTATATCCTGCGTTAGCACAAGCGTTGAAGAGCTGCTTATAGAAAGTGGCGTTTGTGAGAGACTCTGGCTATTAAGTTCTACAAGCCAGTGGCAGTTTGCTTTTGTAGAGCCAAAGTTTACTCCGTTGAGCTCAGCATAAACCCCTGAAGAGGAAGGCGAGCAATAGTAATCAATTTTGTTGGAATAAGCGGTGTTGTTGAATATATTGTTGTTGTTCGAATTATATATCATGAAGCCGTATAACTGATTCTGGTTCGCGTTGTTGAAGCTTATTATGTTTTTAGTAGAATTGCTTATTATAAAGCCGCTTGAGCTGTTTACACCATTTAGTGCTGTATCTCCATTCACTATGCTTGAATTCAGCTTATTAAAGTAGAACCCAGCGTTGTAAAATCCTGTTGTGTTTACATTTATAATCTTGCTGTAGACAAGGTTGCTCGCATCCACGCCAAATCCAACCTTACTTATATTTATATTTTGTATTGTTATGTAGCTTGAATTCGTTATTGAAAAGCCTGTTGCAAACTGGCTTATCCTGCAGTTTGATATATCAACATTGCTTACATTATGCAATTCGAAAGCACTTCCTGAATAGCTTCCAGCTATATAATTATTCATGCAATTTATGCTTACATTGCTTGTTTTAATATTGAAGCAGTTTGGAACCGCCTTTATGTTGCTATTTATCGAGTAGCTTCCAGGTATTGTTATTGTTGTGCAATTGTTTAATGGATAAACGCTTATGGGTGGCAATGCATGTCTAGCGCAAGATGTGCCCCAGTTGCAATCTGTAAGACCACATGAAACATCTGTGAAGAGGCTAGGTGATACATTGTATGAACTTGCTGTGCAGTATATGTCGCCATATGTGTTCTTCTCCGCTACGCCATTGTTGTAAATATTGCTTCCTCCGGTATTTACATATATACCATACTGGTTCTTTGAAAAGTTGAAGTTGCTTAGGGTAAAGGTATTTGTGTTGTTGATAAATACACCATATTTATTTCCACTACCATTTATGTAAAATGCAGATCCAGAATTCATGTTGTTAACATACAAACCATATGTGTTATTTGTTAGAGTCACATTTTCAAGGCGAGGGTAAAATGAATTGTTTAGGTATATACCATATGAATTGTTTTCAATAAGACAATTCTTTATTGTGTTATTAAAGTTTCCTGATAGCTTTATACCTATGCCCGCATTTTTTATTGCATGGGTATTGCAATTCAGCACAACGTCAGGTGAGTTAATGGTTATACATGTAATTGATTTTGAGCTAGGATTAGACATGTTGAAATAGTCATTTGCAAGTATATTACTTGTAAGTGTATAGGTTCCTGGAGTATTTATATATCCGCAATTACTTATATTATATGGAAGTGTAATTTGACTTATATTAAGCTCAACATTCGATTGTGAGCACCAAGCAAAGTTGCAATATAGATTGTTTTTGCACGTGGTATCGCTGAACAGGTTAGAGTTTGAGAAGCCTGCTTCTTTATAGCAGACAAAGTCCTGAGGATTGTTACTTAAAACATCGTTTATAAACCTGTTGCCTATCGAGTTTACAACAAAGCCATAATAAGCATTGCCATATATACTATCATTCAAAAATATATTACTCCCGCCATCTAATATACTTATGCTACCAGATGCGCTAGAAGAAAGAGAGGTTGTTGTATACTCTATATCATTAAATCGTGAGTTGTTTAGAAAGATGTTTGAGATTGTGTTTTTGGTGATGTTGCTATTGCTTATTGTTGAATTATCTACATTTTGAAAATATATTCCAAATGAAAATTGTGTTATATCTATGCTGCTAATAGTTACATTACTCGCATTTTTTACAAATATGCCATATGTAAATGGTGGCACACCAACAAAAGGCCCATTTCCCTTTATCTTGTTAAAATTACCTATTATTTCTACGTTGCTAGCATCTACAGAAATGCATGCACCCCTTGCGAGATTTGTGGATATGCTTTTTGTTAGATAGTATCTACCAGGCTTGCTTATAGTGGTGCAATTTGCTATCTCGGTCATTACCGGCTGCTGAATGGTAGTTGTAAATATACTTGTAGTTGTTACTGCATGCTGGGTTGGTTTACTTACTAAAAATACAGCAGCCACAATCATTATCAAAATGATTGCTATGCCAGCATAAAGCGCTGCACGGCCTTTCTTTTTGGCTACCTTTTGTCCAGCGTTACCCTGTTGTGGAGTTGCGCCTTCGCCACTCTGACCTGGTATAAAGCTTTCTATTGGTGGTCTTTGTGCTTCATTTGCCTGGGCTTGCTGGTTCTGCTGATTCTGGTTTTGTAAATTTTGATTCTGAGAGTTTTGTAAATTTTGATTCTGAGTGTTCTGTGAATTTTGTGTTTGGTCGCTCACCGAGTCCATGCAATCATGCCTAAAACAAATGATAATTGAATAATATATATTTATATTTATCTAAACCGCATTTAATAGTTGGCATGCCCCAGTAGCTCAGTGGCAGAGCGCCTGTCTCGTAAACTTCTTAAGAGAAGTTTAATCAAGAACTGGAAAACAGGAGGTCGAGGGTTCAATCCCCTCCTGGGGCTTATATCTATGGAGTTAAACCCCGTTGCGAAAGATTTAAGAGGGTTTAGTACCTGCATGTAATTTTCATAACCTCGTGCAAGTATCTTGATGGGTCAAGAAAGGAGGAGAAAGATTAGCCAAATAGATAGTTATTAAAGATTTAAATTTTAATAGATTTACTGAGTTGTATGACTGAGCACAAGCTTATAATTGGGGATTGCACAAATATGGGGGAAATAGCAGATGAAAGTATACAGCTCGTTGTTACCTCGCCGCCTTACTTCAATGCACCATTTGATTATAAAGGGTATTATAAAGCATATTCAAATTATTTAGATATGTTAAAAAAGGTAGCCAAAGAACTGTACAGAGTTGTCGCACCAGGTAGGATAGTTGCACTTAATATAGATGATATGCTGATAGATGGGAAGAAGTATCCTATAGTAGCGGATGCCACAAAAATTTTTTTAGAAGCTGGTTTTGATTATAGAGACAGGATTATCTGGAAGAAGCCAGATGGATATTTGCGAATAAGTAGAAGAAGCGGAGTATTACTTCAGAATCCATACCCTATGTATTTTTATCCCGATAATTTACTTGAAAGTATACTAATTTTTCAGAAAGGTGAGTTTGATTATAAATCTATACCTAAAGAAATAAGAGAAAAATCAAAAATCGATATTAAGGAATTAGAAAAAAATAGCAAAGACTGGTATAAAACGCTTTGGGAAATGACTAATGTATTGCCAAATAGCGATTTAGAGAAAGGTATTGCGGCTTTTCCAGAAGAGTTACCCCGCAGATTAATAATACTCTATTCATATATAGGTGAAACTGTATTAGATCCATTTGTTGGTAGTGGCACAACAATGAAAGCTGCAAGGAGTCTGAATAGAAATAGTATAGGTATTGAAATAAATAAAAAATTAGTACCAATAATAAAGAAGAAATTAGGCTTTGATGGGCAAAAGGATTTATTAGGTAGTAATGATACATTAGAAATAATATTTCGTGAAACAGAAACAGTTGAAATATATGGAACTAACAGCGAAAATCATTAAAGGTATAAAGTATACTCCTTTATTGTGCAGAGATCTTAACTCTTATAAATTGGCCGATCTTAAAAATGCATTTAAAGATGCCACCTTTTTGCTTAGCATAGATAAAATGAATAAACTAGCAGTAAGTTGGTGGGTATCTCCAAAAAGAACACGTTCTTATCCTTATGCTAGAGTTTATGATTCATTTTGTTTTGGCGGTAAGAAAGTCACAATAATACCTATTATGAAAGATGAAGGCAAAAAAGGTGATAGAGACTTCTTGCAATGGGATACTATCTCATTAATGAGCTTGCTCGGAATATATGTAATAATGGCATACTATGTTGATGCGGTACCAAATAAGAGATTTCCTAATAAAATTACAGACCAAAAATTTGATACCAAATATATCAGAAGTGAAATTATGCATTTAATCAATTATCAGACTGATGCATTGCACTGGAATTTATATCAATTAGATAAAGTAAAAGAGCTGGGTAATAAAGCCATAATGGCCTATGCTAAATTATCGAAAAAACTTAAGATAGAGATGCACTCAAAAAGTTCTGCTGAAATTAAAATAAACAGGCTAATGAAGAACAAGGAAGCATTTTTATCTAGTTCCAGATTACTTGCAAAAAAGGCACAATTGCGTGAAAGCAATACCATTCATGCAGCTGAAGAAGTTATCCCAGGTAAAAAAGCTAAACTTACAATTACTAATTATCTTGGCGGTTGTTATTACTTTACTGCGGACGAGGCAAGAGTAAATAGGAAAAAGGTTTATATTGTAGAGGCAAAAAATACTCAAAAAGATAAGGAATTTCCGAGCATAGAAGATATAAAAGATGGCCTGCTCAAAATGATCCTTTTTACTAATTTAGAAGATGTAAGAATTGGAAAAACGATATACCAACCTGTTCCTGTGTTAAAGCTTACAAGTAGGGCAACAAAGAAAGCTACATTTAATGAGCCACTATTCAAAAAGCTTAAGGAAGAAGCCATGATAAATGGTTTCAAGATAGAATATAATGGCAAATTCATAAATTAAAACTATGTTAATTTTTTCTCGAGCAAATGGCACTAGAGTAGATTATTTAAATCGTTGCATAATAACACTTTTATGTCACTATTCCAGAAATTTACAAAAAGCCAAAGCGATGTTTAGTTAATGCTTGTTTATAACAATTGCTGCAACTAAAATAATAAAAAGAATTACCCCATCAATTACACCCCCTATAAAATAGTTTGGGTCGCAATAGACTTTACTTAAATCATATCAGATACTTACAACAATAATAGAATATGCCAATGCCAATTTAAAATCTCTTATTTTTCCTTAATATCTGCGTTGCTCATATAGCTCCCTACCACTCCTTTTCACTTGTAATTTTACGTTTAAACTCTTCTAAATCATAATCTTTTGCTAATTCATCTAATTTATTTTTAATATATTCTGATTTAGATCTCTCAGAATTAATGGTCTTCCTAATAGAGCTTAATATATAAAGTACTAATCCCCAAACTACAAGAAAAAATATTGTAAAAGTAATTGAAAGTAAGCCCTCACTTGATATAAGTGAAGATAAGGTCAGAACTGATGTAATAAAAGTAGCAAATAACGCAATAAAAATAGCAATTAAACCGATTAATAGATTATCTGAATTATCTTTTCTTAGTGTAAGTATTTTGATTGCTTCTCTTGCTTCATCCCTAGTTAAATCTTTAGTTGTCATACTTAAGTTGTAACTGCATAAATTTTTATAATTTTACCAGTCCTCCCTTACGGTGATTTATCTACTTTTAAATGCTGTCTCAGAATCAGACTAATGCTTAATAAAAAGAATTGCTAAAAATAGCTAAAAATAATATAATAACAGCGGCAATAAAGCCAATATCCTTACTACCTGTTAAAGCAGTAACAAATAGGCCAAACATAACTGCGAATAAATAGAGTAAGACTACTTTGGTTAGCTGTTCCTTTATTTCTTTTAAATACATAAGTTAAATTATAGCCTGCATAAATTTTTATGTTTTATAATGGAAATAGTGAAGACTACTACTCAACCTTTCCTTGTAGTAACTCTTCTACTGTCCTTAGTACTATCTCTAGCCCTTCTTCATTCTTTGCTCTTGCTGCTTCTTCATAAGCACCTTTTCCAAATGAGAAGGCCACGATATATCCTTTCTTCTTTCCAGCCCTTCTAAGTGCTGTTTCAAAGTTATCAACAACATTCCTTCCAACATCCCAGCTCTGCTTAACTTGTATAGGATAGCCACCAGTAATAGCAGGAGTATATCCATCTATTCCTAAATCATTTGATTTTTTAGGTGTTACAGTACCAAGGAACTTATCAACAACAACCCAGTTTTGAAACTCAAACGGATTCAACTTTTTAACATAATTTAAATCAACATTACCTCTTATTATTGGAGCATTTATTCCAAATTCCTTTTGCAATCGTTTTTGCATTAGCTTGCAAGCAGTTGGACTTATATCTATGCCAATCCACCTTCTACCCAATTTTTGTGCTGCTACTAAAGCAGTACCACAACCACAGAATGGGTCTAAAACTATATCTCCCTCATTAGAAGATGCTTTTATTATACGCTCTAACAGTGCAACGGGTTTTTGAGTAGGATAACCTAACCTTTCTTTTGCCTGTGAATTTATATATGGAATTTCCCAAACATCCCTTGCATTTACCCAGTTATAGATGCCATTTTCATCTTCAAAAAATTCTGCTTTCCCAGCTCCATAATTTATTACTCCAGGCTTTCTTGATTTTGCTTTTGTATAATTTTTTTCTTTTTGTGTATTGAATATATATTTATTGCTCTTCGAATAAAAGAGAATTGTGTCATGCTTTCGACTCCAATATCTATTACTTGATCCACCTGTCCGATAAAACCATATTATCTCATTCCTAAAGTTCTTCTCACCAAATATTTTATCCATTAAAATTCTAAGATGAGCGTTAGCATGCCAGTCACAATGAAGATACATACTTCCAGTAGGTTTGAGAATTCTCCACATTTCTCTTATCCTAGGCTCCATCCACACAATATAATTCTCAATACCACCTTTCCATCGATCTTCAAAAGCTCTAATTTCAGCTCCATCTTTCCAAATTACTTCATAGTGCTTGTTCGAGAAGAAAGGGGGATCAGCATAGATTAAATCAATGCTGTTATCAGGAAACTTAGATAATATCTCTAAATTGTCCCCCTCATAGATAGCGTTTATCTCCATCCAATCATAAAGCTATTTGCCTATCAAATTTTAAATAATTTTTGCAAATTTTATCATAAAAATCAAGGATCTCTACTCAATCCAGTTGTAAAATTACTGGTAAAAACAACTTAAAAGTACGTCGTAAAATGGACTAAACTCCGTAGCAATTTTAACTCTGGGCTCGTTGATAACGTTTTTAAGCTGTCACCACCAATATTTAATATGCCAGAATCTCTGATCGAGCAGAATGAGGGTCGTAAGCATACTCTGATTATTGTGAGCGTACTGCTTGCTGTGATTGCTATTGGCGGATTTGCTGGATTTGCCATATCTAATCACAGAACATCGATCGAGAACCCGGTATGCGTGCCTTTCTACTATTACAATTCAACAACAAATCAATGCCAACCACAAATGATCTCTCCGGCGTGCGCACCAAATCATCCGAACGCAAAGATATATTTCGCGTGCTCTGGAACCAATGTCACACCAGATATATGTCCTAACAATTACACTTTCAACAGAGCAAAATCGCAATGCATAATCAACACAAATACGACTACACTATCCTCTGTTACATCAACCTCGGTTATTACTTCTGCAACTACTACAATAAATGTGGTTAAGCCTAAATTTTCGCAGCAATTTTGCCTAAATGGAGATCAGAACGCTACTGTAATGCGGTATGCAATAGCTAATGGAGTAAAATGCTTCAGGGCAGATATTTACATCAGTAAGGCGGAGATGAATTTTATCGCAAATGCAACAAAAGCAGGCGCGCAATATATTGGCATACTGGATTATGCGACTGTGGGTGCGCAGCCTTCGAGATATGGTTGCATATCGGGGTGCAATTGGACGCTTGATACATGGAATGCGAGCGTTGCAACTGCAGTTGCGGATTATCCTGAAATCCATGTGTGGGAGATATACAACGAGCCGCTCGAACCAAATTTTGTAAGCGGGTATGAGAATAGAAATGCATCTCACTATTTCAACATGATAAAAAGTGCATATTCAATAATAAAAAAGAGCGATCCTAATGCCACTATTGTGTGCTTTGGAGGCGCACAGATATTCTCATTTTCAAGCAATACTGTCCCATATGAATTTTCGTTCTACAAGCAGGTATGGCAATATGGGGCGGCAAAATATTGCGACGCAATATCTCTGCACGCTTATAGCCAACCATATTACAACTTCAGCCAGATAGTTTATAATGGAGAAACGCTTGAGCAATCGTATAATAACACATTGAACATGTACGAGAACCTTACGGGCAAACCCATCTGGATAACGGAAACTGGCATTCCATCAAACAACTGGACAGCAGGAGTCAACTACTCGGAGCAAAAGCAAGCTGCATTTCTTATGCAGGACTTCGACTTTTTTGCATCACACCAGTTTGTAAAGAGGATATACTGGTTTCACCTTATAGGTTATGCTAACAGGGGAGCAGATTTAGGCTTGCTTAATGTCACTACCATGCAGCCAAAGCCGGCATGGTATTCTTTTCTTTATTTCGTAGATAATGAAACCAATTAGGTAGGATCCTGACAAATTAATAATCTTTTCTTCGACGTTAAACCAAATCCCCCTCACAGAGGCTATTTTCCCTTCTTTCGATGGTAAAACTATGCGCGATTAAGATGATTGATGAAAATGGAGAAGATGGCAGATAAAATACGTGCTGTGGCTGTTTGGAGGTGATACAACACTTTGACGAGAGTGGTTGTATGCAAACGTCAAGTCCTATATTTAGTACAAGACAAAGATTAAATCTCGCTTTGCAAGCAGTGTTGTGCGATTGCGTTTGCCATGAAATCAACGATAGAATTAAATAAATTATTGGTATTTATACTTAATGGGTAATGGTATGAGCACAACAAATAGGCATCGAACCTCTAATCCTAAATCCCTCCTGGGACTGTGAACGTAGAGACTAACGCCCATCGCAAGATTTATATAGTTTGCTAAAAACTGCGCAGACTATAGTAAACAACAGGCTTAATTCCGATCCTTCAATAGCAGATGCAAACAAAAGCATTTGGAAGAGTTTCTTACCTTTCTTCTCGCAAAAGGTGCAAAGCCAAATACAGTAACCACTTTTTAGACGACACAGCTCTCAGGGCTAAACTTTATGGCTGTATGCTTTATTTATGCCGTGCTTGTATGCCGCATGTGTTATAAGGTAGGCTATCAGTAAGGCTATAATTATTATTATATACGCGTCGCCTCCACCTTCACGGTCTGATTTTATTATTTGCAATGTGCCCTTAAAGTTCTTTACATAGCTTCCAATGTCGAATCCCTCGACAAATGAGTTCCATATAGCAACAGCTATGCTTCCAAAACTCTTTCTGTTTGCAGCAACTATTATAGATTCGATTGTGATCATGAATCCAAAGCCGATGATCATTAAGCCGAACACAAGAAAGTCAAGCGCAAGCACATATTCTACTACGCCTATGCTAACATACTGAAGAGCATAAGCAATAAAGCTAAGAACCACAATAAGAACATATGTCATGCCAACAAATGCCAAGCCCAAGCCGGAGTAGGCCGCAGCCTTCATAAAGCCACCTTTTCCAGACTTTTTGAGCATACCAATATCGTAGCCGCTTGCATATGCATTCCATATGGAGATGGCGAAGTCATAAACTAGGATGAGTATTGTTATAATTGTTCCAATCATAAAATCACTAATATATAATTTCAACTTTTATTTCTACTTTTAAATATTTTATGGCAATGAGTTCCTGTGAGCTTGTCAAAAGATTGTAGCTTAAGCAAAAATCCATTTGCTAATATATTTACTTTTTTACATTCTATCTATTTGTGGTGGTGTGGTGTTTTTGTCTAAGCTTAGTGCGTATGCATCAAGTCCTATAAGAGAAGATGACATGCTTGCTTCAAGGCTTGCCAAGGAGGGAAATAAAGTTATTAAGCTTAACAGCGGAGATCCAGCAAGATACATGAAGACACCCCAAAGAGTGATAAAAGCTTATATCGAGGCGCTCAAAAAGGGCGAGAACTACTATTCCAATTCTCAAGGGATAGAGCCGCTAAGGCAGGCAATAGCTGCAAGGCATAAAAAGATATATGGCTTAGATGCTGGTCCTGAGAAGATTGTTGTAACGCAGGGTATAAGCGAAGGTATTCAGTTTCTTAATATAGCGCTTATAGATAAGGGAGATAAGGCGATATTGATAAGGCCATATTATCCTTCCTATATCTCATATCTCCAAATCGTTGGTGGCAAAGCAATATTTGCGGATGCAATTGAGGAAAGTAATTGGGATATTGATCTTGACGCTCTTGCTAAAAGGGTGAAGGGTGAGAAAAGAATAAAGTATATACTCATTACCAATCCAAACAACCCAGCAGGCTACATAATATCAAGGAAAAAGCTCGAAGAGATTGTAGAGTTTGCAAACGAGCACGAGCTTTTTATAATAAGTGATGAGATATACGATGAGCTTGTTTATAGGGGCAGTTTTACAAGCATATCGCAAGTAGCTGGAGATATACCTTACATGATACTAAATGGTATGTCAAAGAATTTTGTTGCAACAGGCTTTAGGTTGGGCTACATGCTTGTGCCAAACGAAGATGAGAAGAGCAAGGCGTTGCTTGGCAAGCTCATAGAGCTTGCACAGATGAGGCTTTCTCCAAATACACCAGCACAGTTTGCATATGCTGAAGGGCTTCGCAATCTAAGTGCACACAATAGAGAAGTTTCAAAGCTCAGAGCTCTTCTAAAAGAAAGGCTATATTTTGCTACAAGAATGATAAATGAAAGCGATTATATGCATGCATTGCCACCAAGCGGCGCTTTTTATGTATTTCCAAAATTAGAAATGCAAAGTCTGGAGTTTAAAAGCGATAAAGAATTTGTTAGTTCGCTCCTCCTTGAAAAATACATTCAAGTTACTCGCGGCTCTGGTTTTGGTATGCCTGGTCACTTTAGGATAGTTGCGCTTCCGAGCAAAGAGGTGCTTGGAGAAGCGATTGAGAAGATAAACGAGTTTTGTAAGGAGCATTCGGTGAAGAGATGAATCTCGATGCGATAAATGAGCTTAAATTCAATGAAGAGCTTTATAATAAGACAAAAGAATACATTGAGCTCATGCAGCCAGATAATATAGTTCTTCTTCATGGCACAAATGAAGAATACAACAAGCTAATAAACGAGATGCTTGAAAAAAAGGAGCTTATAAAGCTGGGCTTACCTTATGAGAACTCTTATCTGTATAGAAGCGATAAAAACGACGTTGCGAGGACTGAAGAGTGCACATATATATGTACGAAAGACAAGGAAGAGGTTGGTCCTACAAACAACTGGGCTGATGAGGATGAAATGCTTGCTAAGCTACATACCATGCTGAAAGGAGTTATGAGAGGGAGAACGGTTTATATTGTACCATACCTGCTTGGACCTAGAAATTCGCCCTTCTCTAGTGCTGGGATCGAACTTACAGACAGCAGATATGTTGCGCTTAGCGAGATGATAATAGCAAAGGTTGGCGAGGTCGCACTCGAGCATATGAAGGATGATTTTGTATTTGGAGTAAACGCCACAGCAAATCTAGATCCTGCAAATAAGTATATAGCCCACTTTCCAAGGAAGAAGCTTCTTATAACAATAAATTCAGCTTATGGTGGCAATGCACTGCTGAGCAAGAAAAACCATGCGCTTAGAATTGCAAGCTACCAAGCAAGAGATAAAGATATGCTTATAGAGCACATGATGTGCATAGAAATCATTGCCCCTGATGGTAAAAGCTACGGCTTAACCGGTGCATTCCCAAGCGCAAGTGGAAAGACAAACCTAGCTATGCTTAGACCACCGCAAGCATATAAGGAGTGGAAGATAAAGCTTATAAGCGACGATATAACATGGCTGGTCATCAAAAATAAAGAGCTCAGAGGTGCAAATCCTGAATACGGCTTCTTTGGGGTGGCACAAGGAACAAATGAGCAGACAAATTATAATGCTATGCTTGCAATAAGAAAGAATACAATCTTCACAAACGTTGCTCTCAATAAAGATAACTTAACGCCGTGGTGGGAGGGCCTTGGCGAAATGCCAAAGAATATAGAGAACTGGCAGGGCGAGACAAACTTTACAGGACCCGCTGCTCATCCCAATGCGAGGTTTACTAGTCCTATAACTCAATATCCTGAACTTTCAGATAAATATTTTTCTGCGGAAGGCTTGCCTATAAACATATTCTTCTTTGGAGGCAGAAGGAAAGAGCTTATACCACTTGTCTTCGAGGCATACAGTATTGAGCACGGCGTGCTGATAGGTGCAATGCTAAGAGCGGAGAGCACAGCCGCGAGCGTGGGCAAGGTTGGCGTTATTAAGAATGACCCTATGGCAATGAGGCCATTCTGCGGCTATAATATGGCAGATTACTTTGATCATATGAGGAATGTTCTTAGAAAACTAGAAAGACCAGTTAAGATATTTAATGTAAACTGGTTCAGAGTCGATGAGAATGGCAGGTTTATCTGGCCAGGATTCGGTGAGAATATACGTGTAATAAAATGGGCTATTGATAGATTAAATGGTAATGTGGATGGTATTGAAACACCAATAGGTATTGTGCCAAAGATTGAAGAGATAGAGGTGCAGGGCTTAAATATAGATAGGAAAGCGTTGGAAAAGATACTTTCTTTTGAGAAAGAAGGTTGGATAAACGAGCTAAATGCAGTAAAGCCGTTCTTTGAAAGCTTTGGCGAACGCCTGCCAAAATGGCTCTGGAAAGAATACTACAAGTTAAGGGAAAGGGTAGAAAGCTACTAATCACTTTTCTATCTCTTCTACAAATGCTGGATAAATCTTGTTAACACCTTCAATTTTTTAATTCTTTCAAGCTCCTCTGCTAGCTTATCGCCTTTACAGAATGCATAGCAAAACCCCACGAATTTATTCATGGGATCTCAGCCTTCTCTCCTTCCTTTTTCTATTCTTTCTAATTGCCTTTCTATGCTTATGAGAAGGTCTATTATAAAACCTGCTATTATTGAGAGAGTACCTGTTATAAAGAGCATAAACGCTATAAGAGATCTTCCTATAAGGGTAAATTCTCCTGTTGTAAAGAAGCTATATAATACATATAAGCCGAGAGCCAAGCCCGCTATTATGAATACTAGCCCTATGCTTCCGAATACAAGAAGCGGGCTATAGTCCCTTACAAATCTTATCATTTGGCCAACCACATTAACACCATAAAAAAACTTTGATTTAGTAAGCTTAGATTCACCACTCTTTCTTGGATAATAATTAATTGGAACCTCAGCTATTTTATAACCTCTCTTTGCAAGCTCTATTGCAAATACTCCTGCTTGGCCAGCCCTGTATGGTTCTATATGCTTTATCGCTTCATAAGCTTCCCTTCTCATCACAAAGAGCCCTACAAGAAAATCATGTATATTTGTCTTGTAAAGTTTACTGAATATCATTGATATGAATCTGTTTCCAAATTTAATATAAGGGTTCATTGCTCCTTCTTGTATGTTATCCATTCTGTTGCCAAGTACAAGATCTGCTTTACCCTCTTCAATAAGCTTAATTCCTTCGAATATTCCATTAATATCATGCGTTCCATCACCGTCAATACTTGCCAAGATAGAGCCGTTTGCATGCTTTAAGCCAAGCATAACCGCCCTTTCAACCCCTCTATCTTTCTGTCTTATCACATTTACCTTCTTTGCAAGAAGCCTTTTCTCATATTCCTCGCTGCTTTTATCTACAATTATTATCTCTACATCCTTTAACCTGCTTCTAAGCTTGTCTATAACTTCAAATACCCCTTCCTCTTCTATTGTTGGTATTACAACACTTACCTTATGCTTCTTCATGCAATCATTATATTTTTCATCAAACTTTTATTATATAAGTGAGCTCAGCCTTTTTAGTGCTTCCTTCTTTTCATCATATTGCAGGTTTGCTTTGTCCAAGATGAAGTCCATACCTTCTATTATAGAATCATAATGCACCTTGCTTATCCTGTATGGAGTGCCATCCTTGCCACCAACGTTGTATGCATACATTGCAGGATCCCTTGTTGCTAGCTCTTTGTTGTAGATAAGGCTTGCTGTTATTGCAAGAGATTTTATTACCTTCCTTCCAAGCCCGTTTACGAGAAGGAGCTCTTTATAGTTTTTAGGATCTATCTCGCTTGCCCTCCTTAGTGCCTCTATGCCGCGCTTACCAACGTCTAGCTTGAGCCTTAAGGTGTGCCTCTCTGGGTAGCGTATTACATTACTTTCTTCCAGCTCATGCAGTGCATCAACAAGGCCCTTTCTTGCCCAGTCATTCTTGTAAAATGTTAGGTCAAGGCTCTCTACATTTTTATTTGCCTCTATACCCGAATGAGGCTCATTTGCAAAATCCTCTTCATTAACAAGTTCTGAATGCCATTGGAACCTGATAGCCATATTGCCTTTATTCTCCATAGCCTGTTGCACAACGCCCCACTTTTTATTTTTTGTGAAGATGAATGAGTGATGATAAATTGCTATGTTGTCATATGTCATGCTCCCATCAACCTTTGCTGAGAGCCTACTGTATTCTATAAATTTTTCCTCACCATTTATCGAAAGCCTGTCTGCAAGTTCTGGTATCTCATTTGGTGTATTCGTGCCAGCTTTTCCTTTGCCTCCTGCTATAGCTATATCTTTACTTTCTTTTAGTGCTTCCTTAAGTGCAGCGATGGTAACTGTTGTTGTACCACTGCTGTGCCAATCATAGCCAAGAGCACACGCTAATGCCTGGAACCAGTTAGTATTAGTAAGCCTTGAGAGGAGCTCATCAGCACCATACTCATCTATTATTGCATAACTTATCCTTTCGCCTAGCCTAACCATTCTAGCGAATAGCCATTTGGGTGCCTTGCCATTATGCAATGGTAAATATGTTAGCCTGTGCACAAAAATTATTTAGTCAGATAAAAAGATAAGTTTAACCTACAGAATGCATAGCAGAAAGCCCACGAATTCATGATGATGTCAGACATTATGAAAGCCAAATTTGCCATAAGCGGGTGCAAAAACAACATCACCAAGCTCCTCAGTTTTATACTTTTTCTCGCCTTCTCTTGTTATCTTTACAAGTTGCTGCACATCCTTTGAACCGATTGGAGCGATAGCAATTCCATTTATCTTTAATTGGTCTAGAACGATTTTTGGAAATTCAGGCATAGCAATACTATATATAATTCTATCATATGGTGCCCTCCTTTTATAACCTAAAGTACCATCTGCTATTATAACTTCAACATTTTTCACCTTTATCTTATCGAGGTTTCTTTTTGCAAATTCAACAACAAACATATTGCCATCTAGTGATATAACAAGGCCGTTTTCACCTACGCAATAGCTTAATAATCCTGTTAGCCAACCGCTTCCTGTACCAACCTCTAGAACTTTGTTCCCATCTTCTAGCTCAAGCTCCTCAAGCATCTCCGCTACCACTGATGGCTGTGATATTGTGGTGCCCTCTACAATAGGGATTGGCGCATCAACATATGCTTCATCTAGGTGCTCAGCTGTTAAAAACAAATGCCTAGGTACGCTCTCGAAAGCATTTATTACCTTTTCCGTTCTAAGTATGCCTTCAGAAATAAGATAATTAATTAACATTCTCCTTTTCTCGTCAAACTGGTCTGACTCCATATCCATCCATCTTGCGGGTTTATCTTTTTTATTCTTTACAGAATGCATAGCAAACCCAGAATTTACTCGCGGGAGGATGTCAGTATTGTCATCGCAATAATATCTTCAAAGAAGTAATGCTCTTTTAGCTCACTCTTTATTCTATAGCCGAGCTCGTTTATCTTTTTCCTTAGCGTATCAATATCGCTTAGTGAACTTGCCAAAAGTATAATAGCGCCGTTTTTCTTTAGATGAGGGAATGCTTCATTGAGAAATCTTAAAGATACTTCTATGCCTGTTGGTCCACCATTCCAAGCCCTTTCAATTATTGGAAGAGGTGCAGCTATGCTTCCCCTTAAATAAGGTGCGTTGAATATTATAATGTCATATTTACCTTTTATATTCTCAAAAAGATCGCTTTTTAATATAGTAACATTTGTGCTGCCAAGTTTATTCTTGTTCAGCATATAGTTCCTTTCAGCAAGCCTGCAAGCCCTCTTGTTTATGTCGCTCATTACAAGCTTTTTTGCGTGGAAGAGCATAGCAGCATATAAGCCGAGTATTCCGCTTCCTGTGCCAACGTCAAGAATCTCCGGCTCACTAAAGCCATTCAATGCCTTTATTGCCTTTATCGCAAGGAGCGAATCCTCTGCAGGCCTGTAAACAAGTGCCCCTTCTTTTATCTCTAACCCCTCAAGCTCCATAATAATATTTTGTACCTCAATAGATAAAAATTTGGGCAAATAAAAAAGAAAAAGAAAAATAGGCAAAGAAAACAAAGTTCTTAAGCATCAGTTATGCCTCCTTTATCGCAGCCTTTATCTTTTCTTTCGTTGCATCGTCGATTTTTCTTATATTGTGTGCTTTCTTAGCATGTTCAGCTATTTTCTTAAAAAGCTGCTCTTCTGTTTCTGCTGTCGCTACAAAGTCACAACTCATTCCTATATCCTTGCATGCAAAGCTTTTCATAAAACCACCATTTCTAATTGGATTGGTTAAATATAAAAAATCAATTTAAATTTTGGCAAGGTTTTAAGCTCTTCCTGTTTTTGGAAAAGACTATAAATATTCTTTCTTTGCTATATTAATGTGGTGGCATGCTATTCGAGGATGTTGCTAAATATTATGAGAAACTTGAATCTGTATCCTCAAGGCTTCAAATGATAGATATACTTACAGAGCTGTTCAAAAAAGCAAAGAAAGAGGAGCTTAAGAAGCTAGTTTATATAACTCAGGGCATTTTAAGTCCGCCTTTTGAAGGTGTAGAAACAGGTATGGCTGAGAAGCTGGTAGAAACCGCTATTGCAACAGCAACTGGCTTTACAAAAGAAGATGTTGAGCAGGATTTCAAGAAGCGTGGTGACCTCGGAGAGACGGGAGAATACCTTATATCAAAAACAAAATTAAAGAAACTTGCATCAAGGAAATTTGAGGTTAATGATGTTTTTGATACGATGTATAAGATAGCAACAACAAGCGGAGAGGGTAGCCAAGAAGCTAAGATAAAGATGCTCGCAGAGCTTCTTGCAGCCTCATCGCCGCTAGAGGCAAGGTATATAGTACGCTTTGCGCTAGGCACGCTGAGGCTTGGCGTTGGTGATGCGACAATACTAGAAGCTCTTTCAAAGCTTGTTACAGGCGAAAGGGCTTTCAAGGAACAACTTGAGAACGCTTATAATATATGTAGTGATCTTGGTAAGGTTGCTGATGTTCTTGCAAAAGAAGGTATAAAAGGAATAAAAAACTTTAAGGTTCAGCTTTTTAGCCCGATAAGGCCTGCTCTTGCAGAAAGGCTACCCACCGCAGAAGAGATACTTGAAAAGATGCATGGCAAGTGCGCCGTTGAAAGCAAATATGATGGCTTGAGGGCTCAAGTGCATGTTGACAAGAAGAGCAAGAGGGTTGAGATCTTTTCTAGGAGGCTTGAGAGGCTAACGCCTATGTTTCCGGAGATAGCCAAAGCTGCGCTTGAGGAGCTTAATGCTGAAAGCGCAATAATAGAGGGTGAGGCGATAGCATATAATGAGGTTACTGGCGAATTCCATCCATTCCAAGAAACAATACAAAGGAAGAGAAAGCATGGTGTTGAAGAGATGAGCCAGGAACTGCCTCTCCATCTATTTGCATTCGATATAATGTATCTTAATGGAGAAGGCTACCTGGATAAGCCTTACCATGAGAGGCGCTCAGCGCTTGAAAAGGTTGTAAAGAATAAAGGCACAATACTCCTTGCTGACAGAATTATTGCTACCTCACCAAAGGAGCTTGAGAAATACTTTGAAGAGGCGATAGAGAAGGGCTTAGAAGGAATAGTCGCTAAGGAGCTAAACTCAAAGTATATAGCGGGTGCTAGGAAGTTTAGCTGGATAAAGATGAAAAGGAGCTACAGGGGAGAACTATCCGATACTGTTGATCTTGTAATCTTAGGCTATTATTTAGGAAAAGGTGTAAGGGCCGAGTTTAAGTTCGGTGGTTTGCTTTGTGGCGTATATAACGATAAGAAAGATGTTTTCGAAACCATAACCAAGATAGGTACGGGCTTTACCGAAGAGCAGATGAAGGAATTCAAGGAGATACTCGACAAGATAAAAGTAAGATCAAAGCCAGCAAGAGTAATCTCTGATATAGAGCCAGATTTCTGGGTAGAGCCAAGGTATGTTGTTACAGTTAAGGCTGACGAGATAACAAAATCACCAACGCATACCTGCGGTAGGGAAGGGGAAGAGTCTGGTTATGCGCTGAGGTTCCCTAGGATTGTTGGAACAATAAGGAGCGATAAAAGTCCAGAAGATGCAACAACAACAAAAGAGATAATAGAGATGTTCAAGATGCAGAAAAAGAAAAAGCTTGAGGAGCAACCATAAAGAAGCGAGTAAAAATTTTTACTTGTATAAATTAAAATGACCTTTAATAAAAACTTTTTTATTTTAATAAATGATTCAGATGTGTTGAAAAATGTATTTCCACTATTCATTTTTTCTACAAAAGATTTTTAAATTTATATTAAATATCTATTATCGGGCGATCAGTATGGTAGATTTTGCGAACGAATTTTTGGGTAAGGGTGGCGGTGAGCAGGATCTAGGAGCAATTCCACAGATAAAGATTGTAACAATAGGTGTGGGCGGAGCTGGAAACAATACAGTAAACAGACTACTTAAGGTGGGTGTTAAGGGTACAGAGCTTGTTGCAATTAACACAGATGCACAACATTTCAAGATAATTGATGATAGGATAAAGAAGATACTAATTGGAAGGAGCATAACAAGAGGCCTTGGAGCAGGCGGCGATCCTCGAATCGGTGCAAAGGCGGCCGAGGTTGATAGGCAGGCAATAGAAGATGTTGTAGCCGGTGCACAGCTTGTATTCTTATGCGCAGGAATGGGAGGCGGCACAGGAACAGGAGCCATACCTGTTGTTGCGCAAATAGCAAAAGAGCAGGGAGCCATTGTTGTTGCAATGGTTACATATCCTTTCGACCTTGAAAGGGTGAGGAAGCTTAAGGCTGAAGAAGGCATACAGGAATTGAGAAAGTATGCAGACAGCGTAATAATACTTGATAACAACAGGCTTGTGAAGCTTGTTCCGAATCTGCCAATGCCAGAGGCATTTGCAATGGCTGATGATATACTTGCAAAGGCTATCGGTGGATTGGTATGGACCATTACACAGCCAAGTCTGATAAACATCGACTTCGCTGATGTGAGAGCCATAATGGGAAGTGGTGATGTGGGATTCATTTCTGTAGGAACAGGCAAGGGCAATGATAGGGTGATCGCCGCTGCGGAAGCGGTATTAAAGAACAAGTTGCTAGATGTTGATTTCGAGAATGCAAAAGGCGCACTAATACACATATCTGGTGCTTCTGACCTAACGCTTGGCGACGCTATAAAGGCTGGAGAGCTTATAACAGAACGCATGGATCCAAAGGCTAACGTAAAGTGGGGTGCGAGAATAATACCAGGTTATGAAGGCCAGATAGAAATTGTAGCAATAGTAACAGGCGTAAGAGGAGCAAGCATACTTGGAAAGGCTACAGAAGCAAAGAAAGAGAGCTACGCAGATCTTGAGATAATATAGCTTTGATTCATTTTATTATTTATGTTTCGACAAGGTGGAAAAATGGCTGAAGAGTATGATTTGTTTACTCCGAGGATCGCTGTTGTAGGAGTTGGTGGCCAGGGAAGCAACTTAGTTAACAGGCTTTATACTAGCGGAATAAAGAGCGCTGATACAATCGCGATAAACACAGATCTTGCACATCTTAATATGGTAAATGCACATAAGAAAATCCTTATAGGCAAAGAGATAACAAACGGTCTGGGTGCAGGTGGGTTTCCAGAGATAGCTGAAAAGTGCGCTGATTCTAGCAGGGTTGAAATAGAAAGAGCATTAGAAGGATATGATCTACTATTTATAGCTGCAGGAATGGGAGGCGGTACAGGAACAGGAGCAGCACCTATTGTTGCAAAGATAGCGAAGGAGCTTGGCGCTACAGTTATCGCAGCGGTAACATATCCATTCGCGCTTGAGAGGAGCAGGAGACAAAAGGCAGAATGGGGAATAGAGAGATTGGTAAAAGAGGTTGACACAGCGATAGTGATTGAAAACGATAGGCTACTTTCATATGTTCCTAATCTGCCAATAGAAAAGGCTTTTGCACTTGTTGACAATATTACAGGCAATGCTGTGAAAGGTATTGCAGATACAATAACACTGCCTAGCCTAATAAACCTTGACTTTGCAGACCTAAGGAATGTGGTTATGAATACAGGTATGGCTGTTATAAACATAGGCTACGGTTCTGGTCCAGATAGGGTAGAGAGGGCGATAAAGTCAACGTTACAGCATCCTCTTCTTGATGTTGATATAGAAGGTGCAAAAGGTGCACTTATACATATTGCTGGTGGAAGCAACCTAACAATAAGCGAGGCAACAAGGATAGGAGAAGGCGTTACAGAAGGCCTTTCACCAAGTGCAAACGTAATATTTGGAGCAAGAATGCTACCCGAATTTAACGACCAGATAAGGGTAATGTCTGTAATAACAGGGGTAAAGGCGAAGTTCGGAACAAAGCCAAAAGAGAATGTAGCGCCTCTCAGGGTTGAAGGTATAGAAGAAATATACTAAATTTTTATTTTCTACTCTTTGTTTAATTTTCTTTGTTAGCTGGATTTATAGTAGTAACGTATTTATAGCTTTAGAGATAAAAACGATTAGTACGTTTTTTTGGTGAATATATGCCAAGCGAGATAATGTATATACCAGTCAAAGATGTTAAAGAAGGTAGGTTTATACTTATAGACAATGTGCCGTGCAAGGTTGTTGAGATTGAAACATCAGCTCCTGGCAAGCATGGATCAGCAAAGGTTAGGATAACAGCAATAGGTATATTTGATGGTCAGAAGAGGACATTACTTAAGCCTAGCAGTGCAGATGTAGAAGCTCCTGTAATTGTAAAGAAACGTGCACAGGTTGTTTCAATTACTGGCAATACAGCACAGCTTATGGACCTTGAAAGCTACGAAACATACGAGCTTCCAATACCGCAGGAGCTAATGCAAAGCATAAAGCCTGGCGCTGAGGTTGAGGTGATAGAGAGTATGGACCAGAGGGCGATTTCAAGGGTGTTGGGTGGTGTTTGATGGACAAGATAGATATAATAGTAAAGAAAGATGTTGAAAATAAGCTTCTTGCTAGGCGTGAGATATTGTGTGATGCAATATATAGCAAAAGCACGCCTTCAAGGGAGAAGATAAAAGAAGAGGTAGTCAAAAAGCTAAACCTGGACCCAAAGCTCACTGTGGTTGTAAAGATAAATCAGCTCTATGGTGTTACAAAGAGCGAGGTAAGTATATATTCTTACAAGAACGAGGAAGCGATGAAGATAGAGCCAAAGTTTAGGCTAGAGAGAATGAACAAGAATAAGGCAGGTGAACAGCAGGAGCACACAAAAGCTGAAGCTGCAAGCGAGGGTAAGAAGTGATAATATGGCTGAAGAAAAAAAGAAGAAAGAGTTTAAGCCTTATAAGCCATCTAGGCTTTGCCCAAAGTGCGGTTCAAGGATGGCAGAGCACGAAGATAGATACACATGTGGCAAGTGCGGTTATACGGAGTGGAAAAGAGCAAAAAAGGAGGCTGATTCCACTGGAAAGGATGAAGAAGAATAGAAAGATTAAAAACTATAATAACAAGTTCAAGGCAATCTCTTATTCTCTTTTCTATATACTATTATTCTCTTTTACACTCTTGCTAATACTCTACTTCTACTCATACATAACAGTAACCACAGCAGATATATCAACAACAGTTGCATTCTCATTCCTTCTTCCAGCGCTTGCGTTTGCATATCTAGCACATTCTGGAAAGAGTGTAAGGGAAGCGCTTCTTGACCTTGGAATAGTGCAAACGCTAAAAGTTATGCGTATCTTGGGTATAAGTATTATGCTCTTTCTAGCGGTATTCATCATGGAGCTTATTATAACAGTAATGAGTCTAAATTTTAACTTAAACATAGAGACAAATGCATGTAATGTAGTAATGGGCATGCCATTCTGGTTTATCCTTTTTGTTGTATTTATAGGACCTATAAACGAGGAACTATTCTTTAGAGGTTTTCTTGTTAAAAGGATAGGTATAATATTAAGCGCATTGCTCTTTGCAATACTGCATGCTGGCTATGGCTCTACTTTTGGAATAGATATTATCGCCGCTTTTATCTTTGGCATAATTGCAGGCTATATCTTCAAGAAAACAAATTCAATATACCCAACACTACTTGCACATGCATTCATTAATTTAATTGCTGTGCTTGGGTGTATTTAATGCTAAAGCTTGTCATTGTAAGCCCAAAATACCAAATGAACGTTGGTTATATTGCGAGAATAGCTAAGAATTTTGGAATAGAAAAGTTGCATATAGTGAAGCCAAGGGCAAACATAGTTGGGAAAAGAGCAATAATGTTTTCAAAGCATGCACATGATCTACTTGAGAATGCAACGATATACAATGACCTTGCGAGCGCAATAAAGGGCTGCGATGTAGTGATAGGCACGACAGGTCTTATCAAAAAAGCTAATCCTAGACTCAGAAAAGTGTATTATGTTGACGAGTTAGCAAAACGTTTCAAAAATTCAAATGTGTGCCTCGTTATAGGGAGAGATGATATTGGCTTAAAGAGCGATGAGCTTGAGATGTGTGATGCAATTGCTTATATACCAACGAGCGAAAGATATCCTGTGCTAAATATATCCGCTGCAGTCGCCATACTGCTTTATTCTCTTCGTTCTCATACCTTCAAAGAAAAGATCTCACACGACAAAGAATATTATATGGAGAGGGAAGCTCTTTTTGAAATAATAAGAAAGATAGTATATAGCAAAAAAGAGATAAGGGAAAAAGAAGATGTGATAAGAACATTCAAGAAAGTAATCAATAGAGCAGAGCCCACTATGCATGAGCTTAGATCTCTGATAATTGCTCTTAAATAATTACCTGCTCTCCTTCTTTCTCTTTATTATTTTTACCTTGGCAGGTGTAACAAGCACCCTGGTAGCATCGATCGCTGCAATATCTCCATTTATTTTCTCTACATACTTCTTAAGCTCAGCGAGTATGTTGTTTCTAGTGTTGGGTCTTTTGTTTATCTCCTCCATGTTTAGAAGGATTATATTCTTCTTATCAAGCTCACCTTCTATGAGCTTTACATCATCTTCTCCTGTGATCGCTACTGGCTTCACGTACATGTCGGCAGGCTCATTAAGAACATCGACATTTTCCATCTCAGCTGAGCCCATGTACTCTTCTATGTTTATCTCCTTTGATGATGCTCCAAATGCTTGGCCAAGTTTATCGAAAACTCCCATTCATCTCACCGGTCGCCGTATAAACGGTCATATAACATATGAAGGTTAACTTTTATATTCTTTTTCTTTTATGCTTGACCTTGCAGGTATAATTTTTGCATTTGATGTGTGATCTGTAAAGTAAACTTTCCAACTTTACACTTTTATCTTTTTCTTTCGAATAAAGTAGAATGGGCAGATAGAAGAGTTCAGGGAATGGTACAACGATTGCCGTTTTCATTGTGGAATCGGTATGCACCTAAACAATTATATCTGTCAAGTTAGAAACTTTACATTACGTGATCAAAAAACTTATATACTTATACAGTTTAATGGCTTTGTCCAATAAATATGCAATAATAAATATAGTTTACACTAAATTTTATTTTTGTTTGATTACGCAATGTATTTATTATAAATCAACGCCTTTAATATCAACTCTTTTTCTTTCATTTCCTTTGTCTTTGAAAATGTATATTCACCAAACGTATTTTTGAATACTGAGAATACACTCTCTACAATAGATCGCATATGGTAACCACTTTCCCTTTTCCATTTTTCCTGGTTCTTTTTGCGTATCTCTTTTGGCGGTATTATATTCCTATTTCTTCCGCGTCTCCTTATAACGCCAAGGAGATAATTGGAGGGTCTGCAACGGTTCACCAAACGTAAATTATATAAATTCCAATTTCGCTTTATATTTTGCATACTGGTCACCAAACCAATATGCATCCCCGGGGAATTTACGCTTTTTCGGAATAGTGGAAGGAAAGATAAGTTAGTTAATTATTGGACAACGCCCAGTTTAATAAAAACCACTATATAGGGGTGGATATGGAAAAACAAACAATGTAGAGAAGCGCTACACGGATGAGGAGCAAAAGATGGATACAAGAAAGCAGAGGAGGAATACAAGAAAGCAAAGAAGGCCGTGGAAGAAATGTAAAACAACTTAAAAAATATCAAAATCGAATTGGGTCCTTGCTTCTGAAACTAGGTATAATATCAAAAGAAGATATACCGAAGAACAAATGAAGGACTTGCTAAAGGAAGTACGTAGAATAGAAAAAGAACTTATCGAAGATACCAAGAAAGCAAAGAAGAACAATTAAGCAAAGGAAATAAGAAGAAGAGATTGAGACCTTGCTATGGGAGCATATTCGAGAAAGGTCCGAGAAAAGAAGAAAAATTTGTTAAACAACCTGTGAGATTATTTTTTTCGCTAGCTCCTTTCCAAAAAGTTTTTCTACAATACTTGCTGCACCATCCTTCCTTAAGTCAGCAATGCTCCTTATGCCATTATTGTACATAAGCCTTGCCCTCACCCTTCCAACCTGCTCAAGCCTTACAAGGTCTAGCAATTCTTCCTTTACACCATACTTTAGCCTGAGCCTGAGCATGATTAGGTCTATGTTTGGAATGTGCATTATCTTTGCAAGTTCAGACGCTGCATATATAAGCCAGTCTGCATTAGTCAGTTTTGTATAGAGTGCACCAGGTGTTGTTGAATATTTTTCTATAATATCTTGCTCGCTCTTTTCGTTTATCCAATCATTTAACATATAAGCTGTGCTAAGCGCCTTTAATGGATCATAAAGCATGAATTCACTCATCTTACCTTCAAGCCACTCATCTATAAATTCTCTGTATCTAAAGAAACCTTCCTCTGCATCCTCTACAACCTTGACATAAGGTCTCATTTCTATACTATTTGTTATCATGAAGAGATTTCCAATAGTATCTCTCCTCTTTGGAAGCGTATCAACAATCCATTTGGCTGAGAGTGGATCTATATAAAGTTCGCTAACCCTCTTGCCTATTTTTGTGGCATTATACAAGCTTCCCCTCTTTTCAATAAATCTCCAATCCAAAAGTTCGTTTATAATTTCATCTATAATGTTGCTTATCTCCCTCATGCTTCCATATTGGTAACCGTAGAAACTGTCACCAAAGAAGTTTGTAATAGCCTCTTTGCTTCTCAGGAATTCTGTCGCTATGAAGGCAAGAACATGTGTTCTTAGTATTGGAAGTATGCCCAACGTTGAATTTATTGGCTCGAGCTCAGCATCTATATAACGCATATATAAATCTAGTATCTCAGCCTTCGATTTAGCTATAAGCAGAGCCCTTCCCTCTTTGTCGTATTTTGGCCTTCCAGCCCTTCCAAAGAGCTGCGTAACCTCATTGACACTTAATTTTTCACCACCTTCTATCTCGCTGTACCTGCTTGTGTCTCTAACAACTACAGTATGTGCTGGCATATTTATACCAAGCGATAATGTTGTTGTAGAGCAAACAACTTTTATCAAGCCATTTCTAAAATAGTCTTCAACAATTTTTCTTTGCTCATTAACAAGGCCGCTGTGGTGGAATGCTACACCATTCTCAATACTCTTTGCGAGCTTCTCGCACTGGCTTGTCGGCCTTCCAAGAACGCTCTTAGCCCTTTTAGCTACTTCGCTTAGCTCCTTTTTCTCATCTTCCTCTAGATATCTCTCCACAATCCTTGCAAGCCTTTCTGCTCCTGCTTCTGCATTTCTCTTTGTAGAATAAAATAGTATGAGCTGCTTTCCTCTTTCTAATGTGTCTTCTACAATCCTTACCTCTGGAATTTTGCTATCGCCTAAAAGCCCCTCTTCATCATCCCTATAATATATCTTTCCATCAAGTACAATACCTTTTTTGAGCTCAACAGGTCTATAACTGCTTTCTACAAGCCTTGCACCAAGCCATTCTGCAATCTCCTTTGCGTTACCTATAGTTGCACTCAAAGCTACTATCTGTGCATTTGGAACTGTGCGCTTTAACCTTGTTATCAATATCTCAAGCACAGATCCTCTACTTGTATCACCTATCATGTGGATCTCATCAAACACAAAGCAGCCTACATCATTTATCCAGCCAGCGCCATGCCTTATCAGGCTATCGAGCTTTTCTGTCGAAACAAAGATAATATCATATTTTTCAAGCCACATATCTAAAGAGTCGAGGTCGCCTATCGAGATTGCAATTCTAAGATATGGGTAAGCAGCTTTAAATTCTTCGTATTTCTCGCTTACAAGCGCTCTGAGAGGTGCAACGTAAACTGCCTTTTTGCTATGCCTTATAACACTGTTTATTATAGCCATCTCAGCAATAAGCGTTTTGCCGCTAGCTGTTGGGCTAGCAACAACCACATTCTTCTTTTCAAGAACCCCCGCCTTTACAGCGAGCTCCTGTGGTGGCGTAAGCTCATTTATTCCACGCTCTTTGCACGAATCTAAAAACTCGTTTGTGGCAACGCCCTTGAGATCAGCGATCTGCATAGTACTCTTTTCGAATTCAAACTATAAATAGTATTGCTTTATAGCTTTGTCTATTATCTCTACAACATGCCAAGCCACCATGTATAAAGTGGTGCAAGTTCAATATCTTTATCTTGACTTTGTATCGACCTGAAAGCTTGCTTGCCACTTGATGCATAAAGGGTATCATGCACAGCCACACTACCTTTGCTAACTATACCAAGCACTACGCTACCAACACCCTTTACAACAAATGCCTTGTCTAGATCAACATGCTCTTCTTTGTTATATGAGCTCTTACTTGGCGCAACAGCAGCGATGGTATGTGAAGGCGTCGATGCCAAAGTCGCGTCAAGGGCGTTTGGCTTCTTTTACATCTTCTTCTATTACATCGCCAGAGGACCACCTGCCTTTGGCAACTCTTGCCTTGCGGTAGATCCGTGCACTACCGCAGACTTGTGCATCGCCGAAGACCCACGCATCGTCGTATACATTTGCTTTGCCGTAGACCCACGCATAGTCGAAGACCTGTGCATAGTCAAAGACCTGTGCATAGCCGAAGATCTGTGCATAGCCGTAGATCTGTGCATTATCGTAGACTCTTGCATTACCGAAGATCCTTGCATTGTCGAAGATCTGTGCATAGCCGTAGATCTGTGCATTATCGTAGACTCTTGCATTACCGAAGATCCTTGCATTGTCGAAGACCCACGCATAGCCGTAGACCTGTGCATTGCCGAAGACCTTTGCATTACCATATACCAATGCATTATCGAAGACTTGTGCATTACCATAGACCATTGCATTGCCGACGACACATGCATTGCCGTAGACCCATGCATTGCCGTAGACCTGTGCATTGCCGAAGACCACTGCATTGCCGAAGATCCTTGCATTGTCGAAGACCCACGCATTTGATCGATAGTCAAGATTCTCTTCTTTCTCTATGAAGCCACCTAGCTCTCCTTTTCTTACAATAATTTTACCATATTCGTCTATGATATCTTTTTTTGCCCTAATTCTATAAACCGTATGTGTCTCGCCATTGATTTCAAATGTTATGTACTCTCCTGTGAATTCATACTTATCATTGTTTTCGCTTATTTTCGGCATTTCTTTTATGAATCCATGCATCGCTTCGCGCATTTCGCCACCTTTTGCGCTGTTCAGCGTTAGCATCATTCATTTAAATAATTTTCTTTAGTTTTGTTTGTAAAAACTTTATTTAAAGACCTTTTCTTAGTTTTGTTTATAAAGATTTCGTTCAAATCTCCGCTATTTTAGATGATGAGGCTTAGGCAAGATATTTTAAACTATATTGCACAGTTGATTGCATGGAAAGGTGTATTGGTAGACTAAGCATACTCCTTTATAATGTAAAGTAAAATATGTAATCAAACAAAAAGAAAATTTAGTATAAACTATGTTCGTTATTGCCTGATTGTTGGACAAGGCCGTGGAGGCGTAGGTTTTATAAATTTTCAACACCCGAGATTTAATTATATGAACATAAAAATAGAATTTTTCCAACATTCAGGGAATTCTTATAAATATTATCCTTTGAGATACTTTGAAGAACAAGGTTACAAATTGAGTAAATATCCATATTCAATAAAGATTCTGATCGAGAATGTTTCAAGAAATTATGACGGTAAAAAAATAACAGAAGACGACTTAAAATCTATTTTAAGTTGGGAAATAGGTAATGAATTTGCTTTTATGCCTACTAGGGTGTTGATGCAAGATTATACGGGAGTTCCCTTGATTGTGGATTTAGCTGGTATGCGAAGCGAATTTAAAAGGAGGGGACTTGATCCAGAACTTATAAATCCTATAATTCCTTCAGATCTTATCATAGATCATTCTATTCAGGTAGATTATTTTGGAACTAATTATGCATTCTATTTAAATTTAAAAACGGAATATGAAAGAAATAAAGAAAGATATCAATTACTCAAATGGGCAAAAAATAGTTTTAAAAATCTAAGAATAGTACCTCCTGGGAATGGTATTATTCATCAAGTCAATCTTGAATATCTAAGCAAGGTAATTAATGTTAGAGAACATAATGGTCATCCAACAGCATTTCCTGAAATAATAATAGGCACAGATTCTCATACAACAATGGCGAATGGTTTAAGCGTTCTTTCTTGGGGAGTAGGCGGACTTGAAGCTGAAGCTGTAATGTTAGGAGAACCGTATTATATGACCGTACCAGAAGTTATAGGTGTAAAGCTAATAGGTGAAGTAAGGGAAGGAACAACACCTACAGACGTTGTGCTTTTTATAACAGAAGTTCTTAGGAAAAAAGGTGTTGTCGGAAAGTTTGTAGAATTCTTTGGGCCTTCTGTTAAACTTTTATCTGTGCCTGATAGGGCAACAATTGCAAATATGGCTCCAGAATATGGAGCTACGGCTGCATTTTTCCCTATCGATAATGAAACATTAGAATATTTAAAAAATACAGCACGAGACCCATCATTAGTAGAAAAATATTCTATATTACAAAACTTATTCTATAGTTATGAACCAAATTATACTGATGTGGTTGAAGTTGATTTGGGTGAAATAGAACCATCTTTAGCAGGACCTCGCAATCCTGATGAAAGAATTCCACTAAGTAAGATGAATGATGAAATAAACAAGCTAATTCTAAATAAAAGGAAAGGTAAGTTTGTTGAAGATGGGGATGTTGCAATCGCTTCAATAACAAGTTGTACAAACACTTCAAATCCTACTGTAATGCTAGGAGCTGGTCTCTTAGCTAAGAGAGCTACTGAGATTGGTTTAAGGGTTAAACCTTATGTAAAAACTAGTATGGCACCGGGTTCACCCGTTGTAGCTGAATATTTGAAGACAGCAAATTTAATGCCATATCTTGAAGCTCTTGGTTTTCATATAGTGGGTTATGGTTGTACTACATGCATAGGAAATTCTGGACCTTTACCAAAGCAAGTTGAAGCTGATGTGCTAGAAAATAAGATTAGTATATTTGGAGTTATAAGTGGTAATAGAAACTTTGAAGGAAGGATCAATCCTTATTTAAAAGGAACCTTTTTAACTTCACCAATGTTGGTTGTAGCATATGCAATCGCTGGCAGATTGGATATTGATTTGTACAATGAACCCATTGGTTATGATCCCAATAATAATCCAGTATATCTTAAAGATATATGGCCTAAATTAAAGGAAATTAAGGAGCTTACTAAATACGCTTTTGACCCTGAATTGTACAAAATTAGATATGAAAAGATATTTGAAGGGGATGAGAACTGGAGTTTGCTTGAAGTTAAAGGAAGTAAAATATACCTATGGGATGAAAATTCAACTTATATAAGAGAACCACCTTGGTTTAAATTAGAAGATGAGCCAATTTCTGATATAATAAATGCAAGAATATTATTGCTATTAGGTGATAAAATTACAACCGACCATATTTCTCCCGCAGGGCCAATATTACCAGATTCTCCTGCTGGAAAATATTTGCTTTCTTTGAACGTAAAAGATTTAAATACATATGGCAGTAGGCGAGGAAATCACGAAGTTATGCTACGTGGTGGTTTTGCCAATAATAAGTTGAAGAATTACTTAGTTAACATTGAAGGTGGATATACAAAACATCTCCCTGATGAAAGTATTATGACAGTTTATGAAGCTGCAGAATTGTATAAAAAGGAAAAAGTACCTCTAGTAATTGTCGCTGGAAAACAATATGGTTCTGGTAGTTCGAGAGATTGGGCTGCAAAAGTTACAAGGTTGTTGGGCGTTAAGGCTGTATTAGCCGAAAGTTTTGAGAGAATTCATAGAAGTAACCTCGTCGCTATGGGCGTCCTTCCTATACAAATCAAAAGCTGGAAAGAGCTAGGATTGAAAGGTAATGAAATTGTTAATATTAGTGGATTGGATAACATTCATCCTAAGAAGGAAGTTGAAATAGAATTCATAGGAAATGAAAGAATAATAAAAACAAAAGGGGTTCTTAGAGTAGAAACTAATGTTGAAGTGGAGTATATAAAAAGTGGAGGTATACTGGAATACGTTCTAAATAGAATTACGAATAAAAATTCTTAGCAATTCTTCTTCTAGGACTTTTATAACCTTAATCGGTTTTTCTAGCGGAAGACCTAAGCATATATGATTTACAGAATGCATAGCAAAAAAGCCACGATTTATTCGTGGGATGAAAGCGAGCTATAGAAAAGTATATAAATATGAATTATAGTATACAACAACTATTCCCTTAACAAATGGGTATTTTGCTGCTTCTTCACAAAGTTTTGGCTTTATACTCTCTTTATATTTTATCTAGCCTTGTCTTTATCTCATCAACGCTAAGCTTTGTCGCGAGGAGCGGGATCTTTTCAACCTGTGCTATCTTTATAGCTAGTTTGTCTATTTCTTCTATGCCCCTTATCACAACCACCCTTGGCTTTATTGGTGCTACCCTTACAACAACCATAGGTGACCTCCCTGTGCTCACCTGGTCAAAGATAAAAGCTCTCTCTGTTGTTGTACCAAACAGCTTAGGATATTCGCTTGGAGAGATCTCTAGTATAACTCGAAGGCTGTCAAGAAGCGTGTAGCCGAAGAGCTTTGCGGTATCTAGCGTGCTCGGATTTGCTACAATCTTAGCTTCTATAAGCCTTGCAAAATCAACACCATCTATCGGAGCGGTAAAATCTCTTACGAAATAATAAGGTTCCTCTTTATTGTTAGAGCTAAACTTTGCAAGGTTTCTTATAACCTCGCCCCCATGCTGTCTATCTATCTCAAATATCGCGTTTACAAATCTTTTTATTACACCAACGCCTGGGCTCATCCTTCTGTTACCCTCATAATCGCTTATCGTAGATGTTGAAATCTTAAGATATTTTGCAAGCTCTACTTGCGATATGCCAAAAAGCTCCCTCCACTTCTTCATAGTACTTCCAGGACTATCAGATAATGCAATCTCGCCCGCGATCCTCTCTTGAAGCTCATCCATAATACCACTCGCTTTTATCTTTTACATTTATGATTAATAAACTTTTCGTCGAATTCGAATTAGACAATTATTTATTGCTCCTCCTTCTTTTACCTCCTTTTACTCCCTTTTCATTGCTCTCGCTCTTTAAAATAAAGCCATAGATTATGAGCACAGTGCCTGATATGAGCAAAATAGCAGAGACGCTGCCATAGCCAAAGATAGCGTTAAACGAGGAGCTCTTCCTTTGGAAGATGTATAATATTGTTAGGTTTGCTGTTTTATTGCCTGTGTTCTCAAATATTGCATAGTATGTACCGTTTTTTAGATTTGAGGTATTGTATAGAAGAACGCTATTCTCGTTAAGTGCTATTAGGTTGCTAAAAATTCCATTATAAGCGTTTAACTTTATCTCACTAATGCCTTTGATCTGTTCTATGCTTGTGCCAAGTCCAAGGTTTTTAATCTGATCATATGCACTTTCATTCACAACATAAAAGTTGATTGGGGATGTTGAATTGAAGATGAGCGTAACATAAGCACTTTCATTATATGTAAACGGTGAGCTAGCAGTTACATTAGGCGAGACTACTGCTCTTGTGCTATAATATACTGGTATTTGAAAAAGAGCGGATGCGCCTTGGTAAGCGATAGCAAGGCTAGCAATAATTAAGAGTATGCCAATATAAATAATCTTTTTTCTCATGTTATCAACAATTGGATAGCAAATATAACTAAATAAGTTTAAATATTTTTAATCATATTGCTATTTGGTGCTCACATGAACTTGGTTAAGACAGGAATCGATGGGCTTGATGCAATACTCTATGGTGGTATACCAGAGTTAAATCAGATTGTTGTAGCGGGTGGACCTGGTGCAGGAAAAACACTCCTTTCCTTTGAATTTCTTTACAAGAATGCAAAGATGGGTAATCCAGGTGTTTTCTTTGCGCTTGAAGAAACAGCGGATAAGGTTGTAGAGAATGCTAAATCCGCATTTCCATCCTTTGAGGATATAGATGAACTGATCGATAAGGGCTTGCTAACTATAAATAGCGAGGATCCAGCATCACATCTGCAGCAGACAGAAGGCTCAACGACTTACGAGTTTGGCAGAATTATATCTGATATAGAAGCGATAGTCTCATCAGTCAAAGCGACGCGGGTGGTGATTGATTCTATCTCGCTGCTAGACCTTCTGGTAAATGATCCTTTAACATATAGAAGATCTATGCTTGCTCTTGTTAGTAATTTGAGACGAATGGGCGTTACCTCAATTCTAACAGCTGAACTAAGCTCGCCTGAGCGTGCAAAGCTGGAATTTAAGTCTGAATTCTTTATCTTCGACGGGATAATAATAATGTACCAGGTAGGTGAAGAAGAAAAAAGAAAGCTTGCTATGGAAGTTATAAAGATGCGTGGTAACAAACATAGTTTCGTAACAACTCCTTATGAGATAACACCAAGAGGTTTTAAGGTGTATGCGGCTGAGGAACAACAAGCATTTAAATATTGAGGAAGTGGAATGCCTAAGAATGTAGGTAAGGCAAAAGAGGTATTAGATGAGGATAAATCGAGAAGTGAGAGGCTTCTTATTTATCTCTCTATAGTTGGATTCATAATAATACTTGCCATAATATCAACATTTTATGTAAATACCAATCCTATACAGCGATGCAAAAACGTTATAATATACAGCGATAAACTCTCTTGCTTCTCAAATCTTGCTTACTCCACAGGCAATGCTTCTATATGCTCTTATCTAAGCGGCTCCTATGCCGCTTCATGCTACCAATCAATTGCTTATAAGCTTGGCAACGCAAGTATTTGCGAATATGCAATTTCTGCATATGAGCCTATTGGTGCATCATGTATAGAATATTTTGTAAACGAAACAGGTAATATATCTTTATGTAACTCTCTACCTTATAACGATAAGAAAACCTGTGCATTCTTTGGTGCCTTAAATTCGCAGAATTTGAGCGCATGTGAACTTGCGGGGTCAAATATGAGTCTATGTTTTTCATCTGTAAGCCTTTCAAGAGCAATATATTACAAAAATGTATTCTATTGCTATAATGTATCTGCTAGCACAAATAAGACATTTATTAGCAATATAATCTCATATTCTAAGGCTAAGCTAAACAGCACCATAATGGGGCTAAGCTTTTCATCTATGCTTGATTACAATATAACAGCAAGAGATCTATGCATACTTTCTGTAGCTCAGGAGCTCGGAAATAAGAGCTACTGCTCTATGTTTAACTCTAGCATTATGCAAAGCGCATGCTATGAGCTTGTCTCACCAGTGCAGCCAAGCAGTAGCGAGGTAAACTATACCTCTCTTCTTCAAGCCTGTTCAAGTGCTGGAAGTTTTACAAATACATGCAGAACTCTTGTTCTAATATCTGAAGCGGTTTCAAATAAAAATGTAAGTATATGCAAAACCCTTAACCAAACCGCTTCTTGGCAATGCTTCACCACACTTGCACGCACATACAAAAATATATCTTACTGCGGTTACATAACAAATGCAACAGTAAATAACGCATGTATTCTTAGTGCAACATATAACATAACAAGCTGAGCTGATTATATGAGGTTTATTGTCTCTTCAATAAAACACGCTGCAAGCATAAAGGATAGCCTATATTATCTGCTAAGCGAAGATGCTTCTAAGCTCATAGTATGTAAAAGCAATTTTCTGCTAAACCTTGGCGATTCAATTGAGATGAATAATGATGAGCAGATGCATGTGCTTAATGTTGGAATGCTGCCAGACCATATGCTAAGCAAGCTGGAAAAGGGTGATACTAATAAATTATATAGAAAGGTTTTAAGTGCTTCAGAGTCATTAGCAAAATACGAGCCAAACAGCGGGATAAGTGATATCGAAGAGATAAACAAGCGTATGCTAAACAAGCTAAAAAGATCTGCGGTTCTTTTTTTATCTAAGCTTTTGCTCGGCTCTCCTATTATAATAAGATTCCATAACGATGCCGATGGTTCTTCTGGTGCATATTGTATATACAAGTCGATAAAGGGTCTTGGCTTTGAATTTGAAAGCAGAATCGCATGGCGTATGCAGAGAAGCATTGTTTATTCAAGCGAGGATGCAAGCTCAGATATCTCATTCGCAAACAATTTTTCGAGCCTTTCAAAGCCGCTGCTTTTGATTATAGATTTTGGTACTTCTATGGAGAGCAATGCTGGCATAGAGCTTTCCAAGGATAAATTCGATATAATATGGCTTGATCACCATCCAATTGTGGATGGATTCAAAGGTCTTGAGCTAGAGCATTACATCAATCCATGGCTTTTTGGTGGGGACTCTGATTATACCGCAGGCCTTCTTGCGTGTACATTCTCAAGCATATACTCAAATATTAATGAAGCAAAAGAAATAAGCGGTGCATCTCTTATAGGAGATTACAGCAGATTTGCTGGCGAAGAAGGGAAGGAGCTTTCAGAGCTTCTTGAGCTTATAACAAGCGATACAAAGATAATAGGTTCAAAAAGCCTTACACCATATGATATAGAATCAATACTCTCAAGCGAGGATAGAAAAAGAGAGCTTCTCAGCTATGCAAGGCTCCATCTGAGCGAGGCGCTTGACATTGCTGTTAATGCACTTAAGGTATATAAAGGAGATGAATTTAATTTGTATCTTCTCGATTTCAAGAACGTAAGAGGGGATGAGCTTAGATATCCGCTTCCAGGCAGATTCGCATCTAAGCTATTATCAAAGATAGAATCCTTGAACGGCAAGCCATGCATAGTCGTGCTCCATTTCTCTTCTTTTATCTCTATAAGGCTAAGCAAGGGCCTTGCAATAGATCTGCTTTCCTTGACAAAAAAGGTTAAGGAAGCTTTTTCAGTTGTTGAGTCTTCTGGTGGTCACAAGAATGCTGTTAGCATAAAGTTGAGAAAAGAAGAGCAGAAGAAGGAAGTGATAGAATTTGTTGTTAAGGAATTAGGCTTTGGCTATAAACCATAACTACTGATTTATTATTTTGTAAAAGAATTTATTAAGTCTAATCTAATTAGCTAGAGCTCTTCTTGATTGCGTCGCTTAGACTCTTTTTCAAAGTATCAGCGATGAATCTTTTGGTGAATGCATCCGCCTTCGCGGCTATACTTATTTTTGTTGCATATATTCTTGCAATCCTTCCTCCTTTTTTCCTTCCTGCGCTAGAAACCTCTTGAAGTTTGAAAAGTATGCCATATTTTGGAGGCTTGCTCCCATATTTTATATGCTTAAATAATGCCTTTTCTGCACCAAGCAGCTGTATTGTGCTAGCTGGCATCATCGCAAGCTTGTTTAATGAGCCAGCCTTGCTCAAAAGCTCAGAAGCTATCTTTGGATCTATAAGATATGTTATATTTGGCATTAGCTTCTTTGCTAATTTGTCTATGAATAGGCTTATACCTTTTCTTAACCCTGAAAGTTCAATAAGAATATCTGCTAATGCTTCTATATTTTTGTATTCTTCCTCACTAGGTTCTCTTCCTATACTCTTTGCTATCGTAGCTACTATTTCTTTTGCCTTGTTCTTATCGCCGAGCAGGCTTATGAGCTCTTCCTCGCTCGCGCTTTTCTTATTCAAGCCAAACCGTTTTACAAATTTTGCATAACTTTCATGATTGTTTAGCTTGAGCTCTGGGAAATAAATGCTATACCACTCTTCCAGCCTTTCGAAAACAAGATTTTCAATCTTTTCGAGTTGAAGATAAGTATTAATAGCTTCTATTAAGCTGTGCTCCTCTCCAGCATATGCTGTACTCACGCTTTCCTTTGCTTTAGCAAGCAGCCTTCTCCTCTTTTCTTCTAAGCTTTCATTCTTCAAGCAAGCACCACTATAGAATAAATTGAATAAAGTATAAAAACCCTTTATCTGAAAGACGATAGGCGCGAGAAGGGCATCATGCTAGGTAAAGGTGTGCTAAGATAGCTTAACAATCAATGGTCCTGAATAGTTATATGAGGGTGCTTTAATATAAATAGTGAGAATGAAGCTGCCTCTATCATTTATCACAAAAGGTGGCTTTGGAAATGCTCCCTCAAATTTGAAAGGCTCAGCAATATCTATAGCTTCTATCTTTGTGCCGTAATCAAGGGCTCTGAGTAATTGTATGCCTTCTCCAAATATACCATTTTTAGGTAGGTTCATAATATTTAAAGAATCATCTACTATAACTTCTTTACCTCTAAAATTTATTGATGTATGGGTTATCTCTAGATGCACAAATTCTCTATTTTCTTCTACGAATTCTAGTGTCATGGGTCCCATATAGCTTATCTCTGGCCCCTGTATCTTTATCTTGAATTCAACCCTCTCTTCCGGACCTATCTTTCTTGGCAGCGCTGGTTCTACTGAGATAACTTTAAATGGCTGTACAGCTTCTATGCTCTTCATTGTTATAGGATCAAAATCGCTGCTCTTTATCATGTGCTCCGCATTTAAATAGTCTGTAAGGTAATTTGAATATGGTCTGTTTGTAAATGGTATTATTACATTAAATACGCTTTCTTCTGATTTAACTCCTTCCATTTGGTGTATCTGGCCCCTATACTTTAGATTTATGGTAGTAATAGTTATTTTAGGAGCTTTTTTGCGCACATCATCACCAAAACTAACATCTACCATCAAGATAACTATATAACCCTTTCGCTCGCTCTCATCCCCTATCTTGCGAAGGGGGACTTCTCGCGAGCAGGGTTAAAAATTTCTCTTTTACAATAAAAAGCTGGGCTTACTAATAAATATTTTCTTATTGCATATTTGCGAGAATATCTTTGTGTTCTTCTTTATATTTCTTCTGCCATTCCCTGAACTTCTTTAACTTCTTCTCTTCTATCTCCTTCGCCTCCTTCTCTAGCTCAGCCTTCCTTACTTTCCACTCCTCAATGCTCATACCGTATGGCGGATGCTCCCTTATCACTTTTGGATTAAATGCATAGGAATAGAATTCTTCCACATAATCAAAATCTTCGTCCTTCATGTTGTTTCTATCAATATGCACCCCCTCATGCTCAAGAAAAGAGATGAGCTCTTCTAAGCTTATCTTTTCCCTTATATTATCTGCTCCAACAGGATTATATATTATCGATATCTGTCCTTTTGCATAATTTACCCTTGCCTTTATTACCGCATCAAGGAGCATCAGCCTATATTGGAGCCTCGCTGCATGCGGAATATCTATGAGTTCTTCCTTTTTAATGTTTGTAAAGGTTACCTTCTTTATCTTTCTATACGGCATTCTAACAAGCGCGTCTCCTATCTTTATATATTCTTTTGATAGGTCTATCTCATTGCTGCTTTCTTTGGCTAGCTCTTCAAGATAACCTGGTTTGTTATGTATATCTCTTCTATCCATCTTAAAGCACTTTACTTGTTAAGTTGTACCATTTCCTCTGCAAATTTCTCGTTAAAGAAGCCTGCTACATGCTTGCCGCCATTTACATCAAGTGCAAAGTAGTCTATCATCTCGCCATAGGTCTTCTTATAAAGTGGGTGTGCTGTAAGCTCTTTTATGTTTCTAATATACTTATCACTATTGTAGCTCCATCCTGGATGTGTCTTTTCCCATAGCTTTGCTGGTATACTATACTCTTTCTGTATCTTATCCCTATAAACCTCTGGGAATACATTGAATGTGCAGAACGGCAATACCTCGCCATCAGGCATTGCATAGTGTATATCGCACTTCTCAACCCTTGCTATATCATATGTATATTCATCCTGGAAGTGCATCATGCCAAGGAATAATGTTCTCATGTGGAACTTTCCGAGCGTTGAAAAGTCGTGTTTTAGTATGATTGATCCAATAAGCTTCAGGAAGTTTACAGACTTTGGCTGCTTAGCCTTGTCTATATACCTGCTCATTCCAGCAAGGGTTTTTATAGCTATTGCTTTTCTTGCTAAATAGCCTTTACCTTCCATCTCATTTATACCATTTTGGAGGTGCTCCATAAGGCCTTTTGCATCTACAAACTCTGTTATGGGTATTATCTTATTATCACTATCTAAGAATAGGTAAGTTCCTGCACCACATGCGAAGTGTATAGACATATCATAGCCATATTTTCCTGTCAATGCTTCTATAAACTTATTTATACCACCTATATAAGGTACTGAGAACCAGTGCTCTTTTCTTATCACACCATTTGTCTGCTCCTCAATAAGCTTTATAGCTCCAGGTATGGTTATTCTCTGCGCTTCCCTAAGTCTTGTTGGCATCCTTCCAACAAGTGAGACAGGCTGGAAGTTTACAGCTCTTACTATATCCAAATTGTTCAGCGCAAAGTTTATTATGCTACCTAGTTCGCCATCGTTTATTCCTCTTATAACAGTTGGCACAAGCACTATGCCTATACCGGCCTTTCTCGCTGCATCAAGAACAAGCGGTATCTCCCAGTGGTTCTTTGGGTTCGCCCTTGCACTCACGCCATCAAAGCTCATGTAAAGCGTGCTAACTCCAGCATACCTTAGCTTTACAGCAAGCTCTGGATGTAGACCAAGGTTAATTCCTGTTGTGTTGAGCTGTATCTGATCAAAGCCCTCCTCCTTTGCCGCCTTTATTATCTCTACAATTTGTGGGTGCATTGTTGGCTCGCCCCCAGTTATCTGGATTGCGTTTGCTGGTATTGGCTTCTGATTTCTAAGGTTCCTGAAAATCCTTCTAAGCTCTTCTACACTTGGCTCATAAATTGGCTCGCCCTCTTTTGCGTAGAAGAAGCAGTACCAGCAGCTTAGGTGGCACCTATTTGTTACAACAACATTTGCAAGGCCTGTATGCGATTTGTGCCTTTCACAAATACCGCAGTCGAATGGGCAGTTTACTCCCTTATTTTCAGAAACCACATTTGGGTTGTCAAAGCCTCTGCCATAGTAGTTGTAGCCACGCATCTGCATATACATATCATAATCTTCCCAATACTTTTCTATGAACCAGCCATGCTCTGGGCAGTTCTTTCTTATCATTACATTCTCGCCGTCCTTGTAGATTATACCTTGTATTATAAGCTTGCACTCTGGGCAAACAGTCATTGTCTTTTCTATTACTGGCATCTTTTCTATCTCTTCCATGCTCCTATGGTAAGGTGCTAGTATTGGGTTTTGAGTAGCGTTTTTATCCTCTTTATACTCTGGTCTCTTGTTGTTTATGTTCGATACAGTTGTGCCCTCCCCATTATCTGAAATCTGTTCTTCAACCTCTTCTATATTCGTATCCATGCAATCAACCAATATAAGTTAAGTTAAATTAATAAAGTAAAGTATAAAAATCTTTGATATAACTTAGTTATAAAGAAATAAAAATCTTTGTGTTTTTTCTTAATTTCTTTCTCCCATTTTGGAAACTTGGTAGATAAGACAAACCAAACAAATCAAACTAAACAAATAAAATTATATTCCTGCTAATCTTATTTGCTTGATAATATGGCTAGTAAAGAATCAAAGGTTCTAAATATAATTAACAGGCGCGGTATATTCTTCCAATCCTTTAGTATATACAAGGAGATTGGGGGCTTTTACGACTATGGTCCTATAGGCGTTAAAATAAGAAACAATATAAAAGAGGTGTGGCGTAAGCTATTCATAGACTTGACACAAGCTATAGAGATAGAGAGCACAGAGATAATGCCTGAGGCTGTTTTTATAGCTAGCGGTCATCTAAGCACCTTTACGGATCCTATGGTAAGATGCAAGGTTTGCAACACACCTTACAGGGCAGACAAGCTTCTCGAGGAGTTCTACGAGAAGAGGCACGATGCAAAGGCGGTTGATGAGGTTAAGAGGCTAAGCTTAGATGAGCTCGGCAAAAGGATAAAAGAACATCGCATAAGGTGCGAAAGATGTGGTGGCGAGCTTGGCAATGTAGAAAAGTTTAATCTTATGTTCCAGCTTAAGATAGGTCCAACAGGCACAGAGACAGGCTATTTAAGGCCAGAGACCGCTCAAGGTATTTTTGTAGATTTTAGAGAGCTTTTCAAGACACAGGGGCTGAAGATGCCTGCTCTAATCGGTCAGATAGGAAAGAGCTATAGAAACGAAATCTCCCCAAGGCAGCATCTTGTAAGGATGCGAGAATTTACACAGATGGAGCTCGAGCTCTTCTTTGATCCAAGCGAAGAGTTAAGCGAGGTTGGATTTATAAATATAGATAATATTTTGGATACACGTTTGAGTTTTGTGAATGCTGGCGAGAACCAAGCGGTTGATGCTAGCCTTAGAGAGCTCTTAGAGTCAAAGAAGATACCAAACAAGTATTTCGCACTCCTTCTTTATCTTGAAGAGAGATTTATGCAGGAGCTGGGTTTTGAGAGGAAGAGCTACAGGTTTAGGGAGCTAGAAAAGGAGGAGCTACCGCATTATTCAAAAGGTAATGTTGATTTAGAGGTAAATACAGAATATGGCTTTATTGAGGTAGCGGGAAATGCTTATAGAACAGACTATGATCTTTCATCGCATTCAAAAGTATCGGGTGTTGAGATAATGGTTGTTAACAACGGCAGGAAGTTTGTGCCGCATGTTGTAGAGGCAAGTATAGGCTTGGATAGAATAATGTTTGCCTTATTGGAAAACAGCCTTGTTAGTGGTGATAGGGGCTGGGACTGGCTCAAGCTAAGAGAGGCAGTTGCGCCTTATAGATATGCTATATTTCCTCTGCAAAAGGATGAGAAGCTTGTTGATAAGGCAAGGGAGCTTGCACGCCTTATGGCTGAGAAAGGCATGAATATATTCTACTCTGAAACAGGAAGCATAGGCAAAAGATATGCAAAGGCTGATGAGGTGGGCATACCTTACTGCATTACCATAGATTATCAGACACTAGAAGATGATACAGTTACAATAAGAAATAGAGACGACACAAAGCAGATAAGAAAGCTGATCGCTGAGCTTTTGGCTTAGCTGGTTTTATGCAGATTATAGCAAAGGATTTCAATTTAAGGCATACCATCGAAAGTGGACAGCCTCTAACATTCTTTGGCAATTACTCATTTTCGAATAATAAGACATTTCTCAGCTATCCTGTAGAGCATGGCAGGATAAATGTTTTTGGAGAGCAGAAAGGAAAAGACTGCATTCTGAGCGTAGAGAGTGAAAATTATTCAAAGGTTGAGCTAAAAAAGGAGGTAGAAGAAAGATTCGGACTTAAGGATAACATTAAATACATATACAAAAACATAGCAACAGACAAGTTTATAAAAGAAGCGATAAAAAATTTCTATGGTATGCGCGTTACAAAAAACAGCATATGGGAAGCTACACTCTCATTTATTGTAAGCCAGTTCAACAATATAAAGCGCATTAGAAGGATAATGCTCTGCCTTGTTGAGAGGTTTGGCAAAGGTTCATTTCCTGGTCCTGATGCGATCGCTCGCAAAGAAATTGCAGTCTGCGGAGCAGGCTTCAGGAGCAAATATATATTAGAGATTGCAAAGCTCTACGATAAAGAGCTTTTTGATTCGTATGCTCTTTTGCCATATGAAGAGGCAAAGAGGGAGCTTATGCATTATAAGGGCATAGGCGATAAAGTTGCAGACTGCATTTTACTCATGGGTTATAAGAAGCTTGAAGCCTTTCCTATAGATACCTGGGTTAAGAAGGTTCTTGCGATAGAATATGGATTGCATGGTAAGAGCATAAAGAAGATGCATGAATTTGCAAAGAATCGCTGGAATGGCTTTGCAGGATATGCACAGCAATACATATTTTGGCATGGAAGAAGCTATCTTGACAAGGGTTAGTTGCAAGTATAGATTAGGGCATAAAAGAAACGAAGAATTTAATACATTAAAGATCCAAGCCCAAAGATAAAAAAGAATGTATTTAAATTTAATCATAGTAATATAAATGGGTGTTTGGATGGCAAGAGAAAAGCAGGTTGTTGTGGTTGATCCTGAGTTGTGGATGAATAGGCATCTACACTACCAAGAAAGGCAGTCGGGCTGGAAAATCTTTACATCATTATACTGGAGCATATACCTACTTTTCGTAGGCGCTTTACTAATATTCTATAATCCGCTAGGACTCTCGCTTACTTACTTCTTCGGAGTTTCGATATTCCTACTTTCGCTAATGTTAATAATATACGGCTTTGCAACATCTCTGCACTTTAAACTCATGAAGAGATACGGCTAACCTTTTTAACCTTTTTATACTTTTTCTTTCCTATTTCTTTTACTGCTCTCCTTGTTAGAGAACTTTTTGAGCTGGTATAATGAATCTTCCTAATATTTATACATACAAGAACCTTAAGATGCTAATACTTATCCCAATAGCCTTGATGTTCTTTGGCATATATTTTTCATACCATATACCACTTGACACCTCGCTTGCTGGTGGCTTTAGCGTATCGCTACTTACAAATCAAAGTGTCAATACCGCTACGCTTGCCTCTAATCTTAGCTCGACCCTTCATGTAGCGAATCCTGAAGTTCTCAAAAGCCCTGGCGGGATAAGCATAATAATACCAATGAACAGCAGCCTTGCTGAAGCTGAAAAAGATCTTATAGTATTCTATACATACAAATCAAACTATACAAACTATAGCTTCAATGTTACAAGCATAGGGATTGCGCTTCAGCATGAGCCAAACAACTCTACTCTGCTTGCACAGCTCGCATTTTCAAACAAGGGCTTAAACGAATCCTTGCTTGGCATGGAAAACGCTCTTTCAAAAGAGCTCAAAGCGCTCGAGCCGTTTGTTGGAAAAGTTAGCTATAATGCGAGCAATGTAGAGAATATGAGCACCCTTGCCCAAAGCACATATACGCATGCTGGAAACGTTTATGAGCAAAGGATAATAAACGCGATTAAACCTTTTGTAAAATTCTCATCTTACTCATATGAAGAGGTTACTCCAACACTGAGCAGCTTCTTCCTCTCCCAGCTTAGAACAATAATAGTAGCCGCGTTTATACTTATATCTATTGCTGTATTCTTCATTTTCAGGTCACCAATCCCTTCGCTCGCAATTATCTTTGGAGCTGGAAATGATTTAATAATTGCGCTTGGTGCTATGGGCTTGTTTAAAATACCACTTGGTATAGCAAGCGTTGGCGGCTTGCTAATGCTCATAGGTTATTCGATAGATACAGAGATTCTTACCTCAATAAGAATACTGAAGAGGCATGAAGGTGCAGCAGAGGAAAGGGCTTACCATGCTATGAGAACGGGTCTTACCATGACAACAACAGCGATAGCAACATTCGCTACATTGTTTGCAATATCTATAATAGCTTATGTTCCAACATACTACGAGATTGCTGGTGTGGTTTTGTTCGGTCTTATAGGCGATCTATTTACCACATGGCTTGGAAACGCGCCAATGATCCTTCTTTATAAAAAGAGAAAAGAGAGGAGATGATGGCAAGAATAATCGATTATATTAAAGATAGAAGAATTCTCTCGCTTATAATAGTAGTTCTACTGCTTCTTGTACTTGACATTTTTTATGGCGCAGGCCCACCTTATTATCTTCATTTTGGTATTGAATTTACCAACGGAACCCAAATACCAGTAACGCTTGAACAGCCTGTTGATCCAAATACGATGAGCAGAATTATAAGCATATTGCAGCAGAGAGTTAGCACATATGGATTGAAGCAGGTGACAGTAGAAGGCGTAGGCAATTCAAACATATATATAACAATACCCAGTGTCTCTGGCAAGGAGATAAACGCAACAATAAACATTATACAGAGCCAGGGTGTATTTGAAGGTATAGTCAACGGTGTAGAAGCGCTTAATGGTTCAGATATACTTAGTGGTAGTATAGGTGCTGTTCCTCCAACAACATTAAATGGCAATGTCTCGTGGGCTGTTGACTTTTTCATAACGCAGAGCGCGGCAGAGAAGTTTGCAAAGGTTGTATTCGGGCAAGCCAATAAGCCACTATATATGTTTCTTGATAGGCCAACAAGCTCAATCATATTAGTCAATGCGACATTGCTTAACAACGCAAGCTTGAGGCTAGGCTTTCAGCAGGCATTAAGCGCTCTTCAAAGCGCAGCCTCTTTTGGCAGTAGGAGCATACCAATAGAGGTATATGAGCCTAGTGGAAGCAATTGGAATTCCATATATTCATTCTTTGCAGCACATAACTCAAGCTATAGGAATGTTATACTTGCAAAGAACACACCAAAGTATATGGTGCAGAACCTTACAAGGCTGAACTATACTATAATGTATGTAAGCGTACAGAACATGACTCCAGAGTTTGAGCCTGTATATAGTCCTGCGAGTCCAACATCTACAAGCTATATAGTAAACTCATGGCCTGCTATTGGCTTGTTATCTGCACCTCTTCTTAGCCCTGGAGTTACAAACGGCTCAATAAGCCAGAGCTATCAGATAAGCGGCTATGCACCGCCAAGCCTGCCTCTAGAGCAAAAGCTTTCATATGCTCAGCAGCAATCGCAGATGATAGCAAGTATATTAAGCGGTGGCGCTCTGCCTGTTCATATTATAGTTGGAACCCCTAAGGTAATACCACCTACTCTAGGCAAGCACTTTCTATATATAAGTGCAATCGCAGCTATTCTAGCTGTAGCTGTGGTAACTCTTATAATTGTGATAAGATATAGGCGCGCATTCCTTGTATTACCAATAATACTTACAACCTTTACAGAACTTTTCATAATAGTATCAGTTATAGGGCTTATTGGTACAATAGACTTGGCAGCTGTTGCTGGAATGATCGCTGTTGTTGGCACAGGGGTTGATGCACAGATCATTATTACAGATGAGCTTATAACTGGAAAGAGCGAGGCTATGAAGTTCAAGCTTGGAAACGCCTTTTATATCGTTTGGGCAGACGCTATCTTGCTCATTATAGCAATGCTTCCTCTCCTCTTCTCAACATCTCTTGTAGATATAGTGGGCTTTGCTGAATCCACAATACTCGGTGCTCTTCTCGGTGTTTTGGTGACAAGACCAGCATACGGCGCTATAGTAAGCATTCACTACGGTGAAAAAGGTGAGGAAAAGAGGGAGGAAAAGAGTGAAGGGGCTGCTTGAATGGTTAAGTACTGCCCAATATGTAATAGATCTAGCAATGAATTCAAGTTCTACGGCGAGTTTTGCGAGGTTTGCACAAAGGATATGCTGAGCAAGAAGCTTCCTAACCAGATATACATAGACAAGTGCAGGGTGTGCAAGAGAATAAGGCTTGGAAATGATTTTGTTGAAGAGAATAGCGCAAGCGTAGAGGAAGAGCTTAAGCATGCACTGAGCAAATATGATGTTAAGCTTATCTCCTATAATAAAGAATTTGGCTTGGCAAATGTTAGCATAGCAACAACTATATCTGGAGAAGAAATTAATTTAGAGAAGAGGATAAGCATAAAATATAACAAGAGAATATGCAAGCAGTGCTCAAGAAGGCTTGGTGGCTACTATGAAGCGATATTCCAGATACGCGGCGAGCCTGAGCAGGTGGAGAGGTTTAAGAACAGTGTCAAAAACTACTTTGTTGCGAACAATGAGTTTGTTACAAAAGAAGAGCAGATAAACAATGGCATTAACATGTATCTTAGCAGCAAGAAGCTTGCTGAGAGCTATTTAAGCGTATTTAAAATAAAAGCAAAGAAATCCTTTACCCTTCACACAGTTAAGAACGGCAAGAAGCTTTATAGAAATACATACTCAATACAATTGTGAGAGCATGCTTAAGGAGATAAATAATATTACAAAGGAGCTTGAGGCCGAGCAGAAAAGGTTCGACGAGGTTATGCTTAGGTCTGGCAAGGTAATAAAGCTTGCTGCACAGCTTATAACCTCTTTGCACGCAAAGAACGAAAAGCTAGCAAAGCGCTTAAAGGGAGAGCTTGAGAAAGAGCTGAAGGCGCTAAGGAAGGTAGAGAGAGGCTTTGAATACTATTCTATGCAGGCCCATCAGGAATATGTCGAGGCTATAGCTCTATACAATATTCTAGGCAAGCACTCGATTCCAAGCAAAAAGGAGCTTAGCGAAGGAACAGCGCCTTATATACTTGGCTTGATGGATTTGGTTGGTGAGATTAAGAGAGAAGCGATAGACGAGCTTAGAAAAGGCAATAAGGAGCTCGCAAGCAGGTATTATGAGCTCATGAAAAGCATATATGATTCAACTCTTCATATAAGGTTTGCAAACTCTATACTGCCTGGCTTCAGGAAGAAGCAGGACGTAGCGAGAATGCAGCTGGAGAGCTTAGCATCTGAGCTTCTGCATGCAGAGCAATGAGAGGAAGTAAAGGAATAAGGTATAATATTTAAAAGCTTTTACTTACTATTATTCTTAGAGTGTGGTAATTATGGGAAAGAGATTAAAAGCGCAAAGCGCGATGGAATACCTAATGACATATGGCTGGGCTATTCTTATAATAGCCGTAGTACTAGGAGCATTGTTCAGCCTCGGCGTCTTCAGCGGTTCATCGCTGCTAGGCACATCTTGCGTAGCAAGTCCAGGCTACCTTTGCCAGAATCCTGTTCTTTCAACAAGCGGCACGCTTACAGTACTTATTGGTCAGAGTACAGGAGCAACAGACTATAACGCGATCTTCTATGTTTCTCCGCAGACCTCTGGTGTAGGTACTACAGGATTTCCAACTACAGTGTATTCATGCTCGCCGGCTGGTTCAACCCTATCCTCAGGACAGACTGTAACTCTTTCATGCTCTACTGGACTTCCAAATCCAGCGCCAATAGGTACATCATTCTCTGGCTACATATGGCTTAACTACAGCTCAACAAGTGGCGGTCCAGCAACAATCTCACAGAAAGTGGCAACAGTAATAGTAAAAGTTTCCTGATTTTATTTTTTAATTTCTTTTTTCATTTTTAATAGCTCTTCTAGCATAGCCGGGCTTAAAAGAGGTTTTCTAAGCCTATCATAATCATCTGTTGCTATCCTTGGGCATGCTGTATTAACAAAAGCATCTATCTCAAGCATATTATTTAAGGAATCGAAGTCGAATGTGTTTGCTATAAGAATATAAGCTTTGAGCCCCTCTTTTTCCAGCTTGTTTTTCAATATTTTTGCAAGCTCTATATTATACTGGCCTATCTTCGAGCTAACCAATATGCCGAAGTTCTTTGCATTCAAGCTACTAAGTATTAAGCCCTTTTCAAGCTTCTTCCTCTTTTCCCTGTATTCATCAAGCCAAATTATCTTATTAGCAAAAGGGTCTATTGAGAGGAAAGGTTTTGTTGTCGCATAAACAGCACCAAGCGGGTGGAATAAACCACCGCCAAAATATATGTGCACATCAACCTCTTTGTCTATGCTTGCAGCGCTTCCTGCATCGCAGCCAAGGATCTGGCCATTGTGCCTTGCAAAACCATATGGCTTGCCTATAAAAACAGTCTTTCCATTCTTTTCATAAAACTCTTTTATGCTCTGCAATTGGTGAACATGCTGAACTGTAGTCACAATGCCTACCTTTT
>Ga0081529_120121_pt1 | contig 63774 bp, 76 predicted proteins | sample EchGeymetagenome_FD_71012 | JGI IMG/M metagenome (GOLD analysis project Ga0081529, IMG submission 71012) | Ferrous microbial mat and aquatic microbial communities from Echinus Geyser, Yellowstone National Park, USA - transect B T=78-80 C v2... ...
TGTATATTTATCTCTTTTTTAGTATAAAAGGTTTCTGTAAGGGGGCTATTCATCCCCCACCTCACGGAGGGGGACTTCCGCCCCCTTAACCCCCCAGAAAGTTAAAGCAATAAGGAGTCTTCAAGAAAAGCAAAGACGCTCTGTCCTCAAGGGCGACGCAGCTCATTCTAAGGTATACCTTCTCCCTTGGAATCTGGATTAGCGAGTATTGTCTCTGTATTATTCAATCATCTACCAAATGAGTGATACAAATTCTCGCAATTGATACTAACGGCTATATGATTCTCGGCCTTAAGGTTGGGAGAAGTCAGAGGTTTTGTACTACCTCACAGGAACCTCCATTCCAGATACAGTTGGCAAAGTTACGCATAATGGTCATGAAGTCATCGGCATTCCAAGGCTCCTTCTTTAAGTATAATGACTCTGAGAAGAGCAGTAAGGCAAGGTAATTACTGTTTAATTGTCGCCTCAGAGATCTGGCCCTTTCCAGAGTAAGGTAAACTTCGTCAGGAAGGGGTGGAACCATGTTCACGGCTAGCGCTGCATCTCCCCCCCTCAGTCCGTGAAGGTGAAGGGCATAGGTTAGCAGATCTATCATGCCCTGCTCAGTGTAGTCAGTTACGTATAAATTGACCAGTCTATCCTCTGAGAAGTAATGAATGTAGTTGGGAACGTGGATAGAGAACTCATCAAGACTGGAAACGTTGGGTGGATTATCCACCATGACAAGGTCAAAGCCAGTCAAATAGTCCTCAATAAACCTCTGCACCTGAACTTTAATCCTTGGATCATGATTTAGCTTTGGAAGCATTCTCATGAAGGTGGGCAGATCACCAAATAACTGAACTGCTATGAGGAGTCCATTTCCCACCTTCTTTTTCAGAACTGCACCTTCAGGATTAGCGCCGCTAGCCACTAGTCTGAAGAGTCCCACTCCCTTCAATCCAAGAAGTTTTGAGGTATAGCTGTTGAGATCTTTATCTATTAGGAGGACTCGCTTCCCCGAATCTGCGAGGGCGTAGGAGAGGGCTAAAGATATTGAGGATTTGCCCACTCCTCCTTTAGGCGAGAACACTTCAGTCAGCATTCTTTCGCCCCAACCATAATCGTACAGGATAGGTTTCTATTATAATAGTCTTCCATTATAATAGTTTCATAAGCTATATATTTCATATTTATCAGCAAAGTTACGTAGTCCCAACAAGTTGAGGAATAAGTTATGTCTACCAATTCCCTTTGAACTCTATTCGTAGACTACAATTTAAATCTATTTACCAAGTTTTATATTCAGAGTTGTTCGTTGGGCCTGTGCATAGTGTCGATATTGACCTACAAATCATGAGATTAGGCCGCTCTCCTTGAGAATGTAGTATTATTCACCTCCTGCAAACCATTCTCGTTAAAAAGAAGGAAATTTAGTAGCCCAGCGTTGACACTATGGGCCTGTGAGACCTTGTTAGATTATTTTGGCATGAAACAGGAAGACTGAAGGTGAAAGCCAGATTCTCATACTGTTTAGCGTGGTACTCTAAGTCCATTTGAATATGGATCTTTTCCCAAATATAGAACACTGCTACGAATTCTTAAGACCATGACCTGTTAACACCAATACGGACTTACCATGATAACTTCCCTTACTATAGGCAGCATAGACTGTGGCGGAACTGTACTCAACGTATAGTCCCATTCTGGAGAGTGAGTCACGGGCTTTAACAATTTCATCCTCATCCACTATGGCACATAAGTCCGCGGCTTTTTCCATAAAGGATAGAAGTAAGGGATTAGTGCTCACCAGGGCGTCAGCCACTGACTCAACCTTAGATGGAGGTAGGTACTCTCTGCCCTCCTTTTTTGCACAAAGGGGACTTACCTGCCTAGTCTGCACAGCCACTATCTTTGGAGGTGTGTCCAACTTACCCTGGCTTAGCAGATGTTGAAATCCCTCATAAACGCCCAAGAGCAAGGTCCCAGCTGACACTGGGAGGAAGACATAGTCAACCTTACCTGCCTGGTTAAATATTTCGTATGCAAGTGATCTTATTCCATCCCTAAATTGCGGTTGTAGGACGTGGGATGCATAGTAGGCCCGATCTGACATGGCTGCCCTACTCACATCGTCCCTACTTCCGCTTACCCTAACTAGAGAAGCTCCATAGGAGAGGATCTGTTTAACCTTAGCTCCTGCCGCTCTCTCAGGGACAAAAATATTCACCTTCATCCCCGCCGCAGCTCCATAGGCAGCCATGGAAGAACCTGCGTTTCCAGAGGAATCCTCGCTTATCTCAGATATTCCCATCTCCTTGAGATAGGAGATCAGGGTCACCGCTCCCCTATCCTTATATGAACCGGTGGGGTTCAGGAAGTCCAGCTTGAATGCCACGTCCCCCCTCCATATTAGAGGGGTATTGAATTCCCCCAGTGAGACCCAGTCCTTAATGTATGGGAAGTTGTCCCTTAACCTATTACTGTACGAGAAGTCGACCTCTACCTTGAATGGACCTCCACAGTTCTTGCAAGTTAACTCCAGGCCCTCCCGTGGAGATCCGCACCTCATGCACCTTTCCATGTCAATGGATGGGTATCAAGGCTAATAATTGTTTTAACTTGTGGTACCCCATGCATACTTGTGGTACCCCATGTTGTTTGATCAGGGCCCAAAAGAGAGGAAGGAGGACATGTACGATTACCAAGAGGAGTTGGGGAAGTTGATAGAGGCATTAAGGATGGACAAACTAATAGTGATAAAGGGGCTTAGAAGAACAGGGAAGACCTCTCTCATGAGGGTTGGGTTAAAGGAGAGTGGCTTTCCTTACCTTCACATTGATCCCAGGTTCTCGGAGAACCCCAACATGGGGGACTTTGGAAGAATAATGAGAGACAGCCTGGAGCTCTTTCTGAGGAGACATGGAGGTAAGTTAAGGGAACTGAGAAGAGCGCTGTCCTCAGTAAGGGGGTTGAAGGTGAGTCAAAGTGGAGTTGAGATACAACTGAAATGGAGAGGAGAAGAGGCCGTCAGATTTGGAGAGTTGATTAAGGCCCTGGAGGAAGTGGGAGAGGGGCAGCGTACGCCAGTTATCATAGGAATAGACGAGGCTCAAGAACTAAGGAGGGTCACTTGGATAGACTTCAGGAGGGTAATAGCTTACTCATATGACAACCACAAGTGGGTTAAGTTTCTACTCACTGGTTCCGAGGTAGGTGTACTATACAACTTCCTTAGAATTGAGGATCCAAATTCTCCCCTCTTCGGGAGGGCCAGGAGTGAGGTAAGTACGAGGAAGTTGTCAGTTGAGGAATCCATCGATTTTCTGACCAGAGGCGCCTTGGAGGCCGGAATTAGACCGGACCTTAAGAAGCTGAGGGAGGCTGCAGAGGAACTTGGAGGAATAATAGGATGGCTCTCGTACTTCGGTTCATCTTTGGTGAGGGGAGAATCGGAAGTGGAGACCATATTGAGGTCAGCTGTGGCATTAACAATGGAGGAACTCAAGGGATTTCTGAGGGAGAGGAGAAGTAATAGATATCCCGCCCTACTGAAGATCCTGAGCCAACCCAGAGGTTGGGCTGAGGCCAAGAGGAGATTGGAGGATGTTGAGGGCGGAACCTTAAATGATAGAACTTTGCTGGAGCTGTTATCCAACTTGGTTTCAGTGGGACTCGTGGAGAAGATGGAGGGAAAGTATGTGATAGCCGATCCCATAGTAAGAAGAGCTGTAGAATTATTGTAAAAATTTCTGCTTACTGAGTTGCTAGAACAGGTGGATTTAGATAGCTCTGGTAGCCCAAAGTTTCGGGGAATACTCAAGGATGGTAATACTTTCAATTTTATTTAGGATCTGATCTACCTCCTGTTCGAGTGGAGACAATAAGATCAACGTTCTCTTCATAAAATGATAGTGAGAACCAGGGATCTGGACGATATAGTTAACTCCCAGTTAACTATACTGGAGGACAGGCCCTAGATGTCCTCAGTGCTAGGGGGATGAAGAGGCCTGAAGGACAAATAAAGGAGACCCTATTGTTCCTATGGAATCAAGTATTTTACGCAGATCAGTAAGAGTTAACAGCAAATATACTCTAAGATGCTATAACAACAGAATAAGAGTTCATTTAAGTAAAGATATCAGCATTTGAGTCGAATTCAATCAGAATTATATTCCAACTAACGTCAGTGACAGCGTCAAATCTAGGTTCTATAGAGTATTTACTCTAGACTTTTAAGAGATCGAGAATTTAAAAATTCTTTCTTAAAAATTCAAAGTCGCAAAGCACCAGTTGGAATTTTGACACCAAGATATTAGGCCTAAGTTGAGACTTTCTTGAAGAGAATTTTGGAACCGGCCCTTACGTTGCAGCCGTTTTGAGAAAAGTCAGCCCCTGAGATCCAGCTTAGGCCTTACTGAAAATTAACCACAGCAGTAGGGAGTGAATAGGAGAAATGTAAAAGTCTTTACCGCACGGTAAGGACACATCCAAGGAAAAAATATGTCTGCGCCCCGCGGAGCATGTCCCTCCAAGACAGAACCTCACAGTATACGTACCTTTTGAAAGCATTTTTCTCTTTATTTAGAGAATATCTACATACTTCTTACATTGCAGTAATGGCTTTCTCCTCCCCCTAACCTTGAAGACTGGAAGCATGAATTATTTGATGCCAGTTTCTGCGCCCTGCTCACCGACTTCGAGAATCTTCTTCTGGAATGACGACGGAGTAATCAAGTTTAGGGAAAATAGTTAAAAGTGATAACAAAAATATCATTACTAATATAGTCACTTATTCTATTAACGCATAAATTCCTATGAGATCAGGTGATACCTTTCTATATACTATTATTTCGTTATATTGTCGCATTCATCTTATCACAAACACATGAAGATGGAAAACATACAAAGTGGTGAATAAGGCATAAGGAGTATATTGCTAATGTGTTATGAACGTTGGAAAACTGGTAATACGCTCCCTTCCGGATCTGGCGGACCAATAGGAGAGAGAGCTATATCTCGGAAAAGAGATCCTGGGATCCCAGTACACCGACCGATTCATCTTATTCCCATAACGTAGGACATTATCATCAAGTAATCCCTGACGTGTCTAGGTAAGAGGAAGTTCTGCCTTACATGTTCCTTTCCGTTTGCTCCCAATCTGCTGGCAACCTCTTTCCTCCTGAGAAGATACAGGGAGTAATGTGAGGCCTCCTCTGGACTGTTCACAAGATACCCAGTAACATTATTGATCACCTGAAGGGGTATACCACCGGTGTTTCCGCCTATTACGGGCTTCCCCTTCCATAGGGCTTCACTTACAGTGAGTCCGAACCCTTCCCTCACTGACTTCTGCATGATCACATCAGACCCACTCTGGAAGGCGTTTATTTCGAGGTTACTGTTTGGAGGTAAGATGAGTAAATGTATGTCCTTATCCTCACCAGCCTCAGCCACGGTCTTCCTATAAACATCCTCCCCCTCAGGGTCATCTGAGGCGGGACTTCCAACATAGGCTAGCTGTACGTCAACGTGTCTTCTGAGCAATTTGTAGGTTCTTATTACACCCACAGGATCCTTGGCGTAGTCGAATCGGGAGATCTGCGTAAGGATAGGTCTCTCAGTATCTAGCCCAAATTTTCTAAGTATTCTCTCCGCCGTCACCCTATGGATTGCCACGTTCTTAGGGCTCAGTGGATCTATGGAGGGAGGAACCACAAATTGTGGCACCTTAAGGTCCTCCCTACCAAATATGGGAACTGATATTATAGCCGCATCATACTTCTCTACTCTCTTCCTCAAGAACTCCCAGACCGGTGGATATGGGGATGAGATATCTATGTGGCACCTCCACACCCACCTGCCCCTCTTCTTATAGTCTACGAGTCCAGCGGGCTGAGGATCATGTATGAAAACCACGTCATAGTCGGTGTCAACCTCGGAGGCATTAACAGATTGCCATTTGTCATAGGTCTCGAAGGCCCCTGTAGGTAGATAATCGCTCTGCCCTTGAAGTGCATTGTGGAAGCTCTTGGTCACCCTGAAGAAGCTGCTATCGCCCCTTATTATTTTCCAATCAACGTTCAGACCAAGTTCCCTCATTAGGGGTACCATCTTCTGTAATATTTCTGCCACTCCACCTCCTTCCCTCGTGGAGTTGACGTGAAGGATTGAAACTCCACGTAACTTCTCCGCTATCTTGATTATGCTCTGTAGGGACTCCTGCCCAATGAACTCTGCGTATTTCTCAATCATTTCAACAACTCACCTCTCAATATATCAAGTATATCCTGTCTCATACGTTCCTCATCTGTATAGGTTTGTGGATCTAGCTTGCTTAGTTTAGATGCCACGTCCGTGAGACCGTAGTTCTCAGTTAACCAGTTTGAGAAATCGTTGGTCTTGGAATATCCCATCACCCTCTTGAACACAAAGTGGTAGACTAATGCTCTCCCTGGCATTGTGGCCACTTGGTCTAGAAACTCGCCCAAAGTCCTTACTTTAATGTCTATGGGATAGACAACAGGTATACATGTTAGGAAGGAAAATGGTCTTCTGGCCCTCCTCCCTTGTACTTCATTGGAGCCGTCGGATATTATTCTTATGAGATCTTTCCTAACGTCCTCCACAGTCTTAGGTTCCTCTCCCGGCACGTCAGAAACCAGGTGAGCTAGAACGGGATCGTTTAATTCTTCCCTTATCCAGAGGGCAAAGTCGTTATGAACATCGTCAGGAATTATGTGACTGGATAGGACAGGATGGAAGACGTGATAGAATATTGATAGTCCATCGACTCTGTGTAGCCCCTGTATCAACCCATCGATATCCATTGCCTTAATTCCAGTGTAGATGGGAGGGTAGTAGGCTCCATATAGGTCCAGTTCAACTCCCTTCCCAACACTGTCCATAAGCTGAAGCACTGCTAATTATTCTGGCCCAGAGTAATAAGTGCTGTTAACCCTCATCTATTCTTAACTTAGAGAATAGAAGCGCGGAGGCCAAACCTATGGAGGCAACCACGCCCCAAAGGGCGAAACCATCATTCTGAAGAAAGTCCAGAAGCCAGGACGTCATGGAGGTACCTGCGGTTCTGCCCATGGAAGTAGTTAGACTATAGAGCCCAATGTATTTGCCCCTATTCCTAACCTCAGCCATCTGATAGGCAACCGCGCTGAACAGGGGAGATGCAACCATTTCGGAGACGGTTATGCCCACAACCGTGATGACGGCTTCCAGGAAGTTTCTATCAAGGGATACGGAGAAGTATGAGATCGAATATCCGACCATTCCCAAGAAGAGTCCCACCCTTGGATTGATCCTCAACAATAACCTTCCCATAGGTTCTTGGAACAATACTATGAGAAGACCATTCATGGTAAATAAGAATCCCGTAAGGGTAACTGATATCCCAAAGGTGGCAAGATAGGCTATGAGAGGAAATCCCAACTGACCCGTGACCATGGCTGCCAAGAAGTTGGGGGCAAGGAAGTGTAGGTAATCCCTACTGACCTTAAGGGAAGCAATCTTTAACCCCCTCCCACTCACGTTCGGGATAAGCGGAACAGCTACTACCATAATGAGAGACGCCGCCAGTAAACATAATGAAAAACCATAGTGGAATAGGATTCCACCCAGCGCAGGACCAAAGGCCCATCCCAGATTTATTCCCACCCTAACTCTACTAAATGCCACAATTGATTCACTGAGTTTTGACGACGTATCACCAACAGCAGTTGTATTGGCGACCTGATAGACGCTGTTGAAGAAGGACTGCGTTAGCAAAAGAGAAAAGAGAACAGTGGAGGATGCCAGATAGGCGGAAAACAGAATAAGGGAGGAGAGGAAGGCCGATAATCGCATTGTATTCCTCCTCCCAATGTAGTCAGTGGCTATCCCGCCCAAAATGAAAGCTAAGGAGGAAACTACCGCCTGACTAGCGTAGAAGGCTGCGATTTCTGTATAAGAGAACTTGTAGGTGTCATGCAAGGCTAACCCCACATATGGCCACACCACGGAGAATCCGAAGGACCTTATTCCTCCTAGCAGTGAAAGTCTGTTTATGGTGGAGACCAAGGGGTAGACACTCAAGGACACTAGGGAAAGGTAATTATAAGGTTATTTCGATTTCAGTTGTAACTGCTTGACGCTCTTCATGAGCACCTTGATGATCTCACTTCTTACAGGCTCTTCATGATTGGTCCTGCACATTGCATCCACTGCTACGACGTATGTGTTCTGGGAGGTATCCAAGATTTTTACTGAAGGTTCCTCAATCACGAACTCCAAGGACCTCACTTCCTCAACTAGTTTGGGAATAAGGATGTCTGGATCTATTTCCTTGGAGACCTCATACTTCGTTCTGACCTTCCTCACTTCTTGACTGCTGTGGACGAAGATGGCTGCCTGTACCATTATACTATTTGGTACCTTAATGGGTACGTTATCGTCATTTATCAACGTTGTGTAGAGAAGGGAAATATCCACTATCACTCCGGTGTACCCTGGAATAAGGAAGTCTGTCGACCAGAACTTTGGGGGATAGGTGGGGGCAATTAACCCATACTGCCATGTTGAAAGTGTTATCCTGTCCCCTATCTCGTATGGTCTGGAGATCAAGAGCATTATTCCACCAAATATGTTGGAAAGAACGTCTTGGGAGGCTAGACCAACGACTAGCCCAGCGAACCCTCCGGCTGCCAACGCAGCCCCGAGGCCCACCCTTAATATAAATAGAAATCCAGCTATTCCCAAGACATAACCCACCAATCTCACAACGAAACTTAAGGTAGAAGCGTTAGACTCACCTATGAAGCCCGCCATCCTACCCTGTATAAACTTAGATAGGAAGTAGGTGATCAACACCACCCCGGCTAACCATATTACGGCATAATAGTAGCCTGAGTATATATTAGGTATTATACCTAATTTACCCATAAAGTAGACTAACACCCCAACCACAATGACCGAGATAATCACGGTCAGGGTTAGTCACAAAACATTCCTTTCACTAACCCTAGTTGACACTTTCACCAGAAGAAAAGGAGTGTGGAAGGGTTTTAAACGGAGCTAATTAAAGCAAGAACTTTTAGATAATTCCAGAGTTAATCAATATTGCTACCACGGTAAGTATGGAGAACAGTTGATGCAGAGCAATTGAAGAACCTGGTTTGCCTGGATTATTGTTTATTGTCCTGTACACCAACAATCCTATCGCGCCTTCCAACACAGCCAATCCAAGGGTTAGCCAGAAGTGAAGGAGAATCAAGCTTACGACGAATATGGCGGCCGCGGCCCCATGAACTAACCAAACCCACTGGAGCCTTCCGTTGGGCTTCCTGACCTTTCCTATGGGTCTTGTCATCCTTCTAGTTCCTGTCACCCAACCACCCATGAATATGACGAAATATAGAAAGTGTGGAGGAATTATGGCTTGTTCGAAGAAAGTCAGGAGATTTCCCTTGAATCCTGTGAACAGAAGCAAAAAGATAACGAATGTGCTATAAGCAGCTATGTCATGAAGTCCCTGGAATAGCGAAGGTAATTTTCCTGCTAACACATAAAGTGTGGCCATCCCTAGGAGGGCAGTAAAGATCACTGCAACAAAGCCTATAGCTGTTGTGAGCTCCGGCCTCAGGATAAGTGTAATCAGGGCGAATATGCCAGTTAGTGTGGCGGTTATCCTATGTATGGCCTCTGGATCTCCCTTCTTCGCCACACTCATCATGTCATTGGTGTAAGGCCAATTTGTACCTAGGGACAGTCCGTAACCATAACCCTCAACGATTCCACCTAAGACTATTGTGGTTCCAGCCAGAAGCGAAGCGAGTAACGCGAAGTATTGTATCATATCTCCTTGTCCGGGCACGGTTCAAATAAAGCTTTGTAAATCACTTCCTAACCTCCCGAAGTAGAGGAATCTCCTCCATTAAGTCCTCTGTGACATACTCCCAGAGCAAGTCTCGAGGCCTGTCGTGCTTTACATTAACCCTAAACTGGGTGGACGGTGTGAATACTCCATCTACTCCCATATCAAAGGGTTCTGATGGGATATGTAGATCCACTAGCTGAACCGGGTGGACGGAGCTGACTTCCTCCCCACTGGTGATGGTTCCCCTCATCCGGAGATACATCTCTGAGGGGCGGTCGAGAGGGTCGGAGACCTCCATTTAGGTTCATCGCGATTACATCACGATCGTTCTCGTAACCACAATCAACACATTGAAAATACCTGTGAGCGGTCTCTCATTCTCTGCCCGCATTTCAGGTGAATGAGGAGTACTTCGGATTAACGAACTCGACTAACCCGTGTTTCTTTGTTTGCCAACCGATCCAATACTGCAAACGACGGTACTGCATTAAATAGAGCTTATCGTGGAAACCTTTCGGCAATTTACCCACGTTCCTGATGAGGTTCTTCAAACTCTCCAGTTTTATGATGCTGGCGCCCATCCTCTTAGCCCCAACTACCCATACCTTCTTAGCAAAATCCTCGGTGATTTGCTTAGCCTTTTGATGGAGGGAGTGAATTCTATGGAGAATTCTTCCATTTTCCTTCCACCTTCTAGGGTACTTCCCTTGTAGGTTCTCTGCTAGGGATTTCCAGCGGTGGGACTCGTGAAGGCGTGTTTGTATCCTGACGTAATGGCTAGTCCTCACCTACAATCTCGGCCACGTTAATGTATACGGCGACACTTGATTTAGGTTCAACTTTCTCCTCTGACTTCTCGAAAACCACTTTGAGGAAGGCTTTACCATCCTTTACTACCAGTCTGGATTCCCTCATCAGCTTAGGTAATCTTTGATGTTCCTTGGATAGCCTAGGATCTGAAGTTCACCAGCGATCTTAACTTTTGTTGTTTCTAGGTTCAAGTTATAGCTCAACCTAGGTGTTAACCATACCGTTGGTTTGTGGACACTAGGGAGTTCTTAGGGTTGCGGAACCATCCCTTGTACACGAGGGCGTCCCTGTAACGGTCCTCGGCGACCTTGGAAGGTAGTTTAAATTCGCTCCTTAGTTTATCATACAACTCACGGATTTTCCTAACGGGCCTTTCTCGTTCGGGTCTTTCACATTTCCTTTTAACCAGAACACGAAACGTGTTGCCTTCACGTAGTTATTTACCTAGGAGGGATTCAGAGGAGGCGACATTGAAACCGTAGCTCTGATCGCGTTCCTCCTGATTAGTATAGTTAGAAAAAGTATTTAGATTATCATCTGCCCCTAGAAGGGGCGAAGCTTTAAGGCTTTTGTAAGTTTTCAATTTATGAAAGGCCATTATCAGAAATACAGGAAACTCGAGAATATCTTCAGAGCAAGACTTTTGGAACCATTGAACTTGACCCCTTTACTTATAGCAAAGGGAAGGTGACGCACCTAAGTAGTGACTTCTCTCTTCAAGGGAATCTCGTCTATAAGAGCGGAGTAGCTTAACTTCTAGATGCATTACAAATAATGTTTAGAATTGAAGTTTCCATCACCCACCACAATTTGACGCTTAAATTGATCTTTCAAAACTTTCGGTAAAGAGAGGGACTTTCATCTTATCTCCTCCACATAGTGAAATCATGACACTGTCCACTCTTATATCATCCATGACTACAGATGTAACCACCATTGCTTGGAGCCTTTTTGTATTAGCCTGGGCAGTGGGATGGGCATTGAAGGGTTCTCCCCTCCCCATATTTAGAGTGAAAAGAGCTGGACAGGGAATAATAGAGGACGTAATAATGGCCGCATTTTGGCTTGCCTTAGGTACCACAGTATTTGCAGCAATCACATATTTCGCATCACAAATAACAGTTCCTGGTGCCTAAATTGTACGATCCATTCCAGTTACTCTTCTATGCCAACTCCTTGGCCATTTTAACCTACTTCATTGGAACGTTAATCTATGCTCTCCCAATTCCTCTCTATGGACTTAAGAGGTGGGCTCCCAGGCTTGTGTCGGACGGTATATACGCCTCAGTACTAATTAACTCTTTCTTAGGAATTATATTTCTATCCAACGAAATAGCTGAAGCCTTAGGCGCATCATGGGCTGATTTTTTCAGTTGGGCTTCTTCCGTAGTTAATATCCAATTCTCCATATTTAGTTCAATCAGATACGTCTACGCCCTAGTATCTGCATCTGGTACTCCAGGCCTAGATTTCATCCTTGCTCCCCTATCTTTCTTTTCATCTATGCTAACGGGAACAATAACCTCCATAGAAACCATAATTGTGCTGGCACAAATAATAGATTCCAATTACGCCCTATTGTTGGCTTTAGGTGTTGCTCTCTTCTCAATTCCTTTTAGGATTGGGAGAAGTATAGGAGCCGGTCTCATGGCATCCTCAACTGTATTTTATATAGGTCTACCTTACTTGCCGAAATTTATAGCAGGCATACTTGGAAGTGCTCTACCCTCTTTCTCACAACTCCTACAGAATAATCCTTTAGACTTTGTTAACTTGATGGCTCAGAGCGTGTTGCCAGCCATTATAAATGTAACAGTGTTCCTTCCTGCAGCTTATATCTTTATACTGGCAGGGCTATCAGCTGGTTTAGCTACGGCTTTGAGCGGAGGCTCGTCTAGGCTACCCTTCCCCATAGACATATTTTGAGGGGAGATTTTGAAGTCGTGGTCATTGGCAATATTCCTTTTACTGGCCAATACAGGACTGATTTACTTTTATGATAAAAATTGGATTGATCTATTAGTTGGATTGATATTGGCTTTGACAATAGCCTTTATTATTAGGATTGTTCCTCGCTAGCACCTGGCGCCCTCTTCTTCATATTATCCTTTCTTATTTCCTTATTCATAAATAGAGTAGTCTTTTGCCTTCCTCCCATTTTTACCGAGTAAGATTGGTCATTACTCCTATTATTTGTTTTGGATAATACATAGGAATAGACTAACCCACCCTGACCAAAGGGATCTTTCAATCCCCTTTAGGATAACTTATAGGTCTCCCAATTAAGGAAGCTCCTCACCAAAAACTTCATCCTCTGAGTTTGACATCGGGAAACCTCTGCTAACTTTTTAATGCTGATTCTATGTCCTGATCCAGAGAAGAAAAATGGCATCCATAGAAGTTGGAAGAATCTGCGTTAAGACTAGGGGGAGAGAGGCAGGTTCTAAATGTGTTATAGTTGATATAATAGATGAAAATTTTGTATTAGTTACGGGACCTAGCAAACTCTCTGGTCTCAAAAGGAGAAGGAGTAATATATCTCACCTCGAACCCACCGATAAGAAAATAGATATCCAGAAGGGCGCCAGTGATGAGGAAATAGAACAGAAACTACAGGAGAGTGGACTCGCTGAGTTCATGAAGGAAAAAGTAAAGCCCAAATTAACAGTGATCTGAATTGTCAATTCGTCCCTTCATAAGGGAGATAGACGATTTTTGCGGTCATCGATCAGAGTGGAAGCTGATAAGGGAAGAAGATGAACTTCTAGACCATGGAAAGAGGCCTGAGGAAAGGACATTAAAGGAAATGTTGTCGAACTCCATAGTTGTTTTGGATAAACCACCGGGGCCTACCAGCCATGAGGTTGCTCATTGGTTAAAGGGAATGCTTGGGGTTAAGAAAGCCGGGCACGGGGGAACCCTAGAGTCCTTACTGGACGGGGAAATCCCAAGGTGTCTGGCGTACTACCTGTGAGCCTAGAGAACGCCACCAAACTCAATAAGTTTCTCACAAATAATGATAAGGAATATGTATGTTTAATGCAGCTACATGGGGACGTAGACAGAAATAGGCTTCAGAGTGTAATAGGTGAGTTTCGTGGCTTCATATATCAAAGACCGCCCGTAAGATCTTCGGTGAAGAGGCGTCTTAGAGTAAGGGAGGTTAAGGAAATAGATCTACTAGACGTAAGTGGAAGACTGGTCCTAATGAGAGTATCCTCAGACGCTGGGACCTATATGAGGAAGATATGTCATGACATTGGGTTGATATTAGGAGTGGGTGCACATATGCGTGAACTAAGAAGGACTAGATCTGGAATATTTGATGAGACTAAGGCAGTCACCCTACACTCTGTTTCAGAGGCACTATATCTATCTAAAACCTGTGGAAGGGAGGATCCTGTAAAGAGAATATTGATACCAGTGGAGTTTGGAACCTGTGGCATGTCAAAAATAATAGTGTCTAACGGGGCGGTGGATGCCTTAACCCACGGTGCTCCTCTAATGGTACCTGGAGTTTTAGCCTACCAGATGTTCTTTGAAGGTGACAATGTAGCGCTGATCACAAATAAGGGAGAGCTTGTGGCAATCGGTACAGCCCTCATTGACTCTGATACTCTCTCCTATGTGGATAGAGGACAAGTGGTAAAGATGGAGAGAATCTTCATGGAGTCAGGAGTTTACCCGCGTAATGTAAAAAATAAGTAAAATATTTTAAGTCGTTTAGAACTAAAAACTCTTTAGATTTGGTAGTAGGATAGATTATTCATAATAAAGTAGCCTTCTGATTCGCTATTTCACCTCAGAGGACTCCAGAGGCTCAACCGTCCCGGCCATGAATAAATGAATAGGACCACGATGTCTATATGGGACCGCAATTAGGTGAAGGTAAACCTTACTAACCACGACTTTAGCCAGGCGTCTTAATTGTGCTTACCCCCATCACTGATTATCATTGAAATTGATTTAGTGCCGCCGCGGGGATTTGAACCCCGGACAACCCGGTGTCCGTGTGAGATACTTCAGCCGGGTGCTCTCCCGGGCTGAGCTACGGCGGCGTTACAAGTTTTCCACCCCTACTTTTAAAGTCTTTTTATCGTTCTCCATTGTGGGGGCCGGGCGACACTCTTGGAGAGCCCTTTTAAGGGGTCAATGAAATAGAGTCTCCAGAGGCCCCTACAATGAGAACAGGCGTCATACAGATTACCCGATTGGACCATATGGTGTTAAACTCCGTTGAGGAGGCCATTAGCTCCATGGGGGTAGAGGTAGAGGTCATTTTACAACCAATTGGTTCTCCATTTAATCTCCTGGACTGGGATAGGGTGCAGTTTAAAGGAGATAGTCTCTTCAGATGGTTTAGGGCTACAGCGTCAGAGACATTGGACGGGGCTTATGATTCGATAATGGGGATAGGTGAAATAGATGCTTTTGACGACGGAAAAGAGTACATACTTAATGTTGTTTCAGACAATCTGTCCATATCATTCATCCAGAGACTGTGGACTGAGGAAACGAAACTTTACCTTGAGAGAGTGAGAAAACTAGTGATTAATAGTTGGGGGAGGGGGAGGGGTATTATACATGATTCCACGGACAACTGCATCTTTCATGAGGTTCAGACGGTGGAGGAGCTGGATAGAATTGTGGCCGCTCCTTGTAGTGCATGCCGTGTTAAGCTTCAAATGTCCACAACGAAAGTAAGGGTATAGAACCCTTCCTGTAATGAAATCTCCATCATATGATATGTCATGGCCTTAACTACCATGCGCGGTTCGTGAACTTCCCTATTGAACTTCTCCCCCCAAACTTCTGCATCTATTGTTGGTGGATCTTCATTTAACCTCACGTCGAATCTACTGAACAGTAATAACTCTGAATCATATAGAACCAGGAGGGACTCTATCCAATTGTAAAGTAAATTATCCAGATCTGTCCCCTTAACCCTCAAATTCCTACGAATCGACCACTTAACTTTAGATGTGTCGGTAATTAGTTCAAATACAGCCAATGCCGCATTTTGGAAGGCCTCAGATAGGGTCCTCCCAAATGCCTTTATTCCCACATCGGCAGTATGATCAAAGAAAAGAAATCTTTCCATGGATATCCCTATAGTCTGGGCGCAACCCAAACATTTATGAGACCTTCCCCTTCCAACGAGGCGGATAATTTCATGGGCACCTGTTCTCCAAAACTAACCCTTACGTCACCGAACCCGCTTAACGCCTCAAGTCCGTTTCTTAGCACTGAATTACTATAGGACGAAGCGCCTTCTTTGTCTATATACAAATCATGGAGGGGTTTATCTTTCAGAAGTCGAGCTCTGTAAACTCTTCCAGTCTCCATGGATGTGACCTCAACTACTTCATCATGGCCCATAAACTTCACTTCCTCCGATATCAAAGCTGATTCGGAGAGCACTGTCTCTAAGGTACTGGACTTGCAGGAGAATTCCACAGAGGATGGCGCCTTAGGCTCCGGTCCCCTCTGCACTTGTCCCTCGTTGGCCTTGAATGAAAGCGAACTCCTGATCCTTCTTTTTTGATCCATTACAACTATCTTCAACTCTCCGTTAGATTCAAGAAGAAGAAATGAGGAGTTGGCGGACCTCAACTTACTGAGGGATTTTTTAAGGGCACCAAGGTCTAAAGTGAGGGAGACTGGATTTTCAACCTCAAATTCCCTGAAAGCTGTGGGTGGAAGGGAGAACGAGATCAAAGCAACCTTGTCGTCTGTGAGCTTGGCTCCATTGATACCTTCCTTGGTGAAGTTGAGGGCTATAGATGAATAGAACCTACCTATCCCAGTGAAAAGCTTGTACATGAAATCCGAACTTTCATGCATTACTCTTATCATGAAGTTGCCTTCACCGTCTTCTTCTTTCTACTCTCCGTTGTCTTAGATACGCCTTTACTTCCCTTAGCGGGAGGTTTTCTCAAGACCCTCTCTGCTTCACTTAATGTGATTTCTCCGTTCAATAATTGCCTCCATGTGCGATCTTTTTTCTCAAAGTTCTCAATTTCCTGGATTGATACAGCAAGAGGCTCTTCTGACTCCTCCGAATCATCATATTCTACTTCATCCTCCCCTTCTACTTCGTCACTCAACGTTGGCACCGTTTATGTTCTATCTATGTCCAATATATATAGATTCCCCCTCTGGTCATATGCTAAAGCTTCCCCCCTTCCAAGCCGAGGTAAGTAGGATCTTAACCATTCCTCGACGTTTCTCCTACCGACTGATAATAGTTGAGCAGCATAGGAGAGATCCTCTGGTTCAACTGTATTAAAGACAAAGACGTTGGATGAGTTGGTAAGAAGAGGCTTAAGGTCTCTGAGTGTTTGTGAAGCCAATACCAATCCTACTCCAAACTTCCTCCCCTCCGCAGAGATCCTGCGTAAAAGTTGGGCCCCACTCTCCTTGGACAGCAAAAAGGGAGCCTCATCAATGATCACGACTTTCCAAAGAGGAGATTGTCCTCTCCTATATACCATGGCAATGAGGGACCTTAGCATGGTTTCCACAACAATATAGCGTATCTCATCCGAAGGAAGTTTAGAGAGATCTATTGTGGAATCTAAGGAGAGCAACTGTTCCAAATTTGCACCTTGCGCATTGAACGGCCATGAGGAGAGAAAGGTAAGATAGGGAAGTAAAGAGGACTCAGTGGTGTCCCTTTTAGCCATGGCTAATCTCAATACGTCTCTAAAAGTAGGTGGAGATAGGGACCAACTCTGCGTATCCTCCTCAGTTATACCCTTCTCCTCATAGGCTTCCATAATTAACTCAGTGAGAACCATGGACTGAAGCGGACCTAAGGAGAATAGGGATTTAACCATGGAACTGACTTCTAAGGCTCTCTCCCTTGGGGAAAATCCCATGAGAGATAAAGGATTAATTGCCACCTTCTCTCCAGACACCGATGAGAGGCCAGGAACATCATGCTCTCCATGAAGATCGATAAGGATAACGGAAACTCCCAGTGAAAGAGAAATTTTACTCAAGAGGGTGGACTTACCAGATCCGCTGGAACCGCTCACGGATATGTTATAATTCTTGGAATTGCTGAGGTCAACGCAATAATCCATATCCAAGGGTAACCAACGTGGACGCCAGAAACGTCCTCTAGAAGAACTTAAGATCACTCCCTTTGCTCTGCCCACGCACACCCCTCCCTTAGAGGCCGACGGATTTAGAACCATGGGGAGTCCTAACCAAGACAGGGTGGTAAGTATGATTCCATCGACACTTCCAATACCTAGGATATATGAAAGGAGGGAAACCACTATTGCTCCCACAGCATAAATCAATGAATGAAACCAAACTATTGATACCAATGCGATGGGGATAGCCGTTAGGAGGGAAGGGATCCCCTGGGTTCCATTCTTCACATTCCTCCATCGTAGTGAGATTAGAACAGGATCTGAGAACCCTGCCCATATGGAGAGTAAAATAAATGCGAGACCTAAACCAACGATGCCGAACATTAACGCCAACCCAAAGTTAAATGAGTAAAGGAGGAAGGTGGAGGAACCGAGGTAGGCAAGAGTTTGAACAAACGAACCGCTGATTACGGCTGCGACAACCGGAATCATAAAAGCTAAGATATTAAGGAAAACATAAACATAAGGGGGTGAAATGATGGCGATTACTGCTTCTAATGCTACAAGAGAGGCCACAACCAAATGCCTACCGTGAGACACTGTTTTATATGAGGTATGTGAGCGTTAAAGCGATTATGCTCACCTATTCTGATCTCCTTACAACGCTGAAAAGGATCGGCTTCTCTGACCCTACACCCATCCAGAAAGAAGTTTTCCCTTTAATAATGGAAAGAAAAAATGTATTGGTAATCGCACCGACAGGCTCAGGGAAGACAGAGGCTGCCGTCATACCAATAATAACTTTGATGAAAAGATTTGGAGCGAGCCCCATAAGTGCCATATATGTTACGCCATTGAGGGCCCTGAATAGGGATTTAGAAAGTAGATTAGTTAAAATAGGAGAGTCTTTGGAAATAAAGGTCGGGGTAAGACACGGAGACTCAAGTCAGAAGGAGAGGAGAAGAATCAAGGACCAACCACCAGACCTTCTCATCACTACCCCAGAGACTCTGAACTTTCTACTGGTGAACAAGGGTGTGAGGGAGAGCCTAAAGAACGTTAGGTGGATAGTGGTTGACGAGCTCCAAGAGCTTATAGACGAGAAAAGGGGGGCCGAACTTTCAATAGTCCTGGAGAGAATTAAAAGGGTCTCTCAGTGGAAGGTACAGGTAATAGGACTCTCCGCCATAATTGGAGACACAAGCTATGCACTTAGGTTCATAGATCCCTTAGGACAGGCAGAGGTAGCCAAAACAGACAACATAAAGGAAATGGAAATGGAAGAAGTAGTTCCCCAGCCTAATCAAAGAGCAGTTGAGAAGGCGCTAAATACGAACCTTTCTCCCGATTCGATTGCTAGGTTAGAGAAAATAAATGAATTAATTTCTGTTCATAAACCAGTTCTGATATTCACGAACACCAGGGAGACAGCAGAGTTTCTGTCCACATGGTTAAACTCGATGTTCCACCTAAGAGTGAGTGTTCATCACGGTTCGCTCTCGAAGGAGGTCAGAGTCGAAGCCGAGTCCAAATTCAAGAACGGGGAATTGGACGTTCTTGTCGCTACATCTAGCCTTGAGCTCGGCATTGATATAGGTAAGATTGAATTCGTGGTACAATACATGTCACCTCGTCAGGTCAATAGATTAATCCAGAGGATAGGGAGAAGCGGTCATAGAATAGGAGGAACTCCAAGGGGAGTTGTTGTTCCAAGTCCAGATACATTCGATGTGTTGGAGTGCAGATCAATTATAATGAAGGCAAAGGAAGGGTATCTTGAGAAACCCACAATAGAATCTAAGCCTCTAGATGTCTTAGCCCATCAAATTACTGGAATGGTATTGGAAGGTTATGTGGATCAGGAGGAAATATACAGAATTGTGAGGGGCGCACAGCCCTTCAGGGACCTAACTGAGAACGAGTTTAATGAGGTTATAGACTTCTTAGAGCAAGTTAGGGTGCTAAGAAGAGGGAATAGGGGGCTTTCAGTGTCAAGGAGGGCTTGGCGATACTTCTATGGAACTTCCATGATACCTGATTCGTTCAATAAATATACCATAATCGAAGTGGCGTCCAATTCTAAGGTAGGGGAATTGGACGAGGAGTTCGCTGCAACCCTGGAGAACGATGAGGTCTTCGTGTTAGCGGGGAGACTGTGGAGAGTAGTAACGATCGAGAAGGGTAAGATATTCGTAGAGAGAGCCCAAAGGAGGAGCGGACTCCTCCCCTCTTGGTTTGGAGAAACAATACCGCTGGAAGCCGAAGTGGCCAAGAGAGTATATGAGATGTTGATCCATCCTGAAGGATTAAATGAGGAGGTGAGAGCTAAGATAGACAAATCTATCTCAGAAATGAGGAGAAGGGGATTTCCTCTCCCAGGACCAGAAAAGGTAGCAGTGGAGATCATGCGTGATCTAATAGTAGTCCATAGCCCGTTTGGATCAAGGGGAAACAACACTCTTGGAGCCCTACTCTCTCAATATCTAGCCCAAAGAAAGGGGATAAGGACCTCCTATAAGTCTGATCCCTATCATATAGCCCTCGCCTCTGTAATACCAGTCTCGAAGAACGAAATGGAGGAAGTCTTTACGGAGATCGCCTCCCAGGGAGAGGACTCATTGATATCTGTACTAGAAAGGGCGATAGTGGAGTCCCCACCCTTCAAGTGGAAGATGGTGATAGAGCTACAGAGATTTGGAGTGATTGATAGAGATTCAGAGGTCGACATTAACTCCACCATAATAAAGGCATACGTAGATACCTTAGTAGGTAGAGAGGCAATCAAGGAATTACTATGCAAGGACTACGATCTAGATATATTAGGGGAGCTTAAGAGGCTAAGGGTGGAAATTGTGGAATCTCCTTCACCCTCGCCTTTGTCTTCTGAGTTTCTTGAGAGGATATTCGCAGATGCCAAGGAAGGAAGTGGTAATCTCATAGATTTAATAAAGAGAAGGTTGTCATCAAAGGAGTTGAGGGTCATATGTTTGAACTGTTCCTGGTCCTCAACCTTCAAGGCAGCCGAAATTCCAAGGAAGTGCCCAAAATGTGATTCAGTGTTCATCACTCTAACACACTCAGAGGATACAGAGTCCCAGAAAATAGTAAGTAAGTTTCTAAGTGAGGAGAAATTGAGTAGGAATGAAATGAAAAGGCTGGAGGAGTTGAAGAAGGTAGCGTCGTTAGCGGTAGACTACGGTAACTACGCCGCAATAGCAATAGCAGCCAGAGGAGTAGGTCCGTCCAATTTAGATAGAGTCCTTTCTAAGCTGAGGAATGGGGGGGAGGATAAATTCTATGAAGCCATAATGGAGGCGGAAAGAAACTTCATAAAGTATAGGAGATATTGGCAAAGTTAGGAGCGTTTATGCTTTATTTCTTCTACAAGCCGATCTATCATATCCGCAACTGCAGTTGGACTAACCTTAGCTGTGTTCACAGTGAGGTCGAACGACCTCAGATCGGTAATATCAATACCGTAATATCGCTTGAATCTCTTATAGTGACTGTTCTCCCTCTCAACTATCTGCCTAAGAGCCTCAGGATAGGATATCCCGTCCCTTTTAGCTATCCTATTTGCTCTTTCCTGAAGTGGTGCGTTTAGATAGACCAAAATATCCGCTATCCCAGCCAAAAGCCAGCTGTTTATATGTGATTCTACAACAATATTCCCCCTGGCAGCTCTCTTGGCTACCGTCTGATCCACTAATTTATCTACGTCGAAGACCCTTTCGGCCCTCCTATTCATGGATACCACATCTGTATTGGCCTTTGATGCCATTTCCCTGAATATTGCCCCAGCTGATAATAGTTCCAACGAATATCTGGAAGCCACTATCTTGGCAACCGACGTTTTTCCACTTCCAGGAGGACCGCTAATGGATATTATCATTAGAGGCCTCTCACTCCAGCCCTTATGGAGGATTCTAAACAGGAATGGCAGAGATATCCACCAAAGGGTCGTTCGGGCCTCTTCTGGGTCTTTGAACCCTTAGCTCTCACGCCTCTAAGGGCTCTTCCGCAACGTGCACACTTGGCTTTTGAACCAACAGACATTGAAACTCGATTAAGAAAAATCAGTTCACCTATATAGGTTTGGCTGTCTTAATGCTAGAGGGCTGAAAAGGACAAAGGACATTATGAATATGAACAACGTTCCCCCGACCAAGAGGTATTGATGGGCATGTATAACAGTTATAACTGGAACGTAGAAGGGAAAGGGAATCGCGTAATTAAGGAAAGTTACCACAATATAGAAAAGGATCATATATACAGCTAGGGTGTACATAGTACGCATAAAGGTGTACTTATAGACAGTGGACTGTCTCCTCTGAATGTCCTTACTTAGTCTCCTCTTTATTCTCTCCTTCCTTTTAACCGAAGTGACGATGTTGAGCCTTTCATCTAACTTAGAAAGCTGCTCAAGCGCAGAGTATATCTTCTCCCTCAAATAAAACCTGTAGAGCAAATAGGAAGATAAGTCTCCCACGGCCCCTGCTAAAAGAGTTAAAATAACATACACTAACATCTTACCTTCCCGTCATGACCCTCACTATCTCAGAGGCCGCTTCCTCAGCCAACCCTTCCTTGTTTAAAACTATCTTAACTGAAGCGCCCACAAATGTGGCGGACGAGACAGCAAAATATCTAGCGAAGTCCATGACCTCCTTTACCACAGATTCCTCAGAGTAGTCAACTCTACTTCTAGCCTGATCCCTCTTCTGCCTTTCTATTATGAGGGCAGGAGGCGCCTCTATTAGGAAGATAACGTTAGGTTTTAGAATCTCAATTATGTGACTTGGAAGTCCAGGAAGATATCCTTGAGGAGTCCTTATAACTGCATGTGTATCTACCAATCCAACTCCTCCCTCTCCCAAAGCCATAGTGTCCTCATATATTGATTTAGCGGCCTTGAGCTGGAGATCCCTCTGTAGTGCAAGAGGAAGTTTCCTTATTTGGTCCCTATCTTTAACATAGCCACCCTCTAAGGCCCCCTTAAGCATATAATCGCCATAATTCATTATCTTGTATTTCAATCGTTCAGTAGAAAGCAAACCCTCCACCTTCGATAGAACTGTTGTTTTCCCTACGCCCGGAATACCAGTTACTACGCCCAGTCCCATTACTCCTCACCTATAATCCTCTTTAATAATGGGTACATCTCCAGGGACCTCTCGTAAGCCAGTAGGCTATAGTATTGTATGGCAATGGTTACTGCCAGTAACAATCCCACACCGGTTCCATATACGCCTAACAGCGTGGCAACCGAGCCTAATATACCTACTATTAGCGAACTGTAGAACGTTAATGGTTTTATATATTTGGCAAGGAGACCCTCTAAGGCCCTTGGATTACTCCTTATCCCAGGCACTTCAACGCCAGATTCTATTAGGTTCTCGGCCTGAGTTCTAGCATCAAGTCCAGCAACGTTTACCCACAATACGCCGAAGACAAGACTCAGTACAATGAATATGGCAACGTATATGGCAGCGCCCACCGGATCTAGGGCCACCGCGTAAATGCTATGTGGGATGGTGGTGTCAGTGGGGGGAGGAAATATGAAAAGATTCTCTAATTGACTCAGGAAACTACTAGCGGAAGAAGAAACGTAAGAAGCAATGGACGAGAATAGCCCTATGTCAGAGGCCAAAACGCTCACAAATATAACCGGAATGCTGCTAACGTAAAGGAAATTGAGCGGAATGGTCCTCCTAATTCCTCTAAGTCTTTGACTTGTCACTGGTATGTTTACATTAATTGCAGTAAGATAGACAAGTAAAATTATCAGTCCTATAGTAGATAGGAATCCCACCAGGTCAGGCTGGAAGGGTCTTGAGGTGTCAACAAGAATGTTTAACACTCCTGACCCGCTAGATAGGGCTGAGATTAATGAGGGGAAGAATCCAACTGGTAAGTTCTGAGACTGTACCGACGCAATTCCAAACATGTCCCAGAACATTATCTTCGCCACACCAGCTAGGATGAAAAGACTAACACCTGAGCCCAGGCCCCATCCTTTCTGTATCATCTCGTCCAAAAGCAAAATGACAAAAGTAGACAATATCAATTGTCCTGCCACGATCAACATAAGCTCAAGGTCTCCACTATGTACAGTTAAAACGTAGCCGAAGAGGAAGGACTCCAACAATATGAAGATGAAAGCTAAACCCTTCTGGGAAGTGGTGAACTTGGCCCTATCGTCAGTATCATTTAGGTCCATTTCAATGAGCTTCGAACCTACCAATATCTGCATAATGAGCCCGGCGGTGATTATGGGTCCTATGCCAAGTTGCGCAAGCGTCCCAGTGGTTGACGCAAACACGACCTGTTCCAATAGGAAGTTCCCAAAGGTAGTCGATGTTATGCCATAGAGCGGAACTGAGGCCATTAGGAGATATATTATAACCCCTAGTCCGCTGAAAAGTAACTTTGAGGTTAGAGAAGGCTTCTCCTTTGGTTTAGTTATGGCGGGCAAATATTGGCCCAACGTTGCCAATGCATCGATAAGACCCATTTAGCTCGATGAGAATTACTGGGTGGAGTTTAAAATAACTTCTGCACCTACCTTCTCTAATTTCTCTTTGGCTTTTTCAGTTACGGCATTTACCTTTACTACGATCTCTGAAGTGTAGAAATCTCCACCTGATATTAACTTTTCAACGCCGTATTGAGTTAGATCCAGAACCTTCTTGCCTCCCTCTTCCTTGAATACAAACCTCCCTGAGTCAATGCCTGCCTGCAAGTCCTTCAACGTAATTGCACTTACCTTGACTGAAGTTGGATTTCTGAATCCGTGTTTTCCATACCAATTCGGGGCAAACTTCACCACCCAAGACCATTTGTGTTTTCCCATCCCTATTTGTCTCCCGCTCTGACTGCCTCTATCCCTATGTTGACCTACCTTTCCCCATCCCATTGTCCTACTTCCTCTTTTGCTCCTACTCTTCCTGTCCCTTCTCTTCATCTAGCTCACCTCACATCATCTTCTTAAGGAGGGCGTTTATAGCCCTGCCCCTGTAACCGAACTCTCCCCTAGAGCGATAGGACCTAGAGATCTTTCCCTTAAATCCTCCACTGGGAGGGTGAAGCCTAAGCGGCAATCTAATGTTTATGTCGCTCAATCTCATTTTTCCTTCCTTCAGTCCCAATATTATCTCTTGACTCTCCTCTTGACTGAGATTAGGAGCGCATCTGGACAGCATCTCCTTCAATACGTCATCTTCTAACTCTCCCCACGTCAAATAAGGCTCAGCCTCCCTTAGGAGGCCTGTGAAATCTGGGGAGGAGGGGATGATAGTGGTGTTGAAAGTCCTTGTTAACTTCAACTGTTCTAAGGCCAGCTGCACCCTCCAGGGTGTGCCAGCTTGCCCTCTTATCCTAACTACGCCCAATATTTCCATGCTATCTCCTCCTTGCCCAATCAGTTATCGTCACGAACTTAAAGGTATTGTAGAGGGCGTTATAGCCAGCCCTTATCATATTCTCCCTGGTTCTGGTCTCTCCCCTGGTGAACGACCAAACGTCCCTTACTCCTGCGTAGCTGAGCAAAGTCTTCAGCGGTCCTCCAGCCACAAGCCCTGTACCGTCTGGGGCCGGAAGTAATTCCACCTCTACGCTGCCAGCCTTTCCCCTTACTCTAAAGGGAAGACTATGGGACTGGCCACATGTACACTCCCAACTTCCGCATCCCCTCCTAATCGGAATAACTTTGAGCTTGGCGTCTCTGATCGCCTTTTGAATAGCAACCCTGACCTGTTTGGCCTTTCCAGTTCCTATTGCAACATAACCATCCATGTTCCCCATAATTATGAGAACCTTGTATCTGGATATTTCACCTGCATCTGTTTGTCTCTGCACTATGTCTATGTCCATTACTTCATATTTCAAATTAGGCAATAATGCATCCACTATCTCAGGTTCCAATATGCTTAAGTTTCTCTCGAAAATTTCTCTGATTGAGTTTATCTTACCTTCCTTGACCAGTTTTCCCACACTGGTCCTCGGTTGCCACTGTTCAACATTTATTACTGGTACTTCCTCGCTCATCATGAATCAGCCTCCTTTATCTTTGAAAGAACCTCCTGAAAATGAGAGGGAAGATTCTTTGGTTCAAGTCCCCTCTCTAGGTATTTTGAAAAGACTTTCTTATAGGTCTCAGGATCCTGCTGCTCCAATGACTGCGCGTAACTGGCCACGTGCTCCCCCCTTATTCTTTCCTCACTGACCTCAGCACTCATTGGAATATCAATCCCAGCATCAATAGCTCCCTTAGCTACCACGAACAGCTTAGAGCCCTTGGTAGGAATCCTATTACCAATATCCAGCACAGCCTTCTTTACGCCAACCTTAACCGCTCTCTTGCCTAACAGGTAACCCACTAGGTAGGCAGCTGAAGTGTTGTTCAGATCTCCCTTCCATCCGAATTTTTTTGGCAGCTCAAAGGATGTCGCCGATGCTACCATTACGTCGCCCTTTGGATCAAACTTAGCCAAGCTAGCTATGATGGCGGTATTTGTAAATCTTGCCACCAGTCTTTCGACATCTGAGACAACATAAGTATATCTTCGATAGTAGTTAGTCTTTCCTTCCCTTCGTCTCCTCTGCTTCAGCCTATAGTTAGGACCACCCTTCAACTCACGACACCTCCTCCTTCAAATGGCCCGTTGTAATTAATGCTCGCCTGACATCGGCCACACTTTTGAATACACCTCCCTTGGATCTATCGTAGTAATCTCTATAGATCTCCTTGGGAATTCTACCATTGTCCCTGAGCCAACGAAGATAGCGCCTTATCTTCCTGATAGTTTTCACCCATCTATCCTTCTTTCCCTCCCTTCTTTTCCCCTTTCTACTCCCTGGACCACTCCTTTCACTTTTAGTCCTTTTTTTCTGTTTCCTGAGTTTTAGCCTTCCCGAGGATATACCTTTTTTCTTAAGTACAACGATCTTCCCTTCCCTTACCAATCTCTTGACCTGAGATCTTGTCAAGGCCTCCTCAACATCTTCAAGTGAGGAGGAGGGGAATCTGATCCTATTCCTGCCTACTCCGGCAACCTCAGAGGCCAATCTTCTCTGGAGTTTCACGTTTAATTCACCCGTTGGTAACCCTCAAGCCGTATTCCTTGGCCTTATTAATTAAAGCTGTCCTTTTCCTAAGGCCCAAGGAACTGGCCAATACAACCAGTACACTCTTTCCCTTCAGGGATTCAAGCTGAGATTCGTTGTAAACCACCACAGGCCTTAGTCCCGAGGGGTGTAATCCCCTGATAAGTTTAGGAGTCCTATAGCCAGGATCAGGCGATGGGGGATAGCCCTTGAATTTCAGTCTTACAGGATTGTCTAGTCCTCTAGGCTTCCTCCATCTATCAGTTCTCTCAAGCTTAACATATTCATCCCACTCGAACCTTATGAAACGGGGCCCCTTACTCCTCCTGCTCTTCATTTTTTTGAGCAATTCCTGATCCTCATTCATTGCTCCTCACCCTTACTGTAGATATATATGCCGTCACCGAAAATTCTCTTGTCAAATCCCCTTATTTTGGAGGCCTGCTCTATATTAGCCGCCGTTTGGGCCACATTCTCCAAGTCAACTCCCTCCACCACTATCTCGTCACCCTTTACATTGACCTTAACTCCCGGCAATATGGGGGCAACCCTTACATTTTTCTCACCAATCAAATTAGTTATCTGAACCGTGTCCTTCACCACTTTCACATTCATGGGGAAGTGAGTCTGAAGGATCTTCAACTTATATGTGTAGCCTTTGGTAACACCAACTAACATATTCTTCACATGAGCTATCACTGAGTAGAATTGTGCCTTGGCTCTCTTATCGAGGAACGCGGCCTCGAACTCTATCTTGTCTCCACTTATTTTCATTTCAACTCCTTTGGCAAATGCAAAGTCTCTAACAACTTCTCCCTTACTCCCCTTTACCCTGATCTTTTTCCCCTCAAGTGAAACTGATATTCCCTGAGGGATCTGGAGCTCCTCCTTTAGATATGTGAGCTGCATATGATTCACCTCAATATACATAACCTAGAGCGATCCCCCCTGTCCTCACTCTAGCAGCCTCCTTATGGGACATCACTCCCTTTGGAGTGGAGATCACTATTATACCAATCTCCTTAGATGGGAGGTACTTCCTAATGTAGTTAGGAAGATTTATGGTGTCCCTGTAGGTAAGAGGATAACGTGGAGTTATTGGACCACACTTATTTATACGTCCCTGAAGTTGGACTACAATTTTTCCCCATCTACCATCGTCCACTTGCTCTACTTCTCCAATGTACCCCTCCTTCTGCATTGTCCTGAGGACGTTTATAATCAATTTAGATGCTGGAGATATTACGGCCTCTCTATTTCTCCGCGCCTCATTGTTGTAGAGAGATGTGAAGGCATTGGCAACTGGATTGAAGACTACCATTTTCTCTCACCTCAACCTATTGAAGCCCATTGAGTAGGATACTTCCCTAAAACATTGTCTACATAGGTAAAGGTTATACTTCTGAATGACGCTATCCTTACTTCCACATCTTCGGCACACTTGGACTCCCTTCCCATACTTCCTTTCCACGGGTGGCTTATACTTGGCCATTTTAAGACACCTCAACTCCCAACTCTTTCTTAAAGAAGTCTACGGCCTCCTCTCTTGTTATCCTATGCCTTCTGGGTAACCTAGAGGGTTTGTTCCTCCTCCTCATCACCCTGTAACCAGGTCTCTCAAGGGTCACGGCTATATCCATCCCAAATATTCCGACCTCTGGATCATATCGTGTACCAGGTAATAGCGTATATTCCACTATCCCGAAGGAGAAATTGCCGTAGTCGTCGAAACTGGTTCCCTTTACCTTATTTCCCACAGCCTCGAGAGCTCTCTTCAAAAACTCAACGGCTTGTTCCCCCCTAAGAGTCACTTTAACACCTATGGATGTGCCCTTTCTTACCCCAAAGTCCCTAATGCTCCTTTTTGCCTTAGTGAGTACAGGTTTGGCGTGAGTCAGCTCTTCAAGCAACGAGTAAGCCCTATTAAGCCTCTCCCCGGGCTCTCCGATACCTATATTTACGGTAACCTTAGCTATCCTTATTTTCTTCATAGGATTTTCAATTACCGTCTGCTCCGACATTTAGGCCAACCTCAAATCAGGGGCTTGATCTCCAATAGACATTATATTTATCACCTTTGTTTGGAACGACTCTCCGGACTGACTCTCCACTGTGACCAATGAGTCCCTCTTTGATTTGAATTGGGAACTTCTTATCTCCTTTATGGACCCATGTAAACCAACGTTTCTTCCGGCAACAGATACAGCATAGGCTCCCTCTCTGAGAGGGAACTTTCCGACCACAGTTCCATCCTCCAAGTTCAACTTAATGGTTGTTAATGTCTCCACCTCAAGTTCAGCCTTATATTTGTCCAAGGGTATCCTAATGTTTCGGCCGTCTTCCAGGTTGAGTTGTATCTTTGAACCGTTGGTCATGGTCTTACCAATAATCCTCACATATTTATATTTCGATTCCTCAGCAGATATTGGCATAAATCTAAGATACTTAACATTATCAGGGAGTACCCTAAAATATTGTTGAGCGGAGGGGAAAGCGATCACGTCCATTAATCCTATTGGGAATTTGTGATCTCGTATGGGTCTTCCATCCACAAGGACGCTCCCCAGGGCAAGCAGTTTCTTGGCCTCACTCATGGTGGATACCACCTTGAGGGCGTCCCTAAGCACTGATCCAAGAGGGATGCTCCTAAGCAATGGATGAGGGCCAGGTGACGCTTTCACATACCACTTAGCCTCCTTTTTCCCTGATGGGGAAAAGGCAGGGGCTGCGAACCTCGTTAGATAAGTGCTTTTTCCCATTCTAGCCAAAGAACTTCACCTTTTCAACTACCACTTTGACCCTCCTTCCTCATAAAAAGCTTCCGTTGTTCCGCCTTCTTCTCCACACTTTTACGTCTAATAGGATCTCCCATCTCCAATTTGGTTACTAGAACCTTAGATGCGCTCACCTTGATGAATACTGGAGTCCCATCCGTCTTCTTCCTGGTGAGACCCTCTATGGTAACGTAACCTTCAAGGTCTACTGAATTAACCTTCCCCTCAAAACCCACATTTGTACCCATCATCACCTTCACTGTATCCCCCTTCCTTACCCTAATTCTAGAGATTCCATATTGGTTTGCCAGGTCATCAGAGAGTTTAGCCGTTAGTGACTTCCTCTTGAGGTGTTTAGGTAAGTTGTAAAGGAGCTTCCTCTGTTTCTTAACAAGCTTGGATACCATTAACCTCACCTATACAATTATGGTCGCAAGGCTGGAAATCTTGGGCCATCTTTCTGCAGCTTCCCTGGCCACTGGTCCCCTTATCTCCGATCCCTTGGGAGTACCGTCAGGGTTAACTATAACCACCGCGTTATCTTCGAAAGCCATCCAGGTTCCATCAGGTCTTCTAAAGGGCATATGCTGTCTTATCACCACTGCCTTAAACTTCTGTTTCCTCACATCTGGGGTTCCCCTTCTCACAGAAACCATAACCAGATCGGCAATATTGGCAAAGGGAACTCTTCTTAATACTCCCCTATACCCATATACGCCTATTATTTTAGCAAGTTTGGCCCCGCTATTGTCTGCCACAACAACCATGGTATTATGCTGTACGGCGGGGGTGTAACCTTTCCTGGCGCCTAGCATCTGCATCTTTTCTGGCACATCACTCACCTCTTCCCTAGAACCACAAAGGAGACCGACTTAGCTAAGGGTCTGGTTTCTCCAATCAGCACAGTCTCTCCCTCCTTTAAGTCGAGACATTGGGGTACTCTAACATGTATTCTACTCTTCCTCCTCTCATATCTCTTATATTTCTTGTTATAATAGGTATATGTTCTCTGAACCGTTCCAAATTTGGCACCCTTAAGTTTTACAAGAGTTCCTTCCACAAACATTCCTCTTACTTTAAGGTGCCCGTGGAATGGGCAGAGCTCATCCTCACAGAATTTAGAGGGCTGAGCCACTCCTGATACTCCCACCTTTTTTGCTAAACTCAATTCTTACACCTCATCCTAACTATCCTATTGGTTACCTTGGACTGCAGGGTAATCCCATCCCGTCTGAACTGACGGGAATCATCTACGAAAACGAAAAATCCGCTTCCCTTAAACACGGTTCTAGTTTTGCCTTTCGCCTCTATTAGCAAGGTTTTCTCACCCTCCCAAATCACTTTTCCCTCAAGTCCCTCAAGCCCTGGGTCAGTATGGGATAAAACTCCCACTTTTACTCCGTTCAGATCACATCTCACTTCTTTCCACCCTTTCTTTCCATAACCATTTTAAGCCTAGCAATATCCTTCCTCACGTTCCTTATTGAGGAAGTCTCTTTCAGGGAGCCCATTTTAGCTTGGGCTCTAAGCTTTACCTGCTGTAGCTGGAGATCCTCAAGCCTCTTCTTTAACTCCTCCAGCTCAAGTTGTTCCAATTCACTCACTTTTAGCGGCATCCTGACTTTCACCCTCCTCTTCTATGAACTTAACGTTGGTGACTGTAACTCCACTCTCGCCCTCTTCGGTGGTAACTTGACGCTGCTCCTCAGGGGATTTCGGTAAAATCTTGTCCACAGACCTAATGGGTTTTGTAATTACTACCTCCACTCCAAATATGCCTGGTTTAAGGAGAGCGGTGGCTATTGCCCTATCAACAATTGTTTGTAACTGCCCTCCCGTTTTGTATACCTGGCCCTCCTTCAACTTCTCATATCTGGCCCTCTCTGTGGTTAACTTCCCACTAATCACTATCTCGGCACCAACAGCTCCAGCCCCCATTATCTTTCTCATACTTATGAATGAAGCTCTCCTAAATTGGAAGCCTTTCTCTAAGTTCTGGGCGAGCCTAAAGGCCATGATTCTGGCGTTGAGCTCCGGCTTCTCCACGTTTACCACGGTGATCTGGGGATTCTCCAGTTTGAAATATTTCTCAAAGACCTGCGATAGTTGCTTTATGCTCTTCCCACCCTTACCTATTATCATGGCTGGACGCCCAGCATATATTATGACCCTAGTACCCATTGGCGTCTTGGCTATCTCTACGCCTGAATACTCAGCCCTATAGAACTGCTTAGCTAGATACTCATCTATCATGGTTCTCATCATCGCTCTTTGAAGGAAGTATTGCTTAATCTTGACCAATTTCAGGACACCTCCTCTAGGACAACCTCAAGGTTTGTAGTCCTCTTATATTTCCTAGTGGATCTTCCAAATGCCCTTGGAAGATATCGCTTCATTACCATACCCTTATGAGCAGCCACATGCGCAACCCTCAAGGAGTCCGCGTCTAGGCCCTTCACAGATGCGTTAGCCTCAGCATTGGCCAATAGTCTACTGAGGTACTTAGCCACCTTCACCGGATATCTGCCACTCTTGATACCCCAGACTTGGTTTAGCCCAGGCTTGTGAGAGGTCCTTCTGTTATACCTATAATAGGGTACTGCCCTTTTCTTAGACATAACGTCCTCAAGAAATTGCTTCGCATCGCTCAATCTCATCCCTCTTATTGCTCTGCAAACATTATAGGCATCCTTGGGTGAAATATCTAAATCCCTGGCTACCGCCTTGGCTATCTTAATCTCATCTACGCCCAAATCAGGATAAGTCCAACTTGGCATATCTCATCCCTTCATGGCTAGGAATAGGCTTGACCTGGTTGCCTTGAGACCAGGTTCTCCGTGCTCCACCTTCTTTATTGGAGAAGAGAATTCGCCTAAGTAATGCCCTATCATCTCAGGTGAAACCACTAGTTCCACAAATTCCTTACCATTATATACTGCCAGCTTCATTCCAATCATTTCCGGAAGAACTACCATGTTCCTTACATGTGTCCTTATGGACTTGTCCTGTTTTTGCTCCCTTCTATGACTCCTGATCTTCTCAAGGAGATTCCTCTGCTGCTCCGTGAAGCCCCTTCTCAGTGATCTTCTCTTCCTAGAGGGTAGCATCTTTATGAATTCGTCCATGGGCATGGACATAAGCTCCTCAATGGTCTTCCCCCTGTACTTGAACTTTCGCCATTCAGGTGGTATGTCAGGCATTGGTCTCGCCTCCTTTACGTCCGGTTCTCTTTGCTGCTATATGACCGACTTTCCTCCCAGGCGGAGCATTCCTGCTCACAGTACTAGATCTACTTACGCTGGGATGAAGTCCTCCTCCATGTGGGTGAGAAACCACATTCATTGCGACTCCTCTAACTGTTGGCCACTTTTTAGCTTTGTTCTTGTACTTGTAGTAGGAAGCTCCGGCCTTTAGGAGAGGCTTCTCCTTGGCTCCCCCTCCCGCCACAGTTCCCACCGTGGCTCTAGCATCCTCACTAACTTCCATTACTTTTCCAGAGGGAAGCCTGACGATCACTTTATCTCCACTTCTTCCGACCACTGTAACATAACTGCCCGCCGACCTAGCCAATTTACCTCCATCTCCCTTGACTATCTCCAGATTACAAAGATTGACTCCCTCTTGGACGTCTCCTACCCTTACAATGTTGCCAGCTGTAACATTCGAACCTCGTCCGTACTCTATCCTTTGACCTACATAGATGCCCATAACAGCCTGATTGAAGAACGTGGTCCCGTCTTCCAGCCTTATTTGGGCCACCGGAGCGCTCATTCCTGGGGCATGAATTATGTTCAATACTACCCCTGCGACCTTCTCATAGACTTTAGGATATCTTACCGCGCCTATTCTATGGGCCTCAGGGGTAACAAATGTTGGAGTTCCCCTACCGGCCCTCTGCTGTCTTAACTTTTTACCCATATCTTAACACCTCACAATACTCCAAGCTTTCCTGCCACTTCCGTTGCTTTGAACTCCTTCTTCAATTTAACGTATGCTTTCTTCTCTCCTGTTGGCGTAATGATTATGTTGACTTTCTCCACCTTAACGTTAAACATGGATTCTACCTCCTTCTTTACTAAGGACTTTGTAGCTTTCCTATCAACCATTAGTGTAATAGAATTCTCTTTCTCAATCACTCTAATTGCCTTCTCTGTATTTAGACCACTCTTTACGTGACTCATGCCTTTCCACCTCCAAAGCGGGACTCCAATTTCTTTAGTGCTGACTCTGTGAAGACTGTAAGCCTGCCTGGCTGTCCGCCTGGTGCAAGATGCCTAACGCTCAACAGTTCAGCTCCCACAACATCGACCCCCGGTACATTGCTAAGGGCCTTCCTTACTTGAGCTTCAGGATCTGACACAACGATCAGTACGCTCTTAGGCGTTAAATACCTCCTACCGCGCATTTTACCTTTTCCTGCTCTAATCTTAATTCCGTCCTTGGCTCTCCTTAGGTCATCGGAGAGGCCTAACTTACCTAGAACCTCTACTGCCTCAGCCGTGTTTGATAGTTTCTCAAAATCCTCCTTTATTACCAATGGCAAAACCTCTCCAGAGAATCTATGGCCTCTGGCCTTTACGATCTGTGGAACCCCCGTTGCCCCAAGGGCTGAAAGTATTGCCAACCTTACCTCCTTTCTATTAACGTTCTCAACTAATTTTTTCTGGGGGGTAGGAGGAAATGCTAGCCTTCCCCCAACAGTGTTTGGGGCAAGGGCAGCCTCCCCGCTTCCTCCTACTCTTGGGACCCTAGCTAAACCTAAGTTTATACCAAAGCTGGCAGCCGGCGTTCTTCTACCTGCCATTGGATCTCTCCCCTTAGGCTGCAGCCTTTTAGTAATTGAAGAGATGTACACTCTTCTGATAAGGTCTTTTCTCACCGGCGTTGAAAATAGAGAGGGAAGTTTCAACTCTCCTGCCTTGTTTCCCTCTAGATCGTAGAGCGGAACCACTCTCTCTTCTGAAGGGAAGATCATGCACCCACACCTTGTTTACTTAGGGTACTCACGTAGGTTATCTGGGGAACTGACTTGGGTTGCCAAGTAGGTCTTATGGGATATCTCATAAATATTGGTCTTCTCTTGGTACCTATGACGCTCCCTTCAATCATTAAATACCATCCTCTCACCAAACCATAGTTCACGAAACCCCCTCTTGGGTTAATCTCACTTACTTCATTAGATATCTTGAGAATCCTCTTATTAAATTCGGTCCTTCTAAAATAGCCCAACTGTCCCGGTTGCGGAGTATAGCTAGGTGTGCCAGGTGATGGACCTCTGGTTCCCACCTTCCTACTTCCCTTTCTATGCTTATGCCACCTGGGAAGCTCCATTACACCGAACCTCTTTATGGCCCCCTGGAAGCCCTTCCCCTTGCTGACACCTATTATATCAATTAATTGTCCCTCTTTAAGAACGTCCTTCACCTCCAGTGGCTTACCCAATAGATTTAACCCGTACTCAAGCTGTGACTTGATATCTCCGCCTCCTATCTGAATTTCCACAATCTCTGGCTTCTTCTTACCTAGAGCCGGTATTGCCCTAGGTTGAGTGGCCGCCACGATCCTCAGCGCTAATATCTTACTGAGATTGGAAGAAAGTTGATCTAGCGCCTGCTTGCTCCTGCTTTCATTGTACCTGAAAGAATTGATTTTCCTCAATAGCGGCAGTTCCTTGGGAGGCGAGATCCAATATTCTGTAATGGCCTGCAGTTCTCCCTTCCCATCCATTCCATACCCTCTGATTGCCAAAGGAATCAAAGGTGGGGTCTCCACAATTGTCACTGGGACGAATATTTCTTTCCCCTGGGTAGGGGAACTAGGCCTATCATCTATGGCAAAGATGTGAGTCATTCCGGCCTTGTAGCCTACGAATCCTAGCGGAATGGGTGAATTGATCTCCACTGAAGGCCAGGACTTCGGTGAGGGAAGAAGTTCTCTACTACGTTTACGCGGTCGAAGTCCAGAAGAACCTCTCCTGGGCGAAGAAAGTTTTCGATGACCCATTAGCCTCTCCTCTTTCAACTCAACACTTCTGGTCGAAATAAAAAACTATTGGAGTACTAGATTGAGGATGGAGAGGGCTGACCAGAGCGCCTCCTCCGTCCTCAGGTCCTTTACGCCCTGATTCTGTGCGAAATTATAGCACAGTCCGTCTTTCCACTTCCTAAGTAGCCCTCCCCTAGGAGGACCTAGAAGCAGGGTAAGTCCCCTTTTTTCGTAGAGCTCCTTCAATCTATCAGAATCCCGAAGGGGGTCTCCGCAGCTTCTAGAGCCTATAACCACGTTTTCTAGCTTCCATATTCTTTCCCACTCAGATACTTTTATAACAGGACCTTCATAGACGAAACTCTCTACTCGCCTTATCGATAGCGGAGAGGAGTTAGTAACCAGATAGGTCCCAGCTTCTCCTTTAAACTTCTGTTGAAGACCTAGGTCCAGAATTTCTCCTACTCTCACTCCTCTTCTAAGTTCTCCCTCTACAGGACGTGAAGACGAGGGATGAATGGGAAGCTGGGTCGGATCTAGAAGACCCACGTTTCGCAATTCCTTGGACATAGGGAAGTACTTCTTAACGTAAGGGGGAGCCAGGGCATAACGGGATAATGCCTCTATCGTCCTCAGTTTTCTCCTTTCATTTAGGTCATTAATCCATACTAACTCAGAGGCCCTGAATGCAGTAACGGCCCTAATAATTGTGCTTACTTTATACACTAGGGTAGGACCATCACCCTTGACGAATGGTGAGGACAATGGGATGGCTACAGCCAGTCTCCCCCTCCTTGGAGGAACAAAGAACAGGAAACCTCACCCAAAAACTATGCCTTAGATATACCTATGACTATCAGTTCGCCATCAACGTCCCATTCCATAACTAAATCGCCCTTCGCCTCCCCGACCACTACAGATATTGAGCGTGTTTCGTTTCTGAGATAGTTTTCCCATCGTTTAACTACGTCCGCCCTATCCTCTGAGACATTTATGGCAAGCTTAATGTAGTCCTCCACATTAAGGTTCATCTTCTTCCTCATAAACTGCACCCTGCGTACGACATCTCTCATAAAGCCCTCCTCTTCCTCCTCTGGGGTCAATTGCGGATCTAGAGCGATTACGCCTCCCTCAAATTCAGCGTAGAGGAGTCCTTGAGGTAATTCCTCACTAATTTTCACGTGATCCCCAGTTATGACCAAGGGGTTGCCATTCGATTGAAGGGAATGGGAACCCTTAGAGAGGATATCCTCCGCAACTTGATATGGCTTTGATTCTATGTAAGTTATTACGTCCCTTGCCCTAGACTTGAAGTCCCTTCCAATGGTGGACGGATTTGGTATTGCCTTCACCTTAACTATGTTAACCTTACTCTCACCAATCTCAACTTCCCTTACGTTCAAAATTGAACGAAGAAGTTCCTTTACCTTTTCTACTCGTTTCACCGTCACACGATCGGTAGGATATATGAACGCCTTCCTCAAAGGTCTCCTTAGCTTCACTTTTCCTTTAGCCCTTGCATTAAGGCCGGCCTCCGATATCTTCCGCGCCAAAGAGAATGACTCTTCTAACTCCTGGTCTATATATTTCTCAGAGGCCGAAGGAGCAGACTCCATGGCTACAGAAGGTTGAGGGTCAATTACGAACTCCCTGTATATTCTTTCAGCCAAGTATGGGGTGGCCATAGAAGCTAGAATTAGCCAATCCTTAAGCACCTTATACAGCACTGAATACATCGCCAACTTATCTTCATCTATTCCCTCAGCCCAAGCCCTCTTTCTCGTCAGTCTAAGATAGAATCTACTAATGTCCTCCAATAGGAACTCAAATAATGTACTAACCGCTTCATGGACTTTAACCTGTTCCATATCAGAGTAGAACTTCTTTAAGGTCGAATTGAACCTAGACAGGAGCCATCTGTCCTCAACTCGCTTCAGATCGGTCAAGTTAACGTGATGTATGGAGGGATTAAATCCGTCTAGAGACATATATACAGTGGCGAACACGAAAGTGTTCCAAACTACTTGCAGCTCCCTTTTGGTAAGCTCCAAGGACCTATAGGAGAATTTCACATCCTCCCACACCACGTTTCTTAACAACCAAAGCCTTAACACGTCTCTCCCATACTTGGAGATGACAGTCGAGGGCTCAACATAATTTCCTGCACTCTTATGCATTTCCCTACCCTGTTCATCCAACATGAAACCATGGACAAGGACATTACGATAGGGAGAGGATCCATTCAATATTACACCAGATCTCAATAAACTGAAGAACCATCCCCTGAGCTGATCGGTGCCCTCGAGGATCAAGTCCGCCTTATCCGACTCGCTCCACCCTCCCTGAGCGAAAAAGGCAACGCTGCTATCAAACCAGACATCAGCTACGTCTGGTACCCTCCTCATTTCTGCGCCACATCTGGGGCACTTAAACACTACCTCATCTATCCATGGTCTGTGGAGTTCCTTAGGCACATGAGAGGCAAGCGATCTCAGCTCCTCTAAGTCTCCTACAACGATCGTGTGACCACAGGAGACACATTCCCATATGGGTAGAGGATTTCCCCAAAAGCGCTGTCTGCTTATCACCCAATCTCGTAGTTCCTCAAGGAAGTTTAGCATCCTCACCCTAGCCCAGTTGGGAATCCAGTTTACGTTGGACGCCTCTTCTCTTAACTTATCCTTGAGTCTTGTGACCTTTATGAACCATTGTTTGGTCGCCCGAAGCACAATGGGAGTATGACATCTCCAACAGGTGGGATAGGTGTGCACTATATGAGAGGAATGAAAGAGGGCATTGAACGACTTTAAGTCCTTTATTACCTGTTCTGAGGAATCCCTAGCTTGGACTCCACTGTACTTTCCCGCTTGAGCTGACATAGTGCCATCTTCATTCACCAACATTATGACGGGAGCCTGAATCTTCAGCCCAATCTCAAAGTCCTCGTTTCCATGTCCTGGGGCAGAGTGAACTAATCCAGTGCCGTCATCCATCGAGACTATGGCACCTGCGTCCACCACCTTATGGAACTCCTTAGCCTCGGTTTGAGCAGGGATCAGAGAGTGAAGTGGATGATCGTACTCAAGTCCGACGATCTCTGAGCCCTTGAACTTCCTTAACACCACATAGTCCTTGATGTTGGCCTCCTTCATAACAGGCTCGATTCTACGGGTCGCTAGGATCAATCTTTCCTTACCTACTTTGACCTCTGCGTACTCCTGTTCACCATTAACCATAACGAACACGTTGGCAGGTATGGTCCATGGGGTAGTGGTCCATATTAGTAGGTACAGGTCCTCCTGGCCCCTTACCTTAAACTTCACGTAGATTGAAGGATCCTTAATCTCCCTATACTCTGTCTCATAGTCAGCCAGGGTAGTTTGACACCTGGGACACCAGCTAACGACGTGGAGATCTTTAACTAATAAACCGTTCTGGTGTGCAGCCTTGATCACCCTCCACGATCTGCTTATGAATTGGTCGGTGAGTGTCATGTAGGGATCTTCCCAATCCATGAGGATCCCAACGTCCTTGAAGGCGGAACTTAAGGAGAGAGCATTGTCCATAGCAAATTGCGAACACTCCCTGACGAAGTTTTCAACACCAACCTTCTCTAGTATCTCGGTTTTGGTCTTTATTCCCATTTTTTTCTCCATTGCCACCTCAATCGGAAGGCCATGACAGTCATACCCTGGTTTGTCCCAAACCCTATAGCCCCTGAGTCTCATGAACCTCAGAATTGAGTCCTTAAGTACCTTATTCCACACAGTTCCTATGTGGGGAACTGGGGAGGAAGTGTAAGGAGGACCGTCTAGGAAAAGAAAGCGAGCATCCTTCTTTTGGTTTGCCTCCTTTATCTTTTTATATATATTCTCTTCATTCCAATATTTAGAGATCTCACTTTCGATCTCAAGAGGATCGAATTTACTGGGCAGAGGACCTATGGCTCTCCTGGATAATTCAAACCACCGAGTCCCCATCTGAGGGAGATGGCTTTAAGGTTGATGCCTCATAGGGACATAGTGTCGTCACGGATTAGGTAAATTAACAGATCCCTATCTGTCAAGATCTATTGACTCAACCACAATCATCATTAATTCGTGGCAGTCGAATAACGTTCTGAAGCAAGAGATAATTTATCCTGACAAGTAACGACACTATGCATAGGGAGAACAAAAATCCGCCCTGATAAAGATATTATGTTTAACTGTAGATGCTTCACCACATGTTACGTTTTATCTTAATAGGGGTTTGAGTTCGGAAGTCTCCTTCGGTGAGGGGGTGAATAGCCCCCCAACATAAATGACACTTTCCTCAGGGGTACCAATGATAGTCATGGACGGGTAAGCGTCACCGAGATTAAAGCGAGGATTCATGAAGTACCCCTCCACCCCATCAACGGCAAGCACTGATAACTGGAATATCGGACGCGTTAAAGCTGGGACGCTTGGGCCCTGTGGAGCCTTCCTCCCTTTAGGCAAGATGATGCTATGAAGCAGGAAATCCCTACCACCATAAGGATGTGGCAAGCTCACTTTTATGAAGAATTTCATGAAGATAGGGTAACTGGCGAGGGATGTGATGAAGGGTGCAAGCGATGAAAGGTGAGCTCAAACCAGTGACTGATATATATCCCCCGCCATCTCCTTTAGAGAAGCTGAACCGCCTACGTCAGGAGTAAGATTTCTTCCCGAAGAGTAAACCTTCAGAACTGCCGCTCTGAGGGAATTCGCTGCCGCCACAAAATTCTTGTTTGATGAAATAGTGCCTAAGTGTTCAAACATCATAACAACGGAAAGTAGGAACGCGGTTGGGTTTGCAATACCCCTTCCTGCTATATCGAAAGCTGCGCCGTGAACTGGTTCAAAGAGAGACTTTCTTTCCCCCAAATTGGCGGAAGGAGCTATCCCCAGACTTCCAGCTATCTGGCTAGCCTCATCACTCAATATATCCCCATAGACGTTAGTAGTTACAATCACATCGAAGGCCTGAGGCCTCCTCACCAAGTTAGCTGCTGCCGCATCCACATACATCTCCTCCATTTCTACTCCTGAACCTTTCAGGGATCTACATGCGGCAGCAAAGAGGCCATCGGTGATCTTCATTACGTTTGCCTTATGAACACAGGTGACCTTCTTCCTCCTGGTCAATGCTATGGTCTTAGCGAAATTAACTATCCTCTCGGAGGCCCTTCTGGAGATTATCTTTAGCCCCACTGCAACATCGTCGGTGACCAATTGTTCAACTCCCCTATATAGATCCTCAGTATTTTCCCTAACTATCACCAAGTCAACTCCCTCAAACTTAGACTTCAATCCAGGTATTGTAAATGCAGGCCTGACATTAGCATACATGTCATAATGTTGTCTCAATGGGACTATAACGTCCTTAGCCGTCTCTCCCACCGGTCCCTTTAATATAACATCGGCCTTCTCAAGTTCAGTCATGGTATGTTGGGGGAGTGGATCACCGTACCTGCGCAGAGCACCGTCACCTGCATCTACATCCACAAACTCCAGTCCCAAGGAGTAGTCATGATTCAATTTAGAAATTATGGGTAACGATGCCTCAACTATCTCTGGACCTATTCCGTCCCCTCTCAACAGAGCGATTCTAAAGGTCAAGTCTCCCAACCTTTCCTACGAACAACCTCGCTTATTTCCTTTTCCTTCTCTGAGATGAATTGAAGAATAGAGGGGGAAAGCCTAGAAGCAGTGGAAAGCTCATATCTAAGTATGGGGAGAATTGAGCGTAACGAATTGTCATCCATTATGTTGAGCCTAGTGACATGAACAAGAAGATCTATAAATAGTGAGTCCCCCCTGCTAAAGGCAGTAGGCATTGATACGGTGATAGGGGTCTCTAAAGTTAAGGTAAAAGAGACAGGGTCCTCGCCACCCGCTTCCATGCAACTTGCAGTCAATACCGTAGCGTCAGGTATATATGGTATCCCTGAAGTTTCCGGCTGAGATTTTAAGGATCCAGACAGAGAAAGAAAAAATTGCGTGGGATCGGATGTCACATTTATCGTGCATTTAGGATTTATTCTTAAATTTGAGAGAGTTAGTGTACCGTTGTACACTTTTATCGTTAACTCCTCTCCTCTTCTCCTAACACCTATTGGTGAGAGGTTGGGCCTTACTCCTGAACTACCCAGAATTATCTCGAACACACCATCATGAGGAAATATTTTTTCCGTTATTTCATTCATGGATAAAGTGGGCGAACGAGCAGGAAAAGAACTTTCTGGCATTGATGAGGTGGTACCAGGAACAGATAAGGAGAAGCTGGTAAGTAAACGCATAAAGGAGTGGTGGGAGGACTGGGATGAATTAAAGGAAATAGCAATTCAAACAATATCCTGGGAAGAGAAGGAACTGGAATTAGTTTGTGATGGAAAGAGGATCGATTCTGTGGCCGCATTATTTTCACCCAACTTCGAGGGTGAAGTAAAGGAGGCCCAGATAAGGAAGATAGACCTTAAGTATAGGGATGAAATAGATTGGCTACACTTAGAAGAAATAGATGAGCAGCTTGTGGTCATTTCACTCGACAGTGTATTGAGAAGAGTAAGGATCTTAAACTGCAGCCCCCTCTCCAACTCACCGTGCCCTCCATATCCGCAGCCAATTGTCTATGTAAGGAAAAGCGACCTCCCACTGATCAAGGGGTCATGCTACTTAAGGCTGGAGACATCGTTGAACCCGAACGCCTCGGGCAGGATAATTGAGGCAATAAGGGGAGGAAGGGATGGAGCAATATACGTAATGTCTCATCACGATAGATTGATGGGAGATGAAACAAAGTGGACTGAGATGAAGATGGGAGAGCTAAGATCTCAAAAAGAAATTCACCTCATCAGTGTACCGGCCAATGGCTCCCTACAACCGTTTCCTAGAATTTGGGGTTCAGAAATGTTGGCAAATACTAGAGATTTGACAAACGTAAAAATGTGTGTAGAACTTAACGATAACGCAGTCACTATGGGTTCCCCTGGAACGGCAACAGGGAAGGTGGCGGTTTATCCGTCAGGGGAGTGCTACCCTCTTTTTAGGAGAGGAGTTCCTATCATTAATACAGAAATTAATAAGACAAAAGAGATAATAGATAACATTTCCATTAATACTGGAGAAGCCAGGCAATCCCTAACGGAGGCCTCAAGTTGGACTCCATTGGAAGTAAGGTCTGTACTCCCTAACCTCTATGACATGATGGAAAAGGAAGAGGGAATTAGGATTTACAATAGATTGCATGGGGCTTTTGGAATAAGGGGTAGAAAAATAAATGTGGCTCCATTTTACAAGTTTCTAGCACTAAGGGAGTCCAGAAGAGAGGGGACCGAAATTCATCTTGAAGGAGGGGCAAAGCTTCTCCATGACGGTAGACTGGACATGAGAAGATGGAACATGTATTCCAGAGAGATAAGTAAAATCTGGGCTAAGGAGCTCGTTGAGGAAATAACAAATGAGGTTACAAGAGGTCTTCTAACTCCTTGAGATTATAGATTATGAAATCCGCATAAAGCTCTGGATTCCTATACTTTACCTCCCTGTCCAGAAGAAGGCTGAGGAGTCCCGCTCTCTTTGCCGGTATGGTATCCTTCAATGGATCATCACCTATCATGGCACAGGAGGAGGCTGGTACACCCAATCTCTCGCAAGCCTCTAGGAATATCTGCACGTTAGGTTTAGGCTTTAGATCGTTCTCCCCACCGATTAATATGACATCAAACTGATCAATCAAAGGAAAATGAGAGATTCTGCGGGCCTTATTGCCTCCTCTGCCGTCTGTATTAGTTACTAAACCCAACTTATAACCTTTCCCCTTAAGATAGGGCAAAGTATCGAGGGCATCATCATAGGGAGAATTTCTACTGGCAACGGACCAATATATGGATGTCCATTCGAGGAGAACTTCTTGTTCCACCTTCACGCCTATCTCATCCATAACCCTCTGCCACCATAGTGGCCTATCGTAGGTTCCTTTACTATCCATTTCTTGAGATATCCTTGTCATTTTCTCTACTAGTAGTGAAGCATCAATTGAGAAATCCCCCACATCCCTTAAGTACTCGGCAGCTTCCTTCGCCACAAGTCTTATTCCCTCCACTGAACTGGACTGAAAGTCAACAAGCGTTCCGTCGTAGTCTAGTAGAATGGCTGAGACGGATGAAAAAAGTCCCCGCCCCTCAGATTGATCAGGAAAGAAAGTCCTCCACCTTCGGTAATTCCTTGGGAAGCCCCTTCCTCTCCCTTATCTTAATTATATTATCAGCAAGAATGCTGTCCGGAACTGGTGCCCATCTACTGAACTCAGTTCCCCAGAAGGCCCTTCCGGCTGTGGCTCCCCTAAGCTCCGCTGCAAGTTCGAAGGACTCACTTATTGGAATCTCAGCCATTATCCTCGCTAAATTCTCCGTCTGCACCACATTCAATATCTTACCTCTCTTCCTACTTAGCACTGCGGTGACGTTACCCATGAACTCCATGGGTATTCTAATGTCTAGTTTCTGGATAGGTTCCAGGAGGGTGGGTCTCGCAGATAGGAATCCAGCAAATATGGCGTTCCTTACAGATGGGTATAGTTGAGCAGGGCCCCTATGGGCAGGATCCTCATGAATTACGGCGTCATGGAGAACTACCTTTAAACCCCTAACTGGCTCATGTGCAAGAGGCCCCTCCCTCATTGAGAGCCTGAAGCCCTGTATTAATGTATCCATGACTTCTCTCAAGTGCTGTATACCGCTGGTCATATCAACGAAGAGGTTAAGGTTCTCATCGAAGGCAACTATCCTCTTCCCCTCTTCATAATCCCAATTTGCCTGGTCTCTCAATATCTTCGCCATCTCCTTAGGTTCCATGGTTTCCTTTACGGTCCCGTTGGCGATCAACTCTATTGTTTTATCATTAAGGGGCTCTACACTTATGTACATCTTGTTATGTTTGTTGGGGGACTTGCCTTCAAAGACCTGGCTCTTGTTCCTGACGCTCTCCCTATATACAACTATTGGTGGAGTTGTCTTCACTTCTATGCCATAATTATCCTTGAGGAGCTGTAGAGAAACCTCTAAGTGGAGGAAGCCCATTCCAGAGAGTAAGTATTCTCCAGTCTCTTCGTTTATTTTCACGACGAGATTGGGGTCCTCAATACTAAGCTTCCTTAATGCATCGATCATTTTCGCCAAGTCCTTGGGGTTCTGTGGATCCACAGCTATGGTAACCACTGGCTCAGAAACGTAATGCAGCCTCTCAAAGCTCCCCTGAAGGTCCTTGAATCTGACATCCAGTAACGTTTCGCCAGACCTGGCCTTCTCAAGCCCAAGTACTGCAGCTATATTGCCGGCAGGTATCTCCTCAGCCAACTCCCTGGTCTGGCCCATGTATAGGCTTACCTGCAAGGTCCTCTGCGGAGTTTTTGCGTTAACTAACCACACCTCCTGCCCTGGCCTCATGGTTCCTGAGAAGACTCTACCTGTGGCCACTAGACCCGCGTGCGGATCAACCTTCATGTCGGTAATCATCATGACGATTGGGCCGTTAATGTCGGCATCGAGCATGGCTTTGGCTAGTTCGTTGTCCAAATCGCCCTTCCATATCTTTGGAATTCTGTATTTCTGTGCCTCTACAGGGTCTGGGACAAACTTAATCACGGAGTCTAGTAAGGCTTCATCAATGGGGGCCTGTTGGGCCAACTCGTTCAATTTAGTCTTGTCAGCTGCTGTGTAAGCAGCTATGACGTCCTTCATTCCTATTCCCTTTTTCTGAGACATAGGAACACTGAAACCCCATCTATCCTTAGCCGAACCAAATACAACATTCCCCATGTTCGGATTGATCTTCCATTTCTCCTTGTATTCTTGTTCCGCATACATATCTATCATGTTATTGACCTCTCTAATGATTCCCAAAAGCTTCTGCATCATCTCTTGGGGGCCCAACTTCAGCTCCTTGACCAGCCTGTCCACCTTATTTATGAAAAGGATTGGCCTTACTCTCTCCTCTAAGCTCTGCCTCAACACAGTCTCGGTCTGGGTCATCACTCCCTCAACGGAATCCACTACGACAATCGAACCATCTAACACACGAAGGCTTCTTGTAACCCTCCCGCTGAAGTCAACATGTCCAGGAGTATCGATAAGGTTTATGACGTAACCCTTACCCTCAGTCTCATGGTAGAGGCTAACGTTTGCCGCCTTAACAGTTATTCCTCTCTGCTGTTCCACCTTAAGGTAATCAAGGGCAAGCGCCTCCCCTGCAACCTTGGGAGATATAATCCCCGCAGAGGCCAGCAATTGATCGCTGGTTGTCGTCTTCCCATGATCAACATGTGCTATAATTCCTATATTTCTGACTCTCGTCCTATCCTTCATGAGAGCCAATATCTGTTCTACTGTCTTATACCGAGGCAAACCTTCCCACCAAATGTAGCGAGTGGGAGTGAGAGCCCGACGTTATAAATGTTTATGTTAGAGCTTGTATTTATACGACTGTGGAGTTATGTTCAAAAACTTTGCTCATGGTGGACATACGCTCTTAACTCCTAATGATGCAATTTGGAAATAGTGAGTACAGATTTCTCCTCTCTCTGGAAGGATTGCCTCCTTCATCTTCCCCACCCATGGATTAGGACTTCTCTCATTTGGTGGACAGTCCAGCGGATCAGAGAACCTTTGAATTCCAGGATCCCGAGGAGAGAAGGGAAGAGATGTGGGACGTCTCTTGCTCAGTCCCATTAAAGTCTGAGTGAAGCTGGGGAAAGGGTGAGACTTTTTCGCCTTCTAACACCCTTGTCCGTAACCCCATCAAGGAATCTTAGTGAGGGTGTTTAGACATCCATTCTTTTAAGCAAGGAAACACCTATGAATATTCGTGCCTCATGGGAATTCCCGCGTCTCTTGGTAACCTAGACGTGGAAGAATGTTAGAAGTAAGTTGTGTATTACCCTTTACAGCATTGAGCCAAAGTCGCTACGCTAGGGTATTTACTGCCTGGCCCAACAATTTGGGAAAGTCTGGTCCATGGTGAACTTAAGCCCACTTAAGGCATATTGAAGTGAACTGCAATGCGGTCATGGAAGGAGTATTTGGAGAGAGATCATGTAGGGAAACTCTTAGGATAGATCGCTTACTATCCTGAATTCTCGTCATTGTTGACATTATCCCCTAACTTCTTAGGTTCCTCCATATAGTTCATCAGCGTAGTTGTGGAGGTCTCCTTGGCCTGTGTACTACTATGTATCACCCTGAATACCTCTTCAGCCCTGGCTCTTCCGAGCACATCCTCAAGCTTAGAGAGGGGAGCATTAAAGAAATCAGCCAAAGTGGGAAACCTCTCCAACACTTTTTGGGAGAGCTTAGGGCCCATGTTAGGTAGAGACTGAACAACGTATAATTGCTTCTCTCTTAGAGTTGAGAACTTCGGCTTATCGTGAATGTTTATGGGGCTACTGTCGTTAGACTGCAGCTTCTCTGCTAGCTTCTTCAGTATTTGCGCCGTTTCTTCTTGATCCTTAGAATATAGCACCCTTATGTCATAATCTATAGTAGCAGAGGCAACAGCAAGGTCTATTGCAGTCCAATTTCTGAACATCCTTTCCAATGAAACTCTATCGCCTTCAATCAAGAGGTAGGACTTGGTCTGCGACTGATTCAGTCTCTTCATCTGATCGAAAAATCTACCATCAAAGACGGAGGAAGCCAAGTCTCTTACACTCTTCCTCTCAACAGCTACCCCTTCAGCTAACACGTAATCTCCTACCGTCAATTGTTCAAGAACTACGGTTACTCCCAAAAGGGTTAATCTTTCAGGCACAGTACTCTGTTTTTCTCTGACGTCAGCGTAAATCCTAACCACAGGTGCAGGTGACTTACAAGGGATTAAACCTTCTCTGCCCCGGCTGGTGGTCTGTAATACTTGCCCACTAGCTCGTTAACTTTCTTTTGAACCGCCTCATACTGTTTCCTCAATTCGCTCTCTTGCCTTTGATAGGCTTTAGACCTGATCTCCAGAAATTCCTTTCTCTCATTCAATTCCTTCTCCACAGTGGCCTTATCAAACTTCACAAGGAGATTTCCCACTATCTTGTATAGGGTAGAGTCGGTGGGTAAGGTTGATAGGCTCTCCAATATCTTGTTTATTTCCCTCAGTTCTCCCTCCACAACGTTCTTTTCGGCTATTAGATTACCTAACTGATTCTGCAATTGTTGAAGACGAACTACCTGTGCCTGTAACTCAGGCGGTACCTTTTCTGCCAACATTCTCACCTAGTTCCTCAAACGTGGTTAGAATAGTGTAAAGCCAGTATATATAAGAGTTCATTATGGCTCTCCCCTTGGCAAAGCTGTCTGTTTCTATCCTTATTTGTCCCTTATCAGGATCCAAAGTTACAAACTCTCTGTCAACGTCCTCAATTAGGATTGAATTCAACGCCGTAGGCAAGTCCTCATCGGACCTTAAGGATATGGTAATTTTCAACAATCTGAGAACACCATCCATAGAAGAGGTTTATTTTTTTCCTCAAAGATTAACTTACATTGGCCCCCTTTAATCTCAGTAGATACAATAGCGTCACATTTTTCTGATAGGGAATTAGAGACGTATGTCAGTACAGAACGAAGAGAGGCACATTGAAGCTTACCGAGACAGAGTTTATTTACCCTTGAGGGTCGGCTTCCCCTATCCGTAGGGACACTGAGTCCCACGATAGCCATGCATTCGACTTCCTTACCGTCCTTAAGGTCAAGTACACGTAGCTGAGCTGGATTTCCGTTCCTACCGTGAAATAAGAGAACGTATGGGACATCCAGAGCTGACGATAATGAAATGACCTCTGAAATGGAAGTTCTACCTCTGTTTAAATAGAGAGAGCCTGGCATTAGGCTGGCCAGCTGTTTAGAAACCGATCTGATACGTGGACCAGCGTCCCTTGAAGTCGTGATCAAAAGATTAAGATGGGGTGTACGCGTATCCCGCCCACTTCTTCTCGCATTTCCTGCAGTACCATATACCCGATGCGACTCTCCTCACCGAGCCAGTCGTATGACAAAACGGGCATACGTGATCTTGATATCTTCTTTCCATTATTTCTTCCCATTTCTTCCTCAGTGAAGAGCCGTACCTAGGACCAAACCTCCCTGCGACACCGGTTTGTTTCGTCATTGTGTAACACCTCCCTCAGGTCTTGTTATGACCTTTTTAAGTTCTTCGAAGAGCCTGGAAGTTGAGGCCCTTGCTATACTCTCAACGGCGTCCAACTCTTGAGTAGTTAGAGTTCCACTTCCGAACTTCTGAATTCCAACTATCCTCCCATCCTCCAGGTAAGATATGGAAAGTCTCGTGTCAGCTATTGTCTCCTCTTCTAATTCTGGATCAACAAGGAAGAATTTGTCCAACTTAGCAACAGTTACCGAGACCACTGGATAGTTCATTGGAACTCTCTCCCCCTTCTCCTCTTTGATTATCTTCACTTCCTCCCCATTGATCTCTACCTTTGGAAGAAATGCGTCATAAAGTGCAGCCACGGCGGCCAACATGGAGGCGTCCAGAACATTTCCGCCATAATCTAGAACGTCTATATCTATCCATATGGTCCACACTTTCTTCCCAGGAACAAGACAAAGCCGCTTGAGGTCAATCGCCTTAGAATCCCGGAGCCCCCTATCAACTACTCTGGACAGCTCAACTGCGTTTTCGTCTGGTGGACCTGGCTCAAAGGTTTCGTAAGCCAGTGGAAGAAGCTCCACATTGACTATGAAATTACCCTGATCTGGGGTGTCGGGAAAGGGGACGTCCTCCTTCATCTTCACTCCCGCTAAGACTGCAGTATCACCGAGTCTAACCATCGCCGATCCTTCGGCTTTCTTCGCGTATCCCTGGGTTATTGAAAGAGATCTAAAATCTGTAAACTTTCTACCGTCTATTCTGCTACCCTTCTCCAGAACGCTCAATATTCCCTCCCTTTTTATAAGGGGAACAATATTGTAATTGCTAGGAGTCAGGGACATTTCAGTTCACCTCCTTGTAAGCGGAATATTTGGACGTGAGTGTTTCTTTCTGTAACTTGTAGAGCTCCTCTATTCCCTTTGAGGCCAACTGAATTGCAGCTCTAAATTCCTCTGGGGTAAAATTACCGTTCAATTGTAGGAGGGTCACTTGGGATAGCGAGGGCATCATTGCGATTGGCATATCCGCCTCTCCCCACATGTCTTCTTCCTCATTGAGATCCAAGACCAATGTGCCATCAGCTTTACCAACAGCAACTCCGGCTATCAAATCTCTCATCGGTATTCCAGCGTCCGCAACCGCAAGGGAAGCTGACATGAGCGCGACCAACCTAGTCCCAGCATCTGCTTGCAGAACCTCAGAGAACACATCTATCGTAGTCCTGGGGAAAGTTTCTGCCAACACGGCCGCCTCTAAGGCCTCCCTTATTACCTTAGATATCTCTATCTCCCTTCTACTTAATGAAGGGTTTTTCCTATCGTCAGTGGAAAAGGGTGTCATATGATACCTTACCCTCATTACTGTCCTATCTGGAAGGGCTAAATGTCTAGGATGCATCTCCCTTGGACCATAAACCGCCGTAAGTACCTTAGTCTTACCCATCTCGACTATGGCCGAGCCATTGGCATTCTTCAGGATCCCAACTTCCATTTTTATGGGGCGCATCTCGTCCGGACGCCTACCGTCCGTCCTCCTTCCGTCCTCAAGTATTAGCTTGGGCTTCTGGACTTGCAACGTTAACACCCAGTCTCTCTCTAATCAGACTTTTAACTTTCTCGGTAAGCCCTTTCGTGTAAGGTTCACGTTCTATTAGGTAGATCATTTCCACGAGGAGTTCCTCCGACTCCTTCTTCACACAGTTCATCCAAACCCTCCCGTTCTGTCCCACTAGAACTTCACATCCGGTTTCCCCAGAAAGTGTTTCAACCATGCTTCTATTCCTCCCTATCAACCTGGGAGTCCTTACAGGTGAGACGTCCACCACTTTACCCTTAGATATCCTACCAAGACCCTTCCCCTTCACAGAAAGCATGGGGCTTGAGGATCTGTCAAAGGAATCAACCTTGGCCATTATGTAGTCTCCGACGTTAAGATATCTTCTTAGATCCTCCCCAGCGTTGACCGGTCTCCCAAGCAGTGAGGAACCCTGGAGGTAAGCCTTATAGGGCGACACTATGTCCACAGTCCATCCATATAGTTCAACATCCTCGATTAACCCTATAACTAGATCTCCTGGTCTTGGATAGTAGACACCCTCCAGAGGAAGAATGACCAACTGGTTATCCCTCTGTTCCAAAAGGCCTATTACAGTTGAGTAGAGCTTGTTCCCGTTTCTTATGATGTATGGAGACCAGGCCTGCTGCTCCCCAACTTCACCAACCAGATCTCCAGGCAGAACCAAGGTTCTAATCTTATCTTTCTCGGTCATTCCTATCTCACCTCCATCACTCTGACCTCTGCCTCACCCTTAGTTAATGAATTCAAACGGTCTATTACCTCGGTTTGGGCCCCAGCGGGTATTTCCAATTCTGCAATAAGGCTGCCGTCCGCAAGCCAGTTACTCTTCTTCAGCTCACCGAGGGACTGAAGGAGGGGTTTCGCCTTTGCGGTATATTTTTGAGGGATCCTTAACTCCAACAATGCCCTTGCCAACTTTATGGGGATGATCTTTGTTAACTCCTTCACTGCTTGCATGGCCTGAGATTCTATATCCTTGTTGAGATCCACATGAATTTTAGCAGCCTCTAAGGCGCTCTCTATTCTAGTTGGTGGAATGGGAAGTTTAGTCTTGGGATCTACGCAATTCCTTGATAGAAAACTTATCAGTTGTTTTCTCTTCGTCTCCAACATCTCCCTTCTCTGTTCTGCAGTCAGGGGGATCTCCCCCCTTAACAATATTTCTCTGGCCACCACTTCGAACTCTGTGGTGCCAAATACCTTCTTCATCGACGATGGGGATGCCTTTAATCCCTTCTTAGCATCTTTATATATTATATCGGAGACGACCACGTCGGAGAGACCTATGCTCTTCCCCTCCCTTAACTCCGAAACTTCCTTAGGCTTCGCCAAGACTTCAAACCTCTCCCCCTGAGCTTCATACTTAACCACTACGTAGTTTTCCTTTGACATTAAAGAAAAATCACCCAAGTTTCTTTATGTAATCCTCCTTCTCCTCTTGGGTAAGCTTCCTGAACTGGTTAGTATCTTTAGAGCCTACGCCTATATCTACTAAGGAAGGAGTTAGCTTCTCACCACCCTTAAAAGTGTAGTTCAGTGCCCTTAGACCAGTCATTACTGTTTCCTCAGTCGACATATTCTCCTTATAGTTCTTTTCAAGGAACTCAGTAGCAGGATAACTTCCAGATCCTATGCCGACCGCATAGTAAGGCATGAACTGACCGCTGGGTTCTGTCATGAGTAATTTTGGTTCACCTCTATTCAATCCAGCTATTATCATGGCGACACCAAAGGGCCTGACTCCTCCGTGCTGGGTGTAGGCTTGTTTGAGATCTGATATGCTCTTTGTCAGGTATTCAATGTTCACCGGCTCGTCATATACAAGTCTATGTTGTAGAGCCACATTTCTGGCATAGTCAACTAATATTCTACCATCAGAAGCCAACCCTGCGAAGCTGCACCCAACATGTTCATCTATCAGGAAGACCTTCTCTATATCATCCACGTCGAGCAAAGGTGTGACCTTTCTCTTCTCTACCACGATGACCACAGCCTCCTTGGATTTGACGCCTATGGTAGTCCAACCCTTTTTTACTGCCTCAAAGGCGTAATCTACCTGGTACAGCGAGCCGTCAGGTGAAAAAATGGTGATAGCTCTGTCGTATCCCATTGCTGCAGGACCGAACGCCATTACTTTTCCCTCTTCACAATGCTCGCCTGTGTATTTAACGTTTCATTAAAGGTTCATGCAGAAATATGATCCGTCTTTCCTTACTCCCCAAAGGACGAGACTTTTCATCTCCTTAATCTGGCTAAAGATGGATTAGAAGTTCGCTTCAAGCTCAGACAGTACGTTGCAATTGAGCCAATAATTGGCAAACTCATCTTGACTTTACAAGACAGATTTGGGATCCACTTACATTGACGGGATCTCCCTTAGCATTTAACATAACCCCAACATATGCCGCATATTTATCGTCCAAACCAATCTCGCTAACCTTAATGCAACCTTCCTCACGCAATCTGGAAATGATCTCATCCCGCATAGAATCCACTAGCTCCCCAACGTCCTTGAGACCCTGAATGATCTGATAGTCTTCTACTACCTTCTGTAGACTTAGTCTCATCGTAAGCGTTGCAAGGTTTAATTTGGCGCAATAGCCTTTCTCTTTCTGCATGGCAGATGTAAGAAGGCCCAAGTCTTCCGCCCCTTTGAATAGACCACTTCCGAGGCCAGAATATTCCAGATACTTAGACTTAGCAGTTCGAAGGAAAGACTCGGTTCCTTCATAGACCTTCTTAACTATCTCATGGGCCTTTGTTACTCTATCCAATCCTGCCTTCAGCGTCCTATACTCGAGGTGCATATTAGTGACCCTCTCGGAGTCCTCCTGGGACAATATTGGCAGTTCACTTACCAACTTTGTTGCAGTATCCTCACATATATCCAACTTCGGAAGAGCCTCATTGACGATCTTACCCATCTGTGAGACCTGATCGCTGTCTGAAGATAGTTCCTGGAGGTCCCATCCCAACGTTTCCCTTAAGGATACTGAAAGCTTCTTGTAGAATCTGCCGGCGACTTCATACAGATTTTCCTCAAATCCGTTCAGCTGATTTATGGTTATAACCATATCCTGTCCTAACTCTAACTCACCAGCATATTCCGCACTATCCACTGAGATCCCTAGCAACTTCAGTCTTTGGGCTGTCTCATTCAACTTAGTTACCCTTCTAAAAATATAATCGTTTATTTTTTGCTTTATTGATAATGAAATTTCGTTCAGTTTATTTTCATTATTCTTTAGACATTCTATGTTAGTGCACTGAAGAGCGTTTCTGAATAACTCTTCCAAGGCGGAGAGATCGTTCCTAACCTCGGGTATACTGCATACCTGGCTCACTTTCCCCACTACATTTCTTACTAGATTCATTCGGTTCATGAGTCTGTTCCTATATTGATTTAAACCTTCGATCTGCCTACGTCTCACGGAACTGGCCTCCTGTAAGGTTTTGGCCAAGTTGGACATAATTGAAAGAGCTGCAGCAATCAAGGCGTATACGGGGGAAGAGGTTAAGAAAAAGATCGCCAGGGCGGTAGGGATCCCTCCTGTCAGACTAATCAAACCAGACACTGAGAAAAGATAAGCGGATATGGCCATTAGGACAAGGAATTCGATGAAACGAAGGGGAGTGCCCTGAAATTGCAGGAAAAGGTAAAGAAGAGGTAGGAAAGCTAGCACCTGGTTTCTGGTCTCCTTTTTCAGGGAGATACCTAGGGGTACAGAGATTACGAAAATTGGCATAACCAAATCGAGTAAAGTGGAGACAGCAGTCAAGATAGATTTACCTCTATCAGACCTTATTAGATCAATAACGGGGATCAGAAAGAGAAGGATTAGGAAAGACGTTAACCCAATGAAACCCTTTAGATCGCTGGGGATTCCTCTGGTGACCACAGCCTGAGCGAAGTATATCAAAAGAAGTGAGGGGCTGATTATGAAATATCCCACTACGGAGAGTGCCCCTAACGCAACCGCCCCAATTTCCATATAGGTTCCAGAAAGACCTATTTCAGAGAGAATTCTCAAGGCAAGGAAGTAGTTTAGGATGGCCAAGGAAACTCTCGCAATGTCCTCGGAAGCGTTCCTAAACGAACTACTATCCACATGTCATTGTCTATATTGAACAAATTAAGTTTTCTAGGAGGTTAGCCTAGCCTATGTTCCCTTATTCCCCTCAGATCGTCGCAGAGGTCATCATATTACAGGCTGGGACGGCGTCATCATCTAAGTCCAATCATCCTCTTTGCCCTTTTTAAACTTCCTGTAGTTTTTGTGGGAAGGACGAGAACCTCTTGATTACCTATTCGCTTTAGCCTGTGCATACTGGCTATAACCACTTTGTACCCCTGCCGATTTGTGGAGATTATTCCCTCCCTCAGCTCTTGATCGAAAAATACCACTCTAGGACTGGAAAGGGCTACCCACATGCTTCCCATGAACTGCTCAATAGCACCTTTAAGTGCAACGTCAAGATCCCTTTGAGACACTTGCCCCTGAGACAGGACTCGAAATACGATGTACCGTTTAGTCTTAGAAGTCAATAGCCTGGGGCTAGGGGCCTTAACGGCCCTACGCCTAAGTATTAAGACAGATAGAGTAAGGAGCCAGGCAAAAAAAACAAGGTCAAGAAGTGTTTGAATGAGCAAGGAGAATGAACCTCCTAGGTGAATGAAATACCCAACTTAAAGCCTCAACCTCAGTTGCCCCATGAACTACCAAATAGTTCATCTTAACTAGAGGGGACCAAATTTCGCTGATGGTAGTTGCACACGACGAGAAAAACATAGTATCTATCCACTTTCTTCCCCACCCGATCGAATTGGAAATGGTTAGACTTGATGAAGAGTTAAGCAGGATTTCCAGCGGCTTCCTATGTATTCTAAGTAGATTCAATATCTCCCTTCTTACAAGCCTGACATTCGTATCATCGAGGCTTATTGCGTTCACTTTGGAATCCATTAGGGCCTTCCTAAAGGCATTCTGACTCATTGGTTTCACAAATAGTAGAAAGCCCGAGGAATTCTGGTGTCTAAGCTTTTCTGAGTCATATAGCTCAATTGTGAGTCTTTCCCTTCCCTCCAATAGATAATTAGAGTATCCCGCTGCCTGGAGGAAAGGCATGAGGCTACTATCCAAAAGACAAGTCTCAATCAGTTCCAACTATCAGCTCCTCCAGCTCTCCAAAGTTAAAGTTAGAGAAGGAAATGATAACTTTGATTACATCATCTCCTTGGGTAAGCTTGGGCCTTCCGTTTGCAATCATTGCCTGTTTGTCTAGCCGAATATGGAGCTTAGAACCATCGACATGATCATGGATTGAGTCCTTCAATATGAGTCTGTCTGAAGGGGAAAGTGAAGTGAGCAGGTACCGCAGGACTTGTTTGGCGGACTTCCCTTCCCAACTATATTTCATTATTACCAACTTATCATCGAAGTGGCCATAGACCTTCTGAAAGGAGGAGTCAAGATCAGTCAAGAATGAGGAGAAAAAAGAGCGCACGGCAGAGTCTATCTTACCCTCATCCTCGGTTTCATGGGCGAATACAGTAAGAGAAATCGAGTTAACTTTCATCTCACTTTCCAGGTATCCTAGGATAATTGTCTAGCCTGTAATATTTACTTGCCTCATGTCTCAGTCTTAGCTCCCTTTCCTTCTGCTTCCTCTTCATCTTGTAAGCCAAAGTTCCCTTCAATCCCCTGGATTTTCTTAGGCCTCTCCCCTTCTTTCCAGATGAGGTCAAGCCTCTAAAGACCCTCCTGCGGTTCGTGGGAGAATCCAACCACTTCAATTGCTCTGAGGACTTTATGGAGGGATGGAACGGATCCACCATAATCACCTCATAGTATTTGTGCTGACCATCCTCTGCCACATAGTAACTGCCAAGCACCTCTAAATTGGGGAACTTCCTAGCTGCCCTTTCCTCTGCTATCCACTTGTGGCTCTTTCCAGGAGAGTAGCCGTAAACTCCCATTCTCTTTGGTCTCCTTCCTTTATTCGGTCTCTCCTTGTTGAGTCCTCCTTTGGCTACTCTCACCCTTGCGACCACGAACCCCTGTTTGGCCTTGTAACCTAAACTTCTGGCACGCAGCAGTCTTGTGGGCTTCTCTATTCTAGTCACCGTTTCGTCCTTACGCCATTCTATGAGTCTAACCTTCATTAACTTATTATGCTCCTCACTGCCTCTGAGAGACTCCATGAACGAGTAAGCGCTGGATGTCATGGCCATCTCATACCAACTGTCTTATTAATAAATGCAGGGGTTCAAGGTAAAATGAATGATAGAGGTAGGTATTATAGGCAAGACCAACGTTGGAAAGAGCACTTTCTTCACCTCGGCCACAATGATTGAGGTGCAGATGGAGAACAGACCTTTCGTGACAATAGAACCCAACGTTGGAGTGGGATACGTAAGAACAAAATGTCCTCACTCTGAGTTAAAGGTGAACTGCAGTCCATCAAATTCCATCTGCATTGATGGGGAGAGATTCATACCAGTGAGGCTAATAGACGTCCCTGGATTGATACCCGGGGCCCATGAGGGGAGAGGGCTGGGAAATAGGTTCCTTGATGAATTAAGAAGAGCCGACGTGTTAATACATGTTGTGGATGCCAGCGGCTCAAGCGATGAAGAAGGTAGGCCAGTTCCCCCCGGGACATATGATCCCGTTGAGGAAGTGAAGTTTGTTAGAACAGAAGTGAATCAATGGTTTTTTTCCATAGTTTCCAAGGACTGGCAGAAGTTCTCGAGGACCGCCGACGTATCTGGAAAGGATGAAGTTGACTCCCTTTTGTCGAAATTGTCTGGAATATCAGTCAGTAGATCAGAATTGGTGAGAGCCTTGAGAGATACCAAGTTGAGTGGAACAAAATTATCGCAATGGAGCGAACAGGACCTGATGACTTTCTCAACCACACTTAGGGAGATTTCCATGCCCACAATAATAGCGGCTAACAAGTCCGACTTACCAGAGAGTAAGAGAAATATTGAAAGACTAAAATCAAACTATCAGCATATAATTCCGGTCTCAGCTCAGTCCGAGTTGGCCTTGAGAAAAGCATCAAAATCTGGACTAGTGAAGTATGTCCCTGGAGACTCCGACTTTAAAGTTCTGGGAAAATTGTCGCCAAAGCAGGAGGAAGCTCTGCGGTATATAAAGGAAAGAGTAATGAAAGAACATGGTTCTACAGGGGTACAGCAAAGCTTGAATGAGGCAGTGTTTGGAGCCTTGAGAATGATTGTGGTCTATCCGGTGGAGGACGAAAAGAAATTCACAAATAAGGACGGCAATGTGCTCCCTGACGCCTTACTTATGCCGGAGGGCAGTAATCCTCGCGATTTAGCGGCTCAAGTACATAGCGAGCTGGCCAAAGGATTCCTTTATGCTATAGACGCAAGACGCAAGGTAAAGGTAGGGGAAGATTACAAATTGAAGGACGGGGACATAATAAAGATAGTTTCCACCACATCCAGAACCTAGAATTGCCACTAGATATTCAGATTTTCACAGTACCCATTAATTCCCATTGCTCCTTCATGATCTTGGACCATAACTCGTCGTATTGAAGCTCCAAAAACTCGTAGACGCGTCTAATCCTATCCAACATGACCTTGTCAGAAAGAGGAATTATACTTAGTCCAACCCTCCCCACAGCACCTCCCCTCACCATAAGCCAGTGAGCGAAGACTTCTAAAGGATATCTAGCCTTCATCTCCTCCATACTCAATTTCCTTTCGTAAAGCCAGAATAGCTCCCTAACGAAGTTGGAGACTATATTTCGCATCATTCTTTCCTCCCAATTCCTTAGAATATTTTCTCCTTCCTTAATCGCATCTTCCCTTAATTTCTCGTAGGAGGAGAGATCGTTCTCATCTATACCTGTCACGGCACTAACGAACTCTCTCTGTTCCAATAGGGAAGCTAAGTCCCTATGAAGGTAAAGCCACGCAGTAACCGCAAAGGAGTTAACTACACCAACCATCAGTTTCTCTATCAGGTTTTCTGTGTTTTTCTTAGCCATCTTTCCGTGTAGTAGGTCTTTGAATTCCTGTAGATCGACCTTCCCAGCATATTTCAATTTTCCATCCACAAATATTGAGGGGGTAGAGAGTACCCCTCTCTCTATTGCCTCAAATGGATACTTCTCTGTATCTATAACTACTACTCGATTCATTAAACCTTCTGTCTTGAGAAAATCTAACAATATAGCGCAATCAGTACAATTTCTATGAACGAAGATCTCTACCTTCATGTCCATAATTATCCTTGCTGGAGATATAAGGCCTTTGGATTATAAGTTAGAACCATAGGTGCTCTGTGGGATTGTTCAATTTTCTTAGGCGTTAAGCTCATTAGGTTTTCTTAAATTCAGAATCTAGCGTCAGATTAAAAGTAAGTTTCACGTTGTCCCTGATAAAAATTGAAGTAGCCCATAAAGCAAACCATAGGTCTTAATTTTAAAGCCGAAGAGGTAACTGCAGTGGTGATTGACATGCCGCAAACTTATGAACTTGACCTAAAGGGAAAGAACTGTGATGAGTTCATAAGCGAACTATCCAGAGCCCTAATAAATGCTAAGCCTGGGGAATCGGTACATGTTGTGGCGGATCCCGATAGGCTTGCTTGCCTTCACATGATTCTGAAGGCTTCCCCCAGGTACATCTATAAGGGGGACATAGTTGGAGATCACTCAGATATCACGATAAAGAGAATAAGATGAGTGAACTATAGTTGTGAACATTCATGCCTCATGGGAGTTCCCGCGTCTCTTGGTAACCTGGACGTGGAGGGTGTTAGATCGGTAAGTTGTGGATCTACCTTTACAGCATTGAGCCAAAGTCACTAGGTTAGGGAATTTACGGCCTCGGCCTGATAATTTGGGAAGTCTGGCCGTCGATGGTAACTTAAGCCCACTTAAGTCACACAATTAAAGCACGATCTTTCTAGGGTTCAGATACCCAAGCCTAGACTTCCACCATGGATTATCGTAACGGCTGTCAAGGAGCCATATGGTGGCAGAGTCGTTGGGACCCCTTATAGCTCTACCTATGGCCTGCCTCACCGTAATGAGAGCCGGAATTTTGGTCAGCATTTCTTCCTTTGCCCTTCCGACCCTGGATGCGATGGCCTGAGCCCTAAGCTTGTTATAATCATCAGGGAAAGGAAACGGAATACCGACCAAGGCAACATCGCTTATAAGGCTCCTTCCTTCCTCAGTTAATTCTATACCCTCAGCCAACTTACCCCTACCCACCGCAATTATAAGACTCTTCCCCTCTTTAACAGCATGAGAGAGGTCCTCCATGGAAGTCCTTTCCTTCTCTGCAATAACTCTGACTCCAGTAAGTTTTCCAATTAATTTCCTAGCTACCTCATAACTAGGGACTAGAGCCAAAACGTTGGCCTTTGAGGTATGGTATATGCGCATAAGGTAAGACGCGTACCTGGACCACATGGTTTCATTCCTCTTACTATACGAGGTCGTCACATCTACTGCCAAAATCCACTCCTTTCTTCCCAAGGACTCTCTTTCCATGAGGACCTCGGCATTAAAATAACTCATCTTTCTGGTCAGACCCCAGACGCTCTCGATGTATTCCTTTGGAGGAAGCGTACCCGACATAATTATAATTGAGAGCTCAGGCTCATTGAGGACCTTTAGATAGGACGCTGGATCTGGATTTCTTGACACTAAACTATCCCCATTTGCGAAAAGTCTCCTACCCTGCTCCCTAAGAGAATTGAGAAACCTGAGCACAACACCCACATAGTTCTTAGTAACCTTTCTCTGCTCTATCATTTTGGCTCTTATTGACTCATACTCGTCCTGCAGTAGTTCCAGTTCATCGTCAGAAACCTCCAAGGGTTCCTCGACCAATACGTACCCATCCCTTGCCTCTGGAAGAGAGTAAAACCTCTTCAACAGTTCAGAAAGAAATACCTTAGTCTGTTCCCCTGTACACTGAGAGATGGCGGCTGTTACCGTATGCCTAGAGATCCTCCTCTCGCTCATTTCTGCAATGTAATCGAGGTTGTGAGCCTCATCTACTATAATTACTCGCTCACTGAAATCAAGGTCCATCGCTTCCCTTAGCCAGGGTGAGAACACATAGGGATAGGTAATAGCTAGGACCTCGGAATCAAGGGAAGATTCAACTATACTATAATAAGGGCAGAATCCAGATGTGAGAGCCAACCCCTTTAACTTCTTTACCAGAGAAGCTGGCTGTTCCTTGAATTCCACTTTTATGGCAGAGTGTATGGGGCAGCCTCTACATTCTATATCGTTGGAGTCTACATCTTCATTGGTAAAAGCACAGGCGTTCGCCTTGCCCACCAGAAATCCAAAGCTCTTGTTTAACCTTCTGGCTTCCCTAAATACGGAGTAGAATTGATTATGGGTTCTTACTATAAATAACGCCTTAGATTTAACACTAAGTGCCACCAATAAGGAGAAAATAGTCTTGCCGCTGCCAGTTGGTGCCTGAAGGGCCACAAGTTCCTTTGATTTCAGACTTTCCACTACCTTTTCGAGAAGTCCTTTCTGCCAGCTCCTTAGCTCAAAGCTCAGCTCCTCTCACAATTATCTCATCAAGTATAAGGTATTTAACGAAATCCTTTGAGAGTATCGAGGTGACATGCTTGGCTTTACCCTCTACCTTAATGCTATAGAAGTCCTGAAATACCTTAATTATCTTCAAGTGCGCTGAGGTTAATTCAGCTAGTATTGGTTGAGTTGGAGGAACGTTAGTCACAACTATAACTCTTACTTCAGTCTCTGGAGAGGCTTGCTGAACCTCCATTATCCTATAATCGATTTTCCTTCTCAGCTGATCTTCCGTCATCACCTTTTACACTCCCTCATAATTTATACCGTATCGCAACTCTCTAATGATATTGAAGGTTATAAACATTCGCCATAGATGAATTTATAAGCCACAGGAGGACGTGCTCCTCCCTAACATGACCTATTAATATAAGGACAAGAACGGTGGATATTGTGAAAATTGAGGTAGGGAAGGTCGAGGATTTTAAAGTGGGTGAAAGACGAAGAATTGACACTCCAAGTGGACCGGTGGTATTATTTTTCTTAGGAGGTCGATCATTTCACGCCTTCTCGGCCAGATGTCCTCATCTAGGATGTGACCTATCGAAATATGGTGTAATAGTGAGGGAAGAGGTGGTCTGCCAGTGTCATTTCACCCATTTCTCGATAAAGGATGGCAAGGCGATCAAGGGAGCCACAAGGAAATCCCTAAATAAGTTCACAGTGATAGTGGAAGGAAACGGAGTATGGCTCGAAATCGCCTCCAATTTCATGGAAAGCGGGAGTTCTGGAACAGGAAAAACATCCTGAACATAATTCTATTGTCTTTATAATCAATTGTCTTAGTTATATAAAGCTAAAGTTCATATTACTTGATGAGATAAAATACATTAGAAACTCTTACAGGATCGATAGAAAATTTTTCATCAACTATTCGAAAAGCATTGCTCTACAAAAGATACTATAACACTGAATTCCCTGGCTTCGGATTCAGGATCGGCTATTGAATGCCCTGAATCATTAACGAATAGCATAGTATCGTTTCCTAAGGCTTTAGATTTAGCCACATATTTTAGGGCATGGGCAGGATGAACTCTGTCGTCAAAAGTTCCGGTAACAACCAATGTCTTAGGGAGTCTTGGCCTTAAATTGTGGTAAGGACTATAAGAGAGGAGGTAATCCCTGTACTTTGGATCTTTCGGATCCCCATACTCATCAATCCAATATTTCCCCACATAAAGCTCAGGATAACGAATCATATCTAAAACCGGATGGATGATCACTGCACAGTCAATCAACTCCGGAGATCGATTGGCCACAGCTCCTACAAGAAGCCCACCATTACTTCCTCCCATGGCCACCGTCTTTCCTCCGAATTCTTTCACCAACTTAGTGAAACTTTCAAAGTCCTTGAAAACATTCTTCTTGTTAAGGAGCATTCCTTGCTTATGCCACTCCTCTCCATCTTCATAGCCGCCTCTAAGGTTAGTTATCAAAACTGAAAATCCTCCGTCTAATAGGGGTCTCAGATAGGAGGGAAATGAAGGTAGCAGGGAAATTCTAAATCCGCCATACCCATATACTATAACACCCTTTGACTTCGGAGATTTAGAAAGAAGGAAGCCATGAAGAAGAACATCGCCCTTTATGTATACATCAGTTACATTAATGTTGTAGTTACCATACTCCATAATAGTTTTAGTCCGTTGAACCTGTCCTTTCTCCACCGTCTTCTTGTGAACCTTATACTTAAATTTAAATGACGTCTCGCCGAGAAAAAGCGAGCTTCCATTAGAGTCGATGAAGATAACATTATCGTAAGTTTCTTCATTGGTATTTATTCCATTTATATCATAGTAAAGGATCTGAGTTCTATAATCTTTTATTACATTTATAGCGAGAAAATCTTTACCTGCAGTGGCATTAATTATGGGGAAGTTCGAGTTTATACTTTTCTCACCAAGTTTTATTGTATTATTTTTCATATAAATTAATTGATCGGTGTAAGCAATTACGCTAAGTACTTCACCCTCGTCAATCTTTCTAAGTGAATTGAAGTCCTCACCTACATAGAGTTCACTGAATCGCCATCCCCTGCTCTTCACCACGGTCAGAACACTGCCAAACACCTTCGGTTCAACAAATTCTCCAGGACCTAAATCCCTCCCATACACTATTTCCTTTCCGCAGAAGATTCTTTCAGATGGAAATTCTCCGCCGTCTGGAGGTGCAGACTCCCTATAACTCTGTACATAACATAAGTCTCCATTGAAGTAAAAGGGGGAGCTGACAAACTGCCCTAGCTCCTTAATTCCTCCCTCCACTGAGATAAGGAGGGTAGTTAACTTATCGCTCCCCTTCCTTCCAATGCTAACTCCTATCTCATCAGAATTATAAACTTTCCAAATTGAGGAGAGAACATAACCCTCAGGTGGAGTGTATAAGACCTTGCTCCCCAGAAGTAACTTATTGCTCTCGCCGTATAAGAGCAGGGCAGGCTCGTCCTCTGAATAGGCAAACATGTCTAAAATTTGAGGCTCTCTGAATATCGACAAAAGTGAGGGATATACTTCATTGGCTCTCCCTCCTAAAACTCGATCTGTCTCCTCATTCGACTTTGCAATGAACTCCCTAGTTTTTTCGTTTTCCAAGTTCTCTAAATACTCGTATTCATCCACAATGAGACAGATAACATAAGGGGGTATAAGCTGATCCATAAGTTGGAAGAGTGTGTCGATAGTGTCATCAAGGATTAGGTAAATTAACAAATGCCTATCTGTGGAGATCTATTGACTTGCCACAATCCTCATTAATTCGTGGCAGCGGAATAACGTTCTGAAGCGAAGATAATTTATCTT
>Ga0081529_121578_pt1 | contig 63361 bp, 85 predicted proteins | sample EchGeymetagenome_FD_71012 | JGI IMG/M metagenome (GOLD analysis project Ga0081529, IMG submission 71012) | Ferrous microbial mat and aquatic microbial communities from Echinus Geyser, Yellowstone National Park, USA - transect B T=78-80 C v2... ...
ATTCAAAATTCTTTATATAAGATGCGGGACGCTCGCTCATGGTTATAAATTTAACCACTTTTTTTCTTAAATCAATCTTTTGTTTTTTAGCTTTTTCTTTCAACTCTTTTATATTGCTTGCGTTTATCACAACTTTTTGTTTATTTATAACTATGAATTTGTTTTCAAATCTTTTACTCAAAGACTTATAATTAGTATAAAACCATTTTATATCCGAATAAAAATCATTTCCTTCCATTTGATACACCAATTATAAAAGAACAATAAATTTTAAATATTTTAGAAAACGAAGCGGTAAAGCATGTAAAAAATCTGACACTCACAAAAAGTTATATGTATATTTTAAGCATCTAATTATTTCTATAATAGGCGAATATTCATGCCGACAAAAACATATGAAAGCGAAAATAAGAAGTTTATTATTGATGCAATCACTAATACCTATGACATAGATCCAAATAAAATATCTATAAAATCGCAGTGGGGATGGAATTTTATTTTATTTAGTGGAGAATATGAGATTTGTCATTTCACAGAAGATGCTAAAAAATAATTATATATTTAAATAAATATTCGTTTGAAGATGCAGGTCTTGGAAGAATTAGTAAAGAATCGGCTCAAGTAGTAGCAAACGAAATAAAAGAAAGGTTTAGAACTAAAGAGATATATGTATATATGGAAACATCAGAAAGGCTCGATGAACTTGATGGTTATGTAGAAAGGTTGATCTATCCTGAAAAGAAAGGTTTTTTGAAAAGGATTTTTAGAAAAGGTTGATTGATTTTATAGTTTTTATATTATATGTAACAAAAACATTTTAACTACGCACCAAGTGTTTTTATGTGCTGTTTTTACCTATTACTTTTGTATACAGTTTGTTTATATAGTTTTATTATGTCTTTAAACAAAGCTTTCTTAACAAAGTTATTGTATATAGTTGATTATTACAAGTTGTATTATTAAACTATTGTATCAAAGTAAAAATAGAAAGCTATATTATAGCTTTTGTACATAACTTTATGGAATCAAAGTTGTATAAACAAGTTATATTCAAGCCTTAAAATTATCTAAAAAATATTGAAAATTTTTTAGATTTTGGGCGTTTTTCATACAACTTTAAGGATATATATAAAATATTAATATATCAGATTGGACAAAATCTCACCAAACTTAAATTGCAACCAAATTATAGATAAGGTTTTATGAAAAACCTTATCATGAAATATAATCCGACTTTTTAATAAAACTATATATAACAACCAGATTATAATACCCAATATTAAAACATAATAGTTGTATTAATAGGTTTTGTAGGTTTTATATATTATCATTATAATCATCCGGTTATATATATTTGGTTGCAAGTTTTGTTTTTTCATTTTTTGTTCTATAGATGGCTTTATATAATATATAATCACTCATCAATAAGACAACCATATATATTTAATAAAACCTATAAAATCCTATATAAAACCTGTACTATGGCTGTCTCCTTAAAATATATATTATTATAAAAGTGGTTTAATAGGCTGTAATATATAGTTGTATTAAGAACTCTAACCTTATGTTTTATTGCTATAACGAACACCGCCCCATTCATTATGGTCGGTCGTGTTGTATCGTCTGATGAATTATCAAAGATTACTTAGTTAGCTTGCTAACTCGTGTTGTATCGCCTGATGAATTATCAAAGATTACTTAGGTGGCTTTGCCGACTAATGGTCGGTGTGCAGTTTTAAAGGATTGCTAATGGTTCGTTTTGTTGTAGTTGTGTTAGGTTGCCAAAGGCATGTTGCCAAAGGCAACAATTTTGCTCCGCAAATGCTCGCAAACCGCTTAAAAACGCAAAATAGAGTAAATGGATATATTTTGTCGCTTTTAGCGACAAAATGCAAAATAACGCATTTTTGTGCAAAAGAAAGGCATTTACATGGTTTATGTAGCATTTATAATGCTAGGGCACAAAAGAGTAACATCCGGTGATATGAAAACACCTATCGGACTTGGGTGCATCGGTCCATGATAGTGCGGTGGATATTCCGTAAAATCTGAAACAACGTTCCAATACATATCAGAAACTACTTGTGGATTAGTAGAATAATTTAACAATACTGAAGAAATAGTGTGACTTGTTTGATTATATTTATAAACTGCAACACCGCTTATACATTCTGTGCCATTTGCCTGTGGTGTGCCGTAAAATATATATTCTGCTTGAACCGATGAAAAGTTTCTAAAACCAAAGGTATCTGGGACTTTAAGTGGAAATCGGCTTGCTGATATATAAAGTGTTGGTGGATGCGAAATTAGATTAAAAAATCCGTTTAATAAATTTTCAGCAAAATAATAGCCATGTAAAGCGAGCCAATCTATAAATGATATAATCCAGAGAAAAATCATCATGATAACAAAAAACCCAAGTATTAGTGTAAAACCGATGTATAATCCTTCATCACCATCGCAAAATCCAGCCTCATCCTTCTTTTTTCTTTTAGATTTTTTATTTCGCATTCTATTCACCATTTATTTTTATAGAGATTAAAACAACGCCTTTTTAAGAAACTCTATAATCGCCTTTGCTTCTATATGTGATAAAAATGCATATGATGTCGTGTCTTCTACATAATTGCTTAGATTTAAGTCAATTTTACCATCCTTTGAAGTTATAATATCTACCTCTCCTTTTTCACTTCTTAAACTTAATACTTCCTTAATTCTCGGATTAAAATGAACCTCGCATAAATTCATATATCCGTTCTTTACTTTGTTATTTTCGACTAATGTTATAGGAACCTTGTCAACGGCAGGCTTACCACAGCCTTCAACGGCACACTTTTTTACTCGCTCTTTCGTTTCGTTCTTATCCATATTTACACCTTAATAAACTTTTGTTAGCAAATCATCCATTGATTTAAAGTGATGTGTCTCTTTTGATGTTTTAGGAGTGTATTCATTCACAAGATAATATTTATATTTGATTAACTTGATGTCTTTTATATTTTCATTATTAAAAGAAATAGTTAAGACATAGTCGGGAGAAGGGTCAGCTATATGGCTATCTTTTGGATATTTTTTATAAACTAGATATGAACTATCAACTTCTTTCAAGACAAATCCACGCTCAGCCAATTTTCCATCATATTCATTTCTAAATTTTTCTACGTCCATTTTTACACTAACTTATATATCCAATGTTAAAATATAAAAAGCTTTTGGTGTTGCGTTTTCTAAAACTGAACGAAAGGTTTTTATATTTATATCGCATAAATCTTTTAGGAGCGATAAAATGACCGAAAAAATAAAAATGACTGCAAAGGAGCTTTTTCAAAGGTATGCACAAGGAGAAAGAAATTTCAAAGATGTGGATCTTTCAAACAAAGACCTCGCAGGTGTGAATTTAGAAGATATTAGTTTGGAGTTTGCAGATCTATCTTCAACAAACCTTTCAGGCGCAAATCTAAAGAACGCAAATTTGAAATTTGCTAATCTGGACCATTCAGACCTCGAAAAGGCAAACCTTTCTCATGCCGATCTTAGAGGCGCATCTTTTGCTCATACAAACCTAAAACGAGCTAATCTTTCTTATACAAAAGCTGATGCGGATTTTAGAAGTGCAAATCTTATAGGTGCAAATTTAAGTGGTGCAGACCTTTCTTTCGCTTCGTTTAACCATGCAGACCTTATGAACGCAAATATAAGAAATGCAAAGCTTTTTATAACATATTTTATTGGTGCAGACCTAACCAATGCAGACTTTCGTGGAACAAACTTACAAAAGGAAGACCTTGAAGATGAAAATTTTGAAGACGCCGAGCTGACAGGTATAAAAATTTAAGACAGGGGAGTGAATGAGAAAAATGAGTCTATTGCTATCTGAAAAGGAAATAAACGAGATTGCTATTCTAATGGCAGTTATTTTCTATGCAGGTCTTTTTTGCGGAATATTTTATGTTGGAATTTATAACGCAAACAGTGTTGTTTTGTTTGTGAGAGACTACCTTGTCGTAGGACTTTCCATCCTTGTTGTAGTATATCTTGCCAAACCAGTATTTGAAAAAATATTTTTTAAGAACGTAAAGCATCGAAATCAGATAAACCAGCGAAGCAAAGTTTAAGGTTTTAAGATGGACATAGAAGAACTAAAAGGATATTTCATTGAATTTGGAGGTGGCTTGTTAATTGTATCTTTTTTAGTACTTGGTGCAGTATCTCACTTTTAGGCTTATTTTTAGGCTTCAATTTTAACGTTTTTGAATTGTAGCTAATACCTATAAATTTCCGTCGAAAATCACAAGAAAATGAAAATATTGGACTTATACCCCTACCTATTTGGCACATAAATGCCATTTCCTGAAAATTTTCGAGGAAAACCTAAAAAACGCCTCCGACGGAGAATTTGAAATTTTATAAAACTTACATTTTTTGAGACTTTAATGAGTTTGAGAGTCGTAAGCCATTATAAGATGCCGACTTATTGGATATAATGGGTTGCGTTCTATGGTTTTATTAAAAATAAAGGATTAGTTTGGTTTTATTTTGTTTTCTTACGAGAAACATATATGACCCTGCGTTCAAAAAACGCAGGCGACCATTTATGACCATGCGTTAAGACTAACGCATGCGACCACAAACAAATATATTCTGCCTGCGTCCAAAACGGACGCAGGCAACTTCTTTTTATAACAAACTAAATGTAATAAAGATTCTTATACTAATATACAATATTTATTTGGTTTAAAATTTTTATTTATTTCGTTTCGTTCTCTTTCAATCTATCTGCAAGGCTTTTAATTTTTTCGGCACGTTGCAGAATTATATCAGCGATATATTTATACATTATTATTTCTTCTTTGTCGTAAATATTGTGCTGTCTAATACTCACATCCAAAGTATTCACTACGTCATCTAATCTTGTTATTAACTTAATAGCCCAAATTGGAAGTTTAGGTTCAGCTTCATTTTTCACCATCTTATCACATTTAATCATGCTTTCGCTTTTTAGCGTTTCTCTCTTCTATGAACTCTCTTAAAGTATTTTCTGCCCGTTCTTTCGCAACGTTGTCATTTGGTGCAGAATCATTTATGTTATCAAATGCAGAGTCAAAATCTAGTCCGTCTTCTTCGTGGTTGTCCTCTGCTATTTTATATTCCCACCCTTTTAAATCTTTATCAATTAAGGAAAGAGGATAAACTTCTAAATAAAATGTTCCCTCTTTTCCATTATATGTTGCTCTCCAAACCTTAGCAGAATCTACTCCATAATCAGTCCATCCCATATCATCCTCTTCATACCATTTCAGTTTTTCATACATTTCTTTTTTGCTTTCATATTTTGCCATATTATCCACCTACTCTTTAACCTAAATTTAAATGATTATTATCGCGTGCAAATTTATCAGATGCTATGAAGAAAGCATCATCAATATCTTCTGCATCAATATGATATGTTGCAGAAGGGGTTGTAATAAAACCTTTGCCTTCTTTGTAGATGATAACATTGTAGTAGTTTTTAGAAGTGTCTGAACAACGTTCTTTGCTAATTACAAAGACGAACTCTTTCCCTCTTATATTTTCTCTAAAAATTTCTGTTTCCATCATTTTTTTCACCTTTTAAACACCAATTTATTCTCCATCAACTCTCCATTAGGAGAAATCAAAATTGCTTCATACTTTATCATTTTTATCATCTATTGGATGTGATTCTGCATACTTATCTATGAACCAGCCAAATACTTTTACAATATCCCAGCCTTCCATAAATTTATACTCGTCTGGCGCATATACAATTTTACTATCACCATTAATCCAATTACCTATTTCTATAGGCATTATTACAAATCTATATGGATAGCGTTGCCATTTATCGGCTTTCTTTTCTAACTCTCTTTTAACAGCTTCTATTGAATCTTTTTCATACATTACTTTCCAATCTCCATTTGGAGCAACCAACAGAGCTTTATATTTCACCAATTTATCACCTAAGTATAATTTTTATGGTTTTAATAGGTATATATACGGTTTAAGTTGTTCCATCGCTTTATCAACATCTTCTATCGTTTTTAATTCGCCAATCATACCATTTTCAGTTTCACTATCGTAGAAAATTCTTGCATACATTGATATAAACTGATCTTTTACGGAAGATATTTCTTTATAAGATTTTTTATTTTTTCTTTTACTGGTCCTACATCTGACTTTTTTCTCAACACATAATGGAATTCTTTACGCTCAACTTTTGGTGTTTTTAAATTTATGTATATATCTATTTTCATAATACCACTCATATTTTTGATTTCTTCAAATAAACATTTTCAATATCGTGCATTAAATCATCTACATCTTTTTCATTATCTAACGTGCCTTCGTCTTCTATCTCGTTTCCATCGCTATCGTAATATTTCAAGTTGTAATAAACTTCTTGCCCAACACCATACAAATCTTTTTTAGGCGGATATTTAGCAACTATTTTCTTTAATTTATTAGATACTCTTTTTATATCTTTTTCTTCTAATATGTGATAAGTAAACGTTTTGCCTGTTTCAGCCAGACCACCAGTTGTTATTTTTATCGTTATGGTCATACAATCATCTTAATTTAATCATTCTTTTCATGTTTTAAATTGAACTTTAATCGACATTACAAATTTCCTTGGATTTCTTCTTATATTATACAATGTCGTTTCAATGTAATATTAAAATAAATCTAAAAATTTATATAAGTTTTGATTTATGCTTATCCCTCTTGATGCCTAATTAAAAGTCTGTATTATCTAAATAAGTTTTTGACTCTCTTGCTTCTTCATTTACAAATGATCTAAGGCATTCTTCAGAACAAAAATGAAGTTCGCCATCATACAAGCAAATAATCTTCTGACCAACTGCAAACCCTTTATCGCATTCATCACACAAATCAACTTCTTCGTTGCAATTGTCGCACTTCAAAATCGGTATTTTTTCTCTCATCCCATCATCATTTGTTTTGCCTTTTATATTGCGTCTTTTTAGACTTAGGTCCTGCTTTCCTAAAAATTATTTCTAGTTTATCTCCTGTGTAGGAAATGTTTGATACAAAAAATTTTAAATTTGCGATCTTGTCAGAAATTCCACTTAATATATAAAGTTCTATCTTTTCATCAAGAGGAATTGATATTATAAAAGCATTCTCATTCGGATAAAATTCATATCTATAACGAGCAAGGTTTAAAAGTTCTATTATTTTCTTCATTTCTTGGTCCGTTTTATCACCTATTTTCTACTAAAAATAAAGGAATCTTCCATTTAAAGTAACCTCCTCTTCGCCATTCGTCAAGAAACCACCATTCTATTGTAGCAACACCTCCAAATTTTGTTGAATTAAACTTTGCTATCGCTTCTTCGTTCTCCGACCATCCACCGGTTGTGGCTACTATTATTAAACTGTTTTTTCTTTTGAATTTTTTTATGGAGCCATAATTCTGGTTATAGGCGACAAATAATTCTAAAAGTGCGTTTGTAAGAATTTCTTTATCATTTTCATCATTTTTCATTTTCTCTCCTTTCTCTTTTTATCTTTTTATTTTGTGAAGTCATTTCTTTCAATAACATATCACTAAGTCCTTTTATGTTTTCATCCATCGTCTTTTCAAGTGTAGCACTCTTTTCCTTAACTTTATCTTTTTTCCTATTATCTATCTTGTTTCTACTCTTTGTTTGTTCGTCCATATTTTTCATTATTTAATTTGTGAAACAAATATTTAAATACTTATTGTTTTATTGATAGTTTTCACAATTCAAGAAATAATCCACATCTTATTATATTTATAATAATTACATTCAAAATAAGATGTAGAGAAGTTTATTATCTTAAGCATTATTCTGGCGAGAATTATTCTGGAGAGAATAATGTTTTTATTATCATTTTATCATTATCAGTAAATGTTAATGATGTTTTGATAATAAAAATGTATAATAGACTATACAAAAATGGGCTTTTTTGTATAGCCGACTATACAAAACACAAAAAGAAAAAGAAAATTGTGGATTTTAATACACAAATTGCTTACATTTTATGGATTTAAGGAAACAAAGTAAATAGAAGAGAATCTCGTCATTTCATCTAGGTTCACTATATCTGATTGATAAGAATTAGTCTTCTCCGATTTCTTTATCTATGAATTTTTCAATTTTAGGTTTCGTTCGTTCGCCATATAAATATTGTGAAAGCAATATTTAAAGATTTAGTTTGAACTAGATTAGTTTCGGTTTTTTTTCAGAAGCATTTAAAAGCATTTTAATTAAAAAAATATAAAAATAGTTGGCGATTCTGTGGGTATTGAAAGTGGCGCTTTAGTAGAAAAAAGTTGGAATGAATTATTTGAACTTAAAGGATAAAATCAACTTTGTGCTTATTGGTGGATGGGCGGTCTATTTATATACAAAACGAAACAAGGCAACAAAAGATATAAGTTAAGAAGATATAATGCAGTCTGTTTCGATTTTTGGAAACAAGCATATTTATATGTTTCGAAAAAAATCGAAACATATAAATATTCACAGGTTCATTAATCGAAACATTTAAATACTTTAATTGTATAATATATATTGATTGTATGAAACTTTATGAAGTGCTTTATAGGGAGATTGCAACAGATTATTTGTCTGGCAAAAACACTTTTACACAAAAAGAGTTATCGAACAGATTAGGAATTTCGATAAGCGATATAAACGTATCATTAAAGAAACTTGAAGAAATAAACGCTATTTCAATTAAACCTAAATATTTTAATATAATAGCAATAGATAGACTTTTGCTTTACTGGGCAACGCACAGAAAATTAGAAAAAGATGTTGCTTATAGTGCTTTTGCTAAAATGCATATAAATGAAATAGAGGCGAGTATGCCGAATGGTGTAGCATTTACCGCATATACAGCATATAAGAAGATATATAATGATGTACCAGCTGATTATAGCGAAGTTTATGTTTATGCGACAGAAGATGCGTTGAGTGAAATAGAAAAAAGATTTCCTGATCATAAACATTATGATAATATATTCGTTCTAAGAACAGATCCAATATTAGAAGAACGTATAGAAAAAGGTATGACAGTAGTACCAATACCAAATGTTTTTGTAGACCTTTGGAACATAAGAACATGGTATGCAAAGGATTTTGTAGACGCATTGGCAAAAAGATTGTTTGGCGATTAGATGGACTTTTGGAATGATGAAATAACGAAAAGAAGTTGGGAAAGGCTAATGGAACTAAAAAACAAGTTTAATTTTGTTCTTATTGGTGGCTGGGCTGTCTTTATGTATACTGGTAATAATCGATCAAAAGATATTGATATAGTTGTTGATTACAATACCTTATGGAGTCTTAAAGCAAGTTACGATTTGTATAAAAATGAAAGGCTAAAGAAATATGAAATAAAATTTGAAGAAGGAGTTGATATAGATATTTACGTTCCGAATTATTCAGAATTAGTGGTCCCAATAAAGGATATATTGGATTTAACAATAACTAATAAAGAAGGTTTTATTTTGCCAGAACCAGAGGTTTTGCTCATTTTAAAGATTCCTGCATTTATTGCCAGACAAAATAAGATCAAAGGAATAAAGGATGCTATAGATATTGTTGGCTTGGTCTTTTTTGCAGACTGCGATCTTGAATTTTTCAAAGAACTTACAACAAAATATGAGTTGTATGATTACCCAAGAATATTATTATCAATAATAGAAAATTTTGATCGCTCGCTTATAAAATATCTTAACTTAAACGAAAACGAATTTGCAAAACTTAAAAAGAAATATATTGAGGAGATTAGAAAGATATTGTGATTTTGTTCATTAAATTAAGTGAAGTGAACAAAAAGCGTAATTTTTGTTCACTAATTTAATCGATGATTATGCTGTTAGTTCAAAGTCAATTTCATGAAGACGCTGAGAAACCTATTATTTATCAAGTTAGCACCTATTTATATAATTTAATATATTCTTTTATTGTGTTTAAATCAAATTTTATGTTAGGATCTTCTTCCATTAAATCAAGATATTGCTCTATATTTTTATTCTCTTCTAACGCTTTAGCTTCTATTAGAGAAAAAATCATTGCTCTTAACAGACCTAATTTATTATATCTTTTATATATGTAAAATAAATAAGGCAAATTTATTTTGTCTATATTCTTTTTTAAAACAATTATAGAACCATATCTTATCCTTGGTTCATCATTTATACTCATTGCAAATATTATTGTTTCTAAGGAAATTTTAGTTTCTTCTGTTAATTTTTCGTGCAGTTTAAAGCCAAATCTATTATAGTTGTAGGCTAATTCTTCCTCTGTAATTTCTTGTGGATATTTATTAAGTTTTTTGTAATCGCTATTTATGTCATTGCGTGTTATTAAATCCCAGAATCCTAAACTGTTGTATAAAATATATTTATCCAAAATTAAATCTTTAATGGGACTTAATTCATCAGATTTCATAATTTTTATTTATTTCGATGAATTTAAAAAATCTTAAAACCTCTTTTTTATCTCTTTGTTCCTTCTAGCATAAGCTCCTTCGGGTCAATACCTTTCATCAATTCTTCGTTTAGCAAGTGCAGTTCAGCGATCTGCTGGTTTAATGCCCTTATCTTTGCAACATTCTTAATTTTAGAAACCGTATTCGAATTTATCAAAGTTATTTCTGCGCTTAATTGAGTTATTTTTTTGTTATTCTCCTTTACCATATCCCTTATGTAACCTTTAATTATGCTTGGAGAATTAGCAAATTCTAATATCTTTACTCCTGTCATAACCGCTAAATAATTGTCTTTTAACTTTTTAGCGAGTCCAACAATTAGGTTTGTTATGGAATTAGTATAATCCATTAGTTCTTCTGTTGAGAATGCTTTCTCAATAAGAAGTGGTATTATGTGAGTTTCATAATCCCATGAATTGCCTAATTTATCTCTCACATTTAGTATGTTATCCATTAGTATTGTGAGTTCGTTTATATCGTCTACTTTACTTATCCAAGTTTGTAAAACAAGAACATTATATGCTTCCTTCTTTCCCTCTCCAAACCTGCGCTTGTAATCGTTTAGCAACATGTTTGCAATCCTTGCCTTTGCATTCTCTGCACTCTTATCTGCGTTCGCCTTCTCTTCATTTTTCAATGCCATATAATGATTGACTAAATCATTTACGTTTTCTGTTTCTTTTATGAGTTCATATACCGTTTTTTCAGCAACACTGATGTTTCCAAGTCTTTTATTATAACTCAAAATAAGCAATCCTGCAAGTTCAACATACTTCTTATATTCGTTTTTGTTTCTTGATTTTTTCAATATAAGTTCGAATATGTCATTAGATGTGTCTGTTTCTTTGTTTTCTTCGTGCTCTATTCCGAGCATAACATTTGTGTTATCCTCGCCATCCATTTTCTTCACGTTGTTATAGTCATAATACGTATTGATTAGATATTTAAATTTTTCGGTAAAAACAATTATTGCGTAGCGTTTGTAATATTTGCAGAATTTATGACTGTGTTTGATGAAGAAATCGACCTGCTTACATTATATATTCTCGTACTAATGTTGCTTACAGAATGCCCAATTCCTATAATATATTTAAAGAAATCTAATATACTTGTGGTAAAGGAGGCTATTCCGTTTAAGCTTAATTGACCCGTTGTAAAAAAGCTATATCCAATAGAAGCCAGTAGATAAAGAATTATAAGAACAAGAATTATCTTAATAATATCTTTTATAAAGACAAAACCAAGCCAAAGAGTAAGACCTATTATAAGAATGGCAACTATAAAAGAAAATGGTTGCGGAACAGTATAACTACCAGAAAGAACGCTTGATGCCACAAATGAAATCGCCACCAACATTATATCACTTTTTATTCTACATCTTTTTTCATCTTTTCTGAAAACTCTTTTAAGAATTTTTCGAAAACTAAACGAATAATTTCGTTTTCTTCTTCATCTGTGTATTCAAAGTTCTCATCACTTATATATGCATCTACGCCATTATCAAACTCGTCGTCTATAACAACTGTTCCCTCCTTCTTTCCGTATTTGAATCCTATTTGGAATGACGCTTCCAATGGTTCTATTTTTATCTTTTTTCATCTATCATTTAATCGACCTCCAAATAATCATATTTAGTTTTATAAAATATAACTATAACTCTTTCTTTATGCGTCTCGCTCTCATTGACAAATTTTCTATCTGGCAAACTAAATATATATCCTATTTTCTTATTTTCAGCGCTGTAAACAGGCTCTATCTTTTTCAAACTTTCTTTATTTAAAATTGAATTAATTAAACTTTCTACATCATTTCCTTGTTTTATTTCGACATTGTAAGTTTTCCATCCTTCAAACTTATCATACCATTGTCGTATAATTTCAGCTTCTATTGTATTTCTATTTTTTCCAAATTCACTAACTATACTTATCAAATCTTTAGTTGATTTATTCATAATCGCATCAATTAAATATAAATGTTAATGTTTAAATAACTTTCACAATATTTTAAACTTTTTTTGATTTATATAAGTGTGGATGCAAGAATCTTAGGCGCGTTTATACTTGTAATGTTAGTAGTTGTTGTTTTAGTTTATTTTTTAGTCTCGAATAATAAAGTAAACACCTACCTGAAAGTTTCTAATGTTACACCTAATACACCAAAGGTCTTTGTAAATAATACAACTACTTTAAGCAACAGCATTCTTGCTAATAAAACAAAACCTAGTTTGAATATCTCCAAAAATTACTCCAATTCAACTAAAATAATAAAGCCAGCTTGTTTGCCGTCAAACGCTTCAATTATATACATACCTAACGGGAACTTCTCAACAGGAACATACGAATATTGGAATACAACAGGCACCGGTTTTGGAGACGCTCCGTTGAATTTAACACAGGCAAATAAGGAAGGCGAGTACTATGAAAAACCTTGGAGCGGATATGGTAATACTAATTTTGCTGGCGGAACGTTTAGAGGTGGCTTTGCAATTGCTCCAGGCAATTTAACATCGTCTCCATTTTTAGTGAATGACTCATACCTTAATTTCAAACTAATATCTCCTTATAATTATCAAATATATATAGAATTACTTGAAAATCAAACACCGGTTTTGAGAGCTTATTTTAATACTTACAACGCTTCTGGAAATATTAATGCCCAAACAACTTTTGTGAATGCAAGTTTGCCTATATCTGAATTTATGTGCCATAAATTAAGGATAAGAATTGTCGCGGGATACGTTGGAGCAGGTATTACTCAATATATAATGGCTACAGACTTTTATTTAAGTAATAAAGAAATAACTACGCCTGGAATACTTTACCAATTAAATTTCTCTGCGAATCAGTGACTATTTTTTAAGAGAACACAACATAGATACCAAAAATTGGTGTGTAGAGAGAATAGGGGGAAATCTGAAAAAGCACATTTAATGTTTATCTGTATTTGTTTTTGATTAGCGAGGGATGGATTTGAACCATCGTTCTCCGGGTTATGAGCCCGGCGGGCACTCCAGACTACCCCACCTCGCTTCAATATTATTCCGTTTTACTCATATTTAAATGTTTCTAATCCAAACATTTTTAAATCTGGAAAACAAAATATATTCGTGATAATATGAAAAAAGAACAATTAAAGAGAACGGAGAAAAATATAGATTTAGAGGAAGATATGGAAAACTTTCCAATATACTTTTCAGATTTGATACCTGAAACACAAAAGCAATTATTGAAAGCATTTCATATAAGAAGCCCTGAAACTATGAATTGGGATGTGTTTCCAATAGCGGTAATTCCGCTTCCCGACGAATAATTTAATAGAAACCTTTAAATATTTTTATAATCATAATGTTATCGGTAAATATGAATAATCCAATCTTCATAAATGCGTTTTCACAAATGTTAAATAATGCGAAAGACGAAGAATTATCAAAAAATGAAAAATTGTTTCTTGCATCAGTCGGACTTAGTAAATATTATATTATAGACAACAATAAGATAGACTTTTCAGATTTGAAAGATTGGCATGACAGTGTTAATTCATATTTTACTTATAATATAAAAAGTCTAAATGAAATTTATACTATTTTGGGGGATAAAATATCTGTGAACAAGATTTTAAACGATGTGATCGAGGGAAAAATCGATAAATTTGATTTTATAAAAGATAGCCTTAAAATCTTTTTTAATGAATACCTAACAGAAAGCGAGCAGTCACACATTATCGCATTGCTTAATGAAGTTCCGAAAGGATTTTTACATAATAGTTATAATCTTGATGATTTGTTTTTAAATATAGATAATTTATTAGATTTTTTCCGCCTTATGTATTATATTACTGATAAGAAGTTTAAATACAACAAAAAAGTTGCATATGGATTATTGAACACGAATAAATACATACGCCATAAAGCGTTCTTTAATACTTTAAGGAAAAAACTCATTTTAGATAAAAAGACTCGCTCAGACGAAGTAGAATTAGCCTTCTGTGAGAACATAGAAAAATTATTAAGCGATATATCAGACGATTTTAACGAGTCTATGGCTAAGTCTTTACTCAAGTAAAAAACAAAATTAAAATGCAAGTCATCTAATAATAAACTTTAAATATTTTTGCATATATAATATTAACTGATAAATATGGACGAGTATGAACTTATAGATGCATTACTTAGAATTCAATATAAACTAAACGATAATGAAATGCCAAAAAATGAAAAACTCTTTCTTTCATCTATTGGCTTCACTTTGCAAGATTTAATAAACAATAATGAGTTATACTTTCCTATAAATGACTATTCAGACAATAACATTATAAAGCCATATATTAAAAACAATGTTAAGAGTCTAATAGAAATTTATAATATTTTAGGAGATCAAATATCTGTAGGAAAATTATTAGACAGCATAGTTGAAGGAAAAATTAAGCGTTTTGATTATGTGAAAGACCCGCTTAAAATTTTTTACAGAGACTACTTAACCGAAAACGAAAAAATGCACTCTATTGATTTATTGAATGAACTACCGAAAACATTTTTGAGAAAAAGCGTGTATATTGAAGACCTGCGTACAAATATAAACGAGTTATATGATTTCTTTAAACTTATGCACTATATTACAGATGGAATGTTTAGATATAACGAGAATGTAGCACGTGATTTAGTAAATACCAACACTTATATACTTCGTAAAGCATTTTTTAATAGTCTAGTATCTGTGCTCAATGATATAAAAAATTATGATGAGAGAGATCGTGATATTAGATTTACATTTTGTGATAATATAGAAAATTTATTAAGCAAAGTATCTGAAGAATTTAATACATCTGTGGCAAAGCATCTTATAAAGTAACAAACTTAGAAAGAGTGAGATAGAAAGACTTAAATATTTTCTTAGTTAAATAATATTTAGATAAAAATGGACGGGTTTGAAGTTTTACAAGATTTTTTGAAAGTACGAGATGAGATAGAAAAATCAGAAATTTCGGAAAATGAGAAATTATTTTTATTGTTTTCAATTATGCCTAACTCATATTACATAGTACAAAGTTATGCTGGAAGTAATTATTGGTTATATGCGCGTTATATGGAGTATATTGACGATGTAGATAAATATTTATCAAAATTTTGTACGCCACCATATAAATATCTAATTAAAGATTTTGAATATTTTACAGCTTGTGCTAGAAAATACTATATCTTGCTTAATAAGGACGAACAAAAGCACGTTCTTTATGTATTAAACAATGTTCCTAAAATCTTCTTAAAAGGTGCTAGTCGTATCGGTGAAGTTTATAGAAATGTTTATAATTTAGCTAAATTTTTCAAAAATATGTGTTATATTACAAACGGGCAGTTTAAATATGAAAAAGATGTAATAGATTATTTATTAAACACAAACAGGTATAAAAAGAGGAGAGCGTTTTTTAATGCTCTTGCATCTTGGGTTTCTTCACTTAAACAGTATTATGCTGGCACAGACTATGAGTTCTTACTGGCTTTCGATTATTTAGAAAAAATGCTAACTGATTATTCGACAGATTTTAATGTTGCCATGGTTAAAGCGATGTTAAAATGAAAATCTTTTAAAAGATAAAAAAGATATTTAGTAGGTGATTTTGTGAATAAAAAAGATAATGAAAAAGTGTTTTGCCCACATTGCGGTGCAAAGATAGATACGCTTTTAAATCTCCAGAGTGGAGTTATGTATTATGAAATGGACAAAGATGGCAAGTACAAAGAATTAGATCGTTTTGATTTTGACAACAATCTTAATGTATGGGTTTGCCCAGAATGTTATGGTACAATAACGGATAATGAAGAAGATGCTATTGCTTTCTTAAATTGGAAGAAGATAAAAATTGTAAGCGATTGAAATTTATTTCTCACCATTAAGTACTTTCTCAATCGCAATTTCTATTTTATTATTTATAAATTCTTTAAGATAGTCGTTTATTTTGCTTTTTTCATAGAAGTCTAATTTTCCGTATAAATCTTCAAAATCGTTAGATTTGCTTATAACATCCGAAACTTCTTCTATATATCTTTGTTTATATTTCCTTTTAAAGTCTTCATAATTAATATCTATCAAATCATATATCTTATCTATGAAATTTTTTAATGGAGTTTTTAATTTTAAGTTTCTTGATTATACTATTTCATTTATTTCATAATCTATATAATCTAAGTTTGAGGTAAAATTCCACACTCCATTATCTCCAGAAATCTCATACAAACCTCCTCCTTTACTTGCCGATTTTAATAAGTCTTTTTTAAAACTAGCAAAGTCTGCTTTTTCAGAGATTTCACGTAAAAAATCATACTCAAAATCAGAATTTACGTTTCTAATAAAAAATCCAAGCAAGTCATCAGCGTTATCAGAACTCCAATACCATCCAGTTGTGCTTAAATTTCCAAGTGTAAGATTGTATCGTTTATCTTTGCGTGAAGGGTCATAATCAATTTTTATATTATCTTCAATGTCTATATAATACTTGCTATTCATTTCATCACAATTAACACGTGATTATATATTTAAAATAGTTTTTATATAAAATTTTGTGCTATCATGACAAGTAAATTCAAAACCGAAGATATAAACATAATTAAAGGCATTCTGAGAAGGTCAGATTTCTTTGTAATAGAAGCTGTTGGAAAAGACGGAGAACTTAAAACACTAAGTAAGGAGGAAATAGAAAAAATGTCCATTGGAGATATAAAAGAGTTTACTCTAAATTTTGATCCAGAAAATTATATCATAAAAGTACTTATAAAACTGAAAAGAGATTTTGAAAAATAATATATCTAATCTAATATAGTGGAAAGAAAATCTACAATATTTTTTGCCTTTACTACTTCAAAATAATATTTATCGTAAATTTCTTTAAACTCTGAAGTAATATTTTGTTCGTTTCCAACATCTTTTTCAACAATACCTTCTTGTCTTATAGCCTCTATTATATCATTTAGACCTTCCAGAATATTCTCTTTACTAAACATATTATCAAAATCTTCATCATCCATTCCTTCTATATCTTGTTCTATTTTATATAGATCTCCTAATGTATAGCCATTTAATTTTCTTATTAACGAAATGTATTTGGACAGCATCTTTTCAAGTTCGGTTTCGCTAACGTATTTTGTCAGTTTTGATTTTATTTCTCTTTTCAATTTTTCAACTTCTTCGTATTTGCGATCAAATATTGCATTTTGCAAAGGTATCAGATCTAGTTCATAAAAGTTTATCTTAAGATTGTCAAAGGAGACGTTTAATTTTCTTATTCCTTCTAATGTGTTAAACAAGTCTTTTAATGCTGTTGTCTTTGGAAGTATCAAAGGAATTTTACTACTCGGCTCCATCAAAATTTCTATCCAAGATTTATTTATAGAATCTATATATTCCATAATAATAGATAGAAAATCTTTATTTAAAAGAGTTTAGTTAAAACAAATTTAAATGCCTTTAATAGCGAATAATTATGGAAGATTTAAACAATAATTATGATTACGAGTTAATAGCCAGAGCTAACAAACTTGCTTTATATATAGAAAACGAAGATCTATCTTGTGAAATATGCGGAAAAGTTATAGATTTTCTTGTTGATAATGTAGCTTATTATTGCAAACACTGCGATATTGCGTTTCATAAAGAATGCTTTGAAAAGAAATATGGAAAGGATGCAGACTTAATATGTCCTAAATGTGGAAGAGAGTTAGAAGTCGCTTCGCCTTCTTTATAAAATAAATATTATAGTTAAAAGGGGCTTTCTTTATTCTAAAAATAAATCTAGCACTTCGTCTTCATTTTGCGCAATTACTTTGCCACATTCAGGACATACAAGTTGATAATCTTTTCTGTCATCGTAATCGTCTGATGCCTCCCATTCTATGTTATTCTCATCAGAAGGAAATAATCGGTTTGTTATTGTATACTTCTCTTCAACATAATATATTTTACTATGACATTTCGGGCATATTGCATAAGGCTCCCCGTTTTCATCTAATCTTAATTTCTTTTGCGTTTCTTTTGCCATTTTATACACCTTATTTTCGCTATCACTTTAATTACTATTTTTAAGATTTAAAAAGGTTTCTTAGACACTTTTATCGACATTTTTGATGCTTCAATCTCTAAAAATGTTTTTCTTTTGTTTCCTATTATAGATTAAAAATCGTCAATAAATCATTTTTCTATCTTCCAAATAACTTTTAATTCTTTTGAATATATTATAATGCATCAGTTTGAATTTGTTTTTAATGTATTTGTCAACCTTCCTATTAAGTTCTTCTGAATCTTTTGCTGTTAAGATAACGTTTGAACCTGTCTGATGTAGATATTCAAATATATCGAAATTTTTATCTTTTCCTAGTTCAACTTTTAAGAAGTCTGCTAAATCTCTGTATTTTTTATAGTATATTCTGTTCAATAGATAAAGTCTTAAATCTTCGTTTGTAAAAGCTTTCATTATATCACCATATTTTAATCATAATTTAGAGAATTCATTTTTTTGAATATCTCTTGTTTTTTCAGAGTATATTTCCTTCATAGCGTCATATATCTTCTGATACTCGTATTTCGATGAGAAATAACTTGCGTAAGTAGATGCATAATGTCTCATTTCCATATAAGTTTGTTCATTCAATGAAATCATTAACATTATTTTTTCTGCTAATTCTTTGTAATCGTTATCTTCGTAAACTAATCCGTTTCTACCATCTTCAACTATGTTTTCTTTTATTCCACCACTAAAAGATCTTATTTTTACATTATTCTCCTTATCAGGCATTAAAACAGGCAAACCTGTAGCCATAGTCTCTATTACATTACTAATTCTTATATCTTTTGCTGGTAGAACAACTGCAAATCCTAAAGATGCGAGTAATTCCTGATAGTTTTTAATTGGCGGAACAAATATAAAATATTCACTTAAATTCATTCTTTCAATTTTATTTTTAACCTCTTCTGCGTTATCTGTGTTAGTAAGAATACAAAGCAAATTGTGGGATTCTAGAAAATCTGTGTCTTTCACTATATAATCCACAGCTTTTAGTAAAATATCTATATTGTTTATTGATTTATTCAATCTGCCAGTAAATACAAATTTGTCCCTAAATATTTTATCGCTTTTTATAAAGTATCTTTCTTTTGCATATGGAATTGTGTATATTGTGTCTATTCCATAAATATTTCTATGCACAGAATCCTCTTGTACTTCTGAAACAACGACATACCTTTCAACATACGGAAGTATCTTTACAAATTTCTTAAATAACGATCTTTCCTTGCTAAAAAGACTTAGTTTGCTTTCAATTGTGCGGGCAAAATTAAACAGATCTATGAAAATTATACCAGGAATAACTTTCGTTGTCTTAATATATTTTATTATAAAATCAAAGTCAAATGGACTATAAGATACAATATAGTCGTATTTTCTAATTAACGCCTGACCTTCATCTATGCTTCCCTCTACTGGACTCACTAGAAACTTCTTTAATATATCTACATCTTCACCTTTGTTTTTCAAAAAATTGAAAAATTCTAATGACTCATAATATGAAGAACCATAAGGTATATACTTTCCGTAATCTGTTATTAGTATTCTCATATACATCAATATAGAAAAAGAATAGAAAGATATTTAAAGCTTTCGCTTTTTCTGAGCAAGGCAACTACAATTTTTTATAACAAAGCACAAACCTTTATTAGTAAAATATTTAAATCTTTTTTAAACGGATTTTTTGTTAGTTTATTGATAAAATGATAAGAAAAGAAGACGTTAAAAAATTGCAATATTTCCAGAATAATGTTAATAAAGATTATTTCATAAAAGCATTTTTGATGCTTTCATACAAGCAAAAGGGAAAGGATGCCGTTTCTTTGGCAGAAAAAATATGGAATCTGTATATTGAAAACCGCAGGAATTTAATAGAAACTATAAATTATTTAGATGATGATACGTTGGATATTCTTATAAATCTAATCAATCATTTAGATAAATTCAGATAAAAGAGCAGATTTATATTGTGCATAGGCAGGTATTTTTGAAATTAAATAGTTTTTAATTTCATTTGTTTCCATAATATTACTTTTCGTCTCGTCTAAAAATTTAAATAAAGGTTTTGAATATTGGCTATATTCTATCTTTGACAAAGATTTTATAACATCTTTAACTTTCGTGTTTCTTTTTATTACATCTATTGGCGTTATTTCTCTATTAGTTATCATCGACATTTTTTGACTATAATCATATATGAGTTCAGGAAAAGAAATTTTAGGCAGAGGTTTTCTGTCTAAATAAAGAGATAAGTATCTAACATATTCTTTTATTAAATCTAAATTTGCATTAAAATTGGTTTCTACTATATTTTTCAATATTTCCCTCTCTTCATCGTTTAAATATATATCTTCAAATTTATATCTAATAAATGTGTAATATTCATTATAATCTCTAACTCCTTTTAAATTTAATGTAAATAGTCTTTGAATTTCCCTAAATGTCTTTTTATCCATTTTATCACTAACCCATATATGCAACAACATCTGCTATATTTTCAATTTCTTTTGGTGTTTTACTTCTGCTTTGAGTTGAAATAAATATTTTTCTAAAATTTTCGTATTTTGGCAATTTATAGTCAAATATCATATCACTTATTAGAATTAAAAACTTTATTCTATTTGAATTTGCATAATCAAGTACCTCTTTTATATTTGTGCCTCCATACGTCCTTTTAGAGAGAATTTCATAAAGTTCTTTAATTGACTTTCCTGCTGTACTAAAAATCAATGGCTTTCCGTTTTCATCTTTTGCAATTCCGTCATCAAAGAGCACTATTTTCCATACTCCACCTTCTTCCTTTATCAAGTTTATTACTTCACTTACTTCTGATAAATATTCTTTATCGTCTATCGAACCGCTTGTGTCTATCGCTATCAAGCCATCTTCAAAGGTTCTTTTCTCTTTTTGAAATAGTATTGGTATGTTTTTGTTTATTTTAGAAAGAACATAATATCTTCTATTAACCACATTCACGCCTTTTTCTTCTATTTCGTGTGTTTTGTAAGATTTGACTTCATTATATAGTATCGCTTTCCAATTAATAACTGGCTTTACATACATTTCTTCCAATTGTCTCCATATGGTGCTTTGACCCGTTCCATAGTTTGTTATAGCCTCTTTTATAACATTTGTTAAATATTTTTTGAAATCTCCATCAAATTTTTTGGCGTTTTTCTTTACGAAATCGTCAAAATCTTTTTCATTTAAATCCTTCATATGCTTTGTTATATTATCATAACTGAAAAACCCGTCTTTGATTAGTTCTTTTAGTTTATTTGCCATCTGTTTTATTTCCTCTATAGTATCCCCACTCTTCTGTATCATCATTTCCACGATTTCTTCAAAACTTTTTCTTTCAAGGTCTTCTGGCTTAAATCCAAAAGCCTTTTCCATATAGTCATCATCTATTACTTCAATTTTGCCTCCATATCCAGTAATTCCTATGTCTTTATTGATTATATAATCCTGTGCTATGTTTATTAGTTCCATAAGAAATTCTTCTGGTATATTCTTATGAAAATTAATTAAATCCTTCGCTCTATGAATATGGTTTAACAATATATGCTCTAATTCGTGCTTTAATACGTTTTTAGTTGAAAGTTTATTAAAAATAGAAATTACTGCTTTGTTATTTCCAGTAATTTTAATTCCTCGTCCATCTGTAAAAATAAGTGCTTGTACTTCATCGTCATCATTTTTAACATCTATAACTATCGGTATAGAAATTAGGGTCATAGCGAACACTACATCAGAAGGATTTCTACTCATATCTGTTACAGCACCAAGAACTCTTTGGTATATTGTTTCGTCATTTGATTTTATTATCATTATTAAGCACCTCCATAACTTAATCCGTTAGCAATTTTTGCAAGTATTTTAATTATATCAGCATTTTTGTTGCTGTTGATCATTTTTGAATAAAGACGTTTTATTTTATCGCTGGAATGCGTTGTTTGTATAAATATATAAAGTAATTCATCGCCATATTTTTCTTTTATAAATCTTAAAACTTCACTCAACGTTTTTTCATCTTTTACATATCTCGCTAATACTTGCAATGAAGCGTATTGTTTATCCAATGTTTCTGGTATAAATTTGCCACTTAATATATCTTCTGCTGGTGGCATAGAAAGTATGTAGTCTTCGTACATCTTGAATTTTCCAGCACATTCAAGACCTAAATAACTTTGGTATATAAAAAGTTTTGTGTCACCAGATATTTTTTCTAAATAAGGAAGTGCCTTGCTTAAAAGTTCCCAAGTTCTTGGAGTTGGAAAACTTGCAGAACCTTCCTCCTCTTTAAACAAATATTCAGGGTTTGCTACAAGAAAACCTATTATTTTGTCATCAATATTTAATTTATCTTTTGCTATGCTTAACCAATATTTAAAGTAGTTATTATCTCTTGTCATTCCCTTCAAGTCAAAACGATAGATTGGCATTCTTGCTTTTTCTGCTTGGTTAAGTTCATATGTATCTCTTGAATACTCTTGATTTCCAGCCAGTATGATTGATGTTGTCGGAGGAAGAACGAGGTCTTCAAAAACTCTCTCGTTTATCAAAGACAAAAGAGCGTTTCTTGTTAATCCATCGGCTCTATCGTATTCATCAAAGAAAGCGATAATTCTTATCGGATTTCCATTCTCATCTTTATCTTTTGCTAACTCTCTAAACTCTTTCGTTATAGCCTTCTTAATCTCATCATTACTGATTATAGGTATCACATAATCCGTGTTTGAGGTTCTTGCAGGGTGAAAAACCTTTACTATTGTTTTTGTTCCAGTTTTCTCTTCAACCTTTTTGGCAATCTCATAAACCCACTGCGTTTTACCTATACCAGTTCCTCCGACAACCATAAAAGTTTGACCACTTAACACGTGATTTACCCAGACATCTATAAGTTCATTTATATTATAGTCACTTGAATAAAAAACTTTTTCTTTATTCATATTCACACCTAATATAATATATTAGTTAAAGTATTTAAACCTTTCCTTTCTTATTCTTCGTCGTTAAACATATTTGACCTTTTTAAGCAATATGATGCATACACCACTGATTTTTCAATTAAATATGAATTAACCTTCGCTTCTACTGTTGGAGAAATCAAAATAGAGTTCTCATTTATCGCTATGTAGTCATTATTAGGATTGGTATTATGATTATTTAGCGTATTATATATTCTTTCTAGTCCATCTTCATTTTCACTATTTATTTTAACCAGTTTTACTATATTTGATGGTATTATGCATTCATTGAATATCTCATAAATTGAATTTATAACACTTAATGCGTATATGAAAACTTCATAAGCCGTGTTATGAGTTATTTTCATCGTGTTTATAAGATTTTCAAAATCAATTTTTATTTTACTTAATAAGTATCCTTTTTCTTCTTTTGTTAAATTTAATCTTTTAAATATAGCCTTTAGCAATAGTCTTATTTCCTCACTTTTTACCTTTTTGTAATTTATAACATAAGAATTTAATTTCTTAAATTCGTTTTCACTTACAAAATTATATTTATACAAAAACGAAAAAGCATCTTTATTGAGCATATTTTTTAATGATTCTGGTGAAATAGATCCAAATCCAGATGCAAATATTAAATCCTCGAATGCGTTAGCAACAATATCTTTTAGTTCCATATTAACTAATATGTCTTGTTAAATATATAAATCTATCTTTTTAACTTAGTTAAAACTATAAACTTTTTTGGCTTCTAAATCTCTTTTTATTTCTTCCTTTGCTTTTATTATATCATACATTATGTTTTCAATTTTTGATGGCGGAAGTTCAACTTTGAAAACTCTATCAGAATTTATCGCGAGACCTACAATTCTACCAACATTTTTGTGCGTTATCGAATATAAATAAGCATACGCTCCTAATTGATATGTTACATAATTTTCATCTATCTTCCCTGTTTTTAAATCTATTATATATGTCGTATCTTTATCGTTAGTTACTAAATCAAGTTTTCCAACAATAATATCTCCATCTGCTTCAAGACGCATTTTTTGTTCTACTGCGAAATTAGATAAGCTAGAAGCATATCTTTCGACTATCCTGTGAACCTCGTTCCCAATCAATAATCGTTTAATTTGGTCTGGTCTGTAACTCTCATAAAGTTTGTCTTTTTCTGGTACATAAATTAAATCACTATAACCAAACATATAACTTAAAATAGTGGTTAAACTAAAACTATCAAAACTCACCTCGTTATAAACTTTATTCATTTTTACAAACACATCTTTCCCTGTAAAGGCTTTAAGTTTTCTTCCAATTTCAACGAGTTCCACAGTTGTTTTTTGATTATACTTCTCTTTTGCCTTTTCAACTTCCGTTGCCAGTTTAGTTCTTATTCTTTCGAGAATATCATCCATAAGTATCATATAGTATATTATAGTATAAGGTTTAAATAGGTTTCTAATTTTTAAACATGGGCATAATTAATAGTATTGTGTGAAAAGATATGGATCTGATATTTGTTGCTCATTTAACACAGTCAAAATCTACTATAAATTATCAGTCTATTCTTGAGAAAATTCTTTCTATAGAGAAATTAGATAAAATCAAAATAATAACTAATAAGAAAAACTATAGCATAATAAATGACTTTCTAAAAAATAAAAACTATAATGCTGATGTATCTGTTGTTTCTCTTCAAAAGGACCATAAATCAAACCTTATAGAAGTTATAAACGATGTGATAATCTCAGATAAAATAAAAGATGACCTTATGGTAGTATTTGATGATAAACTTTTATCAATTGATTTGAATAAGGTCAAAAGATATTTTGATGCCATTAAAAAGCCTATAATAATTTTATATAAGTCAAATAGTAAAAAGTTAGTTAAGAAATATGGCGAATATTACTTGGATGATAATGGGTTTATAAAATCGTTTAGAGAGCATGTGCCTACTCTTAAAAGCGGGCTTATAAGTGCTGGTGCATTCATCTTTCCAAAAGATTCATTGTTCTGGTTTGGAAAGTTTTTGAAGTCAGGGTCTGATAAATTAAACTTTGGAACCTTAATAAAGAAAATAGCTCAAAAAAGAAAGGTCAGAGGAATAGTGGAAAATGAAATAATAGAAATGTGAATCATCTATACATAGATAAATTTTCCTTTTCTATATATTCTTTATCTTCAATAAGTTCATTTAGTGATTTTATAACTAAGTTTATTACATAATCCTTATCGTCTTTGCTTGGTGTCCTTGAACTTATAGAGAAAATTTTTTGATCGGAAGATATAATTACTTCTACCAGCCCTTTAAATGCGTTTTTATTAAGCTTTAAACTTTTCATGGCACGTGGCGTTTTCCTCAACATAACGACGCTATGTTTTAACAGGCTTCCTGGTACATCAATTACTCTTATATTTTCTTTCTTGTTTCCACTTATTTCACTTATAAGTTGTATAAAAGTATCCATATCTGTATACTTCGATGGCACTATAACAAACCAATCTTTTTCTAGCATCTTTTTAACTGTATTTAATTCTACCATAATATCACATATATATTATACTCAAGAAAAGAATATAAATCTTTTCTTCTTTTTCTTTTTATTCATCTTTTTTAATTCTTTTATTTGTCTTTTTATTTTTTCTCTGTTCGCATAATAAGTTGATTTTGCAACATATTCATCAGCTTTTATTTTTTCTTTCTTTTTATTGTATAATATGCTTTCTTCTTTTGTTTGGTTTTCTATTTCTTTCTTTATTGTGGCTTCGCTATCTCTTATCGCATTAACGACCTCTGCTTGAAGATTTACTCGATAGTCAGGAGAAAACAATTGCCCGAGTTCAGAGATGTTTGAATTATCGAATAAATATTTTAAGAAAAGGTATGCTTTTTTAAGTTCTAGTCTCTCATCTTTGAAATATATTGGGCTCGAATATTCGTTCAATTTATGCTCATAAAGACTAGTTATATCGCTAAGTCTCAGATATCCAACGCTTTCGATAGAAGGTTTTTTTATCCCTAATATTCTCACTTTATCTAAAATTTTTTCAATCATTTCTTCTTCATTCATAATACCTATTAAATAAATATACAGTAAGATTTAAAAGACTTTTTAAAACAAATGAAGAGATATATAAATGATGAAGTATGAAAAACAGTAGTTTTTTGGTAATATTTATATTGTTAATGAGTATTATTCCGACTATAAGTTTTGCTGGTCTCGCAAATTCGACAGCGACCTCAAATTCAAGCACTGTTTATAATAATACTTTAAGTATCACCTCGATTCAAGCATCTAATTCAATAGCCACAATTTCCAACAGCTCGTTAAAATATATTAATCAAAGTGTTGTTGGAAAGACTTTTAACAATATTATGAAGCCTGTATCTGGCTATATTACATATTTTGTTTTGATTATTTTTGTGATAGTATTAGCATATGGTTTGCTTGAAATATACAGTGAAATGAACATAGAACCAGAAAAGAAACTAAAAGCTATGCTTGAATATATACTTGGCTCATCTTCTATTTTGTTAGTAGCATTTGTCTTATATGCCTATGTCGGATTTTTTCCTCAAATAGTTGTATCAAGTGCGCCAAACCTAATAAAAATTCATGGCGTTCTACCAATCGCTTTAATCTGGTTTGATCTTTTTGTTGCGGTTATAATTTCTATATTTGGCTTTATTTTAGCTATCAGAGAATTACTTAATTTCATTAGAACTTTTCAACCTACTTTGCACGAAGATACAAAGGAATTTGAAAGAAACAGTTCACTGACAAGATTTTTCGTCTTATTGGCATTTGCGTTCTTTTCTCCTTTAATAATTGGTCTTATATTTGTAATAACAACACAAGTATTCTTTAGTGTTTCTAACGGAATTTCAACTGCGTTGTCTAAAGTAGCCATTAATACAAGCCAATATAACGTTGTTAGCGCAACAGTTTATAGTGCAAATTTGCCATCGTGTGGCGCCAACATATTTTCTGGAAACTTTTGGACATGCTTGGGGTCAAGCCTCATATATTTAATTTTTTCACAGGCATATACAGTTGGATTTGAAGCTTCGATCTTAAAAACCGCTATAAATTTAATGCTTAGTCCTTTCGGAAGTAATGTAACCTTTGATGTAATTTATGAAATAATGGTTCTTATTTTATATGTTTACGGATTTATAAAGATAGACTGGTATTCGCTTGAATATGTCAGTTCATTAAAAAGCGGTGAAAGAGAAGCGTATAATTATGAAAAATTGAAAAGAGCATATATTCAGTATATAGGATTCATAATATCACCGATATTATTTATGATTAGTTTAATATTACTTAACGCGTTTCTATCTATGCTTGTTTCAGCAATGACTTCAAACAATATGTATTTAATACCACCACTACTCAATATAAATGGTGTTGCCACAGCTGATAATTTGTTAATAGATTTTGCGGGACTTGTAATGATACTGTTTGCGATAATATTAATTCTTTTTGTTATATTCTTATTATTATTCAGACTAATAGGAGGAATTGTATTTGCATTTGGTCTTTTCTTATACCTATCTGAAAATTATAAATACAGAGCATTTGGAAAGAATTTAATAATGGGATTCATCGGTATATATTTAGCGCCATTAATATTATTACTTTTGTATTCATTCTGGTTTGGCTTCTTGCCGATGGCAATATCTCATGCATTAGGAAGTTCTGGCTTATCGGCAGTACAAGCGACTGTCGGACAATATACGGCAACACCTCTTAATAGCACTTCATCGACAATAGTTATAAATCCAGGAAACGTTAAAGTAGTTTGTAACAATGCTACAAGTGTTTATAATGCCTTATCTAATAGTAATTTAGACAACAGTGATGCACGTGGTGCTTTGCTTGCGGGATGCCAGAATTTTGTTGGATATTGGGGAAATGGTTATATAATAATGGCTTTTGTTTCATTAGTATTACTTATTATTGGATTTTTTGGATTTGGAACAATTGCGGGATCAATAGGAGGACTAATAGGTGTTGGTGGGGAAGGAGCAGAAAGCGTGTTTAAAGGTTTGCACGGCAAGCCGTTACTTCAAAAAATGTCAAAAATAGCTTCCAACATGCAGAAAAACAGAAGTCGTTACCTTAAGTCGTTAGCGAAAAAAGGCGGTGTTGGAAAAGTTTTTGGTAGTATTGCAACAGAAAGAACTAAGGGCATGTTTGGAACTGCACTTAAAGTTGCTGGTGGCATAGAGAACGTTGCTTATGGAGTTATGACTGCTCCAATTGCGGGCACTGCACTTGGAAACGTTTTAGATGTTACTAGACAGGCAACGAAAAATGTTATAGCTGGTGCTATAAGTAAGCCAGAGGAGTATTCATATGGAAAAGCAGATGATGTTTTAGATGCTTACGCAGAAAAGACAAAGAAACCTGGAGAAAGTAATAAAGATGCAAGAGAAAGAGCTAAAAAAGAATTAGCTGAAAAATACGGATTTGTGTTCGATGAGAAAAGTAAAACGTTTAAAGTAAATAACAAAAATCTTAAAAATTTCGAAAATGACACAGGATTGCATGTTAAAACTTCTGTTTCAAGTTTTCAGGAATTAGAAGGATATGATGAAGCAAAGAAAGAATATGACAAAGCAGAAAAGGAGTATGAGAAAGTAGAAAAGGCTTATAAGTCAGGCAAGGCGTCTAAATCAAAGTTTGAAAAAGCCAAACAAAAACGCAATGAAGCGAAAAAGACTTTAGATGAAATTGCTAAAAAAGGAGGATATAAAAATGCAGAAGCTTATGAAGATATGAAAAAATTAAATGATGCTTATCTAGATTATCAGGATGCCTTAGAATCTGGGAACGAGAAAAAGATAGCAAAAGCTAAGGATAATTTCAAGAATACTGTAAGAGATTATGAAAAGAAATATGGTGCTAGGATCAACGGAGCGAAAATCGCTAAAATGATGGAGACGAGTGAAGGAAGGATGGATGCTAGAAACATAATGGCGACAGCATTAAGTCTCCAAGACCCAGAACTTAGTGCCAACTTTTTGAGTGGAGCAATAAACGGCGATAAAATTGTCCTGGCGAGAGAGCGTTTTGCTGTTTTAGGAAACGGTATAGGAAAAGCAATAAAAACAGAATTTGTAAATCCTGCCACAACAAGCCTTAAAGAAAGGTATTATTCGGTTAAGGATATTTTAGGAAAGATGAAGAATTACAATTTAGTTAGCGGAATTGGCTTAATAGATCAGTATAACTCGGAAATTAAAGATTTAGACAAACAATTTGAAAGTGCCATGAACGAATATAATAAAAATTTGGAGATATTAAAAGATCCTAAAAGCGATCGTAAAGCGAAGGCGGAGGCTGAAGAATCTATAAAAATATTGAAAGCAAATTTGGACGCATTAGTTCAGAAAAAGAAAAGATTGGAAAGAAGCAGAAGCTATTTGGAGACACCAGAGATGTTAGTTCTTTCTGCTTTGAATAAAAAAGCAATAGACGAATTAAAATTAGCTGAAGCAAAAGAAGGAAAGATTATTTCAACAAGAGAAGCTATACATAAATTATTAGAAAGTGGCGCTATTTCATCTCCGTTCCAAGTTTTGGATAATTTGTCTAAACTTGCTTCTGGTGATGAACTTGGAAGAATAAACCTTACGAAAGCTATGTTGGAGAATGAACTCAGAATAAAGAAAAAGGCAGTGGTTGAGACAGAAAAAGAATTAAATAAAATAAAAGATGCGTTACAAGATGAGAATTTAACAGAGTCTCAAAAACTTCAGTATAAGAAGATGGAAGAGGAATTAACCTACAAATATAGTATGTTGAATTCAGAAGTCAAAAGAATAGAGCTTGATTCTGGAGAACTTAAAAATATTATAAAATCGTTAAAGATTATAAGAAAGCCTATTGTTGTTTCTAGCGAATACACGCTTGAAAAGAAACTTGGAAACTATATACAACATAGAATCATAGAAAATTCAGAATTAGCCGACTTAAATAACAAAAAGAAATTGCTGTTAAATGAAAAAGAAAATCTGAAAAAAGTTTATGATATATCCGATCTTATCGACAGAGAGGAGTTCGAATTAGTAGATAGTGCTATAAATCCAGAATCTTCTCAATTGATAAATGAGATGTTTAGTGATGATCCAGATGCTAAAGTTATAAGTAAAATAAGCGATTTTAAACTTGAAATAATGACTGGGAAAAACGCAATAAACGCCCTTGATAAATTAGGAAATGAAGAAGCCCAGAAAATATTAGATTCTGTAAAAACTTCTTTAGTTAGCTCATTATCGGAATTAAAAGAAAGAATAGATAGAAGTAAAAATCCAGAAATTGTTAGGAAGTATGAAAATTTTGTAAATTCGGTTGCAGATAAATTAACAATTGAAAATCTTAAAAATACTAATCTTAACTCATTATCTAATGAAATTAAAAAAGAGTTTAATGATGCTGGTCTTGGCGAATTTATATCTTCTTCGCAGATAAATGATATGATATATAACAATTTGAGTGATAAAACTCTTACAATGAAAATATACGAACTTCACAAAAATGAATTCGCTAGTATTAGCGAAAAAATAAAGGAACATTATAACGCAAGATTAGATCAAATAGAAAAAGAAATTCAAGAAATAGATAAGAAGGAAACTCCTCCATTAAAAAGAGCTATTGCAAAAATAATATATGGACCTGAAAATAAGAGCGTGTATACAACTGATAAAGATATTATAGATCGTGAAATAGCAAATGAAACGGTTAAAAATTTATTAAAGAGCAAGGCAAAAGAATATAACCTTGAAGAAAGTACAATAGCAATTTTATCATCTTTCGACCATTCTATAAACGAAATAAAGGATCCAATGGAAAGAGAAAAAGCGATAAATTTTGTAAATAATGAAGTTATACCAGCGTTTGGAACATTGAAAAATAATACATTTGCTAAAGTAATTTATAGTTACGCAAACGACTTGAAATCTAATCAAAAAACTGGAGACCTTGATAACGTGTTTAATTCCGAGCGTCTTTCAAGGATAAATGATTTAGAAGCTTTGGAAACAATTACAAAAATAAGTAGCAATAAAGAAGATTTTCTAAACTTGTTTACAAAACCTAAAAATATTTCAAAAGGAAACTTACAAAAAAAGCATACGTATAGTGGAGTGAAGATCATGCACATTTCAGAAAAAGCAGAATCTACCGATTCTGGACAAACACAATTAGGAGAACACTGGGGCGTATTTAGAGGAGCTCAGCAAAACGAATCTAATGAAGATGAAGATAATGAAAGAGAAGAAGAGAGCGACGAATAACCTTTTTAAGATGTTTTGAAATATTTTATATTAGTGATACAATGGAGGTCGGAGATGTTATAAAATGTACAATTATAGCTGTTGGAGCAAATGATAATAGTTTCGCGAAACCGATAGATGGAGAAAATATAAATGTTCCTATAATAGTTGAAGCTAAACTTAAGTATAAAGGAGAGTATAAAATACGAATCAAAAGAATTACACCAAATTTTATAATAGGGGAGGTTGTAAATGAGTGATGACAAATTTAAAATGATAGTTTTTGACTGGGATGCCACCTTATATGCATCTAGTTTTTTTGAGGTTTTTGATAGTGTAAACAAGCAAGTTTCAAACGAGTTTGCAAGCCATTTTGCTAAAATATACGATGCTTATTTCAAAGTTCATAAGCCAAAGTTAGTTCGCGGTGCAAAAGAAGTATTAAACGAATTGAGAAAAAAGAATCTCATACTTGCTTTGTATTCTAACACTCGTGAATATAGACTTAAAAAGGAACTTGATTATCTAAAAATAGAAAATCTTTTTGATTATATTATTACTGGTTCAGGTTATAATATCTATAAGCCAGATGGTTCTATAATTATGCAAATAATGAACGAACATAATATAAAGCCAAGCGAAGTTTTAATTGTGGGCAATTCCTTAAATGATTATAATTTAGTCAAGAATATTGGTGCTAAAATATGTATAACTCACGAAATAACTAATTATAGTTTCGAAGATGTTGATTGTTATATAAATAATTTATCTGAATTATTAGATGTGGTAAAATGAAGGATTATTATAAAATTTTAGGAATTAAGCCTTCAGCCACAAAAGAAGAGATACACGAAGCCTTTAGAAAATTAGCGTTGAAATATCATCCAGATATAAACAAAAATGTAGATCCGTCTATATTCAAAGATATAAATGAAGCTTATGCTGTATTATCAAACGAAGAACTTAGGAAGGAATACAATGCGAAATATTTTTCTCATCTTAAAAATAAAAATAAGCGTAAAACTATTATAAAATATACAGATGATACAAACCTATTTTATGAAGACAACATGGGCAATGAATTTAACGATTTTTTGAGAAGGAAAAATGGAATTTAATGCTGTTGTTTTGCAAAAACGAATATTGACGGAATATTTTCAATTGTGTATTTTCCATTCAACATTTCTTCTGCAAGAGCCACTTCTTGTTTGACTAATTGAGGTCCGTGAAGATTAGTATTAGCAAACTTCAAGTTAGCATTTATATATGTATAAGTCAGTGTTTTTATTTTGTTCAAGTAGGTTGTTTTATCTAAATGACCATCCATAATTTCTTTATAAAGAGTCAAATAGATATATTTTAAGGCGTTAAACAAAGTCCTGCTTTTTCCTAACCTTAAAACTATCTTATTTATAGCTTTTGTATCTGCGCTCGGATCTTTAGAAGAATCATTCGATACAAAATCTAGAAATGGTCTAAATATTTTTCTAATATCGCTTAACGTTAAAGAAAACTTTATGGCGTCAGCATACTTATTATATTGATTAAAGACCTCAAACTTATTTTCGTCATAAGTATTTATTAAATGGTTTATAATGTTTTTGTCGTATAGATAAAAGAAATATACATCACTATATTTTAATGCTGATTTTATTATGTAGTTTCTATTATATATTCTGTCGAAGTCGTAATTTTCTCTTACTTCGCTTATTAAATAGAAATTTCCAAGAATATCGCTCTTACTTCCTTCAACTGTTCTATTTAGTCTTCCATACATATTCATTATTTGATTGTCATCCCATTTTACATGCCTGCTTTCAAAGATAAATATACTATTTGCAACAACATTTATACCTCTTTCTATCACATTAGTCGAAAAAAGCACTTTTAATATTCCTTTATTAAATAACTCAAGAACAAAAGATCTGTCTTCGTGGCTAGACAACGCATCGATAAGACCTATATTATGTCTTAAAGCGAGCATAACATCAGGAGAAAGGCTCTTTTCTCTCGCAACTTCAATATATTTCTTAACTTCAACAGATGGTGTTCTGAAAGCATATATTTTTTCAATAAACGAAGAATTTAGTAATTTTCTTATTTCTGGCTTTGAAGGAATTAGAAAAATGGTTTGATTGTATTTAAGAGGTCTATTAGCATAAGATAACAACTTTTCTCTTAAAGATTTTACATAGTTATTTGTATGCTCAAACGCTAAACTAACCTTTCTTTTAAACTTTCCTTTGTCGACTATCGAATCTTCCTGCGTAATATCTAACATAAAGAACTTAGAAAGATTATTTTTAAGATATTCTTTATTTATAGATGCTGATATATATATCACAAGATTATTAGGATATTTTGTATTTATTAGGGCAACAAGCAGTTCGTAATTTTTGTTTTGGCTTATCGAATCTATCTCATCCATTATCATACAAGCCTCTGGTTCGAGTTCGTTGTTAAGAAAGTAATAAAGTGCTTTTTCAATTGTCATTAAGTGAAATTGATATTTTGCTCTTTTATTTAATGCTATAATTCTATCGCTGTCGTGATAGAAGGTATCATAAGAATAATTACCAAATTTGTGCGTTCTAACATATAACTCTTTGTCGTTTAAGTCTATTTTCTTTGAAGTTATATAATAAACTATGGGTATACCACTTTCTAAAACTTGATTGATTGTAGAAGTAGTTTTACCGGTGCTTGTATCTCCAAGAACAAAAATTCGTTTCAATGATAAGTTAAGCATATTATCAAATACATCTTTTTTATTTTTGCTTAAAATTTTTAAAACGTTAAACCAAAATAATATTGTGCAGATGAAAAATCAGGCTACTCTAGAAACAGCAATATTATTCGCATTCAGTTTGTTATTGATAGTTGGTTTTATTTCTTATGCGGTAATAGTGAATAATCACAATCTGCAATATGAAACAACTCCTTTTGTTTTGAGTTCATTAAAGTTCTATAATTTCCAAACAATGGGCTCTACTTGTTCTTTTGATTTCGAATTTCAAACTAACGCTTATCTTCCTTATCCGAACTATGAATTAACATTTATACTTAATAACGGGCAGAAAATAGTTCCTGATTATAATATTTATACTGAAACGGTGACACCTGTTCTTTCTAATGGCTACAAATATAGTTTTATATTAAATGGCGTTCCAAATTATAATGGCTCTGTTTGTTCTGTAATAGGTCAACAAAGCGTAAATCACGCATATGTTAAATATGTATCATATAAGAACGCAAATGGAAAAACTATTGTTCAACCTGTTTCTACTAACTATGTATTTCAAATAAATTCTGCGAGTACGATACCGAATCAATTATATAATAACAATACAATATTTATAACTGGTTCTGTAATACCCTATTCTGGATATGTTTATATAAACTACCAAAACGGAACTGCGGTTTCTGGCTCTCCATTCACATTAGGCGAGTATGTCTATTTACCGACAGGAAATTATAGCTTATCTTATTCAAATGAATCTAATCCTGTTTCTTTTCAGTATTGGTCAAGTAGTGGTGGTGTAATAATACAAAATACATTCGATGCTAGTACAAATATGATTGTAATAAATAACGGAGAGATATACCTTAATCTGAGGAACCTTTTGAAGCCATCGGAAACATTTATAATATATTCTAATAAAACATATTCAACAATACCAGGCAAATTTAATATTACCGCAAATTTCAGTAAAAACGGATTTTACACATATTATGTAAATAATAAGCCTTATACAGGTTGCGAAAACGTTTCTCAAACTTCCTGTATTATGTCATTTAGCACAGCTGGAACCTACACTATAAGCGCAACATTTAAGAATTCAACCACCTTTGCAGAGGCAACACCAATAAAACTTTATGTGTTCAATCCATTGTCAGCAACTTTATCTTCTAATGAGACTGTCGCTCAAAATAAAACAAATGTGTTGCTGTCTGTTTCAACTAATGGTGGATTACAACCTTTTACATACTCTTTTTACGTAAATAATGCACCGATTCAAAATTGCATTGACATATCAACGCCAACATGCACTTATAATATAGATAATCCTCCTAATGATTATGTGTATAACTATACATTCATAGCTAATGTTAGTGATTCTGCGGGAGAATTAGTAACGACAAACAATGTTATAGTGGAAGGAGTTACAGGAATACCTTTAATTCTTTATAACAGAATATCTTCGCCTTTATCATCTCCTGTGGATGCGATTATCTCGGTGAATCTAACTAAGTATCCTATATTCAAATATTCAGGATCTTCTTCTAATATTTATATATTTAATTCGAGTGGAACAATTCTAAATAGTTATATATTCAATTATTCAAGCAACACGGTTTATCTTTGGGTAAATATTCCAACACAAATACCAGCAGGAGGAAATTACAAAGTTTATGTAGGATTATCAGAACAAAATACTTTAACTTCGCCACAATACAAAATAGGTGAAGCTTATCAACTAATTCCGTCTGGTTCAAGCGGAATATCTGATAATATAGGATCAGTGTTACTGCCAGGGTTAATTTGGGAAATATATAATACATCTGGAAAAATTCCAGCTCAAAATAATTCAGGTATATTTCTACCTGTATTTGAAAACAGTTCATTGGCTCCAGGTGTTTCATTCTACGATTCCTACACACACTGGTATTATTATTCTACAACAAATTATCACACAACACCAATAAATGGAGCATATGGTCCATTTGAAGGTGGCGCTAAAATGTACAATATATTTAATTATTCAATAAATAGTTCTCAAATAAGCGGGTGCGAAAATGATGGAATAGGATACCCATTTCCGTCATCATTTTTCTATGGCGATTCGTGCTCATATTATCCAGCATGGTTTATAAAGGCAATAGGCTATGTATCTTACCCTTATTCTTATAATTTGACTTTGGACGGAGACGACGGAATAAATGTGTTCTTGTTACAAAATGCTAATTTAAGCGAAAACAGACTAGCACAAGGCAACTACTATTCATTTGGTTCTGGTAATGATGCTGGAGGAGAACCACCTGCAATATACACATCAAAAACTTTACTTGGAGATTATGCTTTAGAGTTGTTGTACTATGCCAATGGTTGGGGCGGAGAAGTTACAGCTCTAGGTTCCAATCAAAATGTAAATTATTATCATCCGAATTATGAACCAAATGGCTACATATTAAATGGTAGCATATAAAATAAGAAATAAATAAAATAAAAAATAAAATCAATTATTTCTTTGCTGTGTGTTTAGAACTTGGCAAAGCCTTAGGCTTTTCCTTCTTAATTTTAGGAACGCTTTCTTTGTTGAAAAGTTCATTCCAAATCTTATTTGCCTCATCTAAAGTTTTTACTTCTTTTTGAACTTTCTTTCCAGCCTTTCTGTCTTCAAATTCTATTTTAGCCTTTTCGCCATCGTATGCAAAATTTCCAAACACATTTTTTAGAATCTCCTGCTTTCCATTAGTAAAAACTTCACTATATTCTCTTCTTGAAGAATAAATTCGAATTTGAGGCTTTATTTCATTTTTCTCCTTTCTCACATTATCACCAGTAAAATAATATGTTTTAATTTTTAAATTTTTGAAATTAAGAATCAGTCGACTATTTCAACATTTTCTATTTTTGAGTTTCCTTTATTATAATTAAACTTTAGTTTTGCTCGTTCATGCTGTTTTTTATCTATTACGGAAACATAATAATCGTCATGAACTTTTATAATCGATACTATATCTATCTGAAGCTCTTTACTTGCAATCTTTTTATATAAAGAAGGATATTTATTCTTAATCTCTTTTTTCAAACCATCTAAAATTTCATAATCAAACATTTTATCACTCTTTCGCCATCCTATCTACATCTTCAATTATAGCATTTACCATTGAGTTTATTGTTTTTAGATAATTTTTAATCTTTTTAATATCATCACTTTTCATTGCAGATATTATAACATCCTTTATTGCCTCGGCAGTCCCTCTTATATCTTCTTCTTCATCGCTATACACAATATCACCTATACATATCACCAATCATTTCGACATAACATTCTGCACACAAGCCTTCGCCGTTGAAAATCCTTTCCAACGCTTCATCTCCATTTTCTGCTTGTACAGTTAGTGTAGCTGTTTCCCATCCACAATTTGGGCATTTGACTTCTTCTTCGTTATATTCTTCGTAATTTTCTTTCATTTTTTCTTTGTATTTTTTAAGTAAATCTATTACATCGAAAGTAAAAGGTTTCAAATCTTTTTCTTTTTTATCCATAATATCACCATCTATTATAAACAGAAGCACTTATTTCCAAGAAACATTTATCACAAAAGCCTTCTCCAGTAATTACTTTATCTAACGCTTCTTTTTTATTTTTCGCTTTTGTCGATAATCTTTCTGTATAATTTCCACAATGTAAACAGGTAGCTTCAACCGTTCCATTACTACAATCAATGTGATAGTTCTTTTCCATTTTTTCCTTATCCTTTTTCACCAAATCTTTTACATTGAAAGTAAACGCTTTTAACTTCTCTCCATTTTCCTCTTTCATTTAATCAATAATATTCAATATAATAAGGTTTAAATAGTTTTTCAATAAATTTATTTACTTAATTCTTCATCCAATTTTTTCAAGAAGTTAGTCCAATCATATTGCTTTGCTGTTTCTTGCGCGTTTTTACTTATTTCACTATAAAAAGCAGGTCTATCTTTTATATAATCCATATAATAAGCCATTTGTTCTGGGTCATTTACAAGTATTCCACTCTTTCCACTCTTTATATATTCTTTTGGTCCGCCCTCATTCACAGATATAACAGGTTTTCCTGCACTCATAGCCTCAAGAGGAACTATTCCAAAATCTTCATCTAATCCAGCGAACAAGAACGCAGTTGCTTTTCCATATAATTCTTTTAATTCCTCCTCACTAACATTTTCTCTAAACTCAACATTAAAATCTTTTGCATAGTTTTTCAATTGATTAAAATAGGTAATACTTTCGGCTAAATTAGGAACATCTCCTGCAAGAATAAGTTTATATTCTTTATCTTTGTCATACAACTTTTCAAAGTTTTTAAATGCATCTATTACAAAATCCTGTCTCTTTTTTGGAACAAATCTAGAAACATAAAGAAAATATTTTTCATTTCCCGTATCTTTAAATTTTCCGTATTCAATTCCTGGACTTATCACAACAGCATCTTTGTTGAAATAATATTTTATTCTTTCTCTTACGTTCTCACTATTGGCTATTATTTTTGTGCATTTATTAACAGCAATTTTATCAAAAAATCTGAAAATTTTCACAAATAATTTGAAGTAAAATTTATCTATATTAGTTTTGGTTTTTTGCCTATAATCATATAAATCATAAGCATCTCTTAAAGGAGAATGACAATACCAAACAACATTTTTATTTCTAAAAGAAGCCCAATTACTAGGAGATGCATTCGCTATAATAACATCATACGGCTCTTTTATTTTTAAGAACATAAACGCTAATGAGTGTTTGATACCGTAAAATACCTTATCAGGAAGAAACTTAAAAAGATTTGCTATTCTTGGATATTTTATTTGTTTAATATTTAGGTTTGAAAAATCTGGATATGTTTTGCTTGGATCAAAATCGACTGCATATATTGTTGCATTATAATGTTTAGCCATGGCAAGAATAACTCTTTCTATTCCGCCTTTCATAATAATTGATGGCTGAAGTATTATTACTTTTTTATCCATGTAATACGATATTATATGTTTTTACATATATTTAAATCTTTGGTTTTATCTTTCTCTTAAAATCAAGTAGCAATCTCCTCCATTGTTTCCCATTCCTTGTAATCTTAGCCTCATTCCATCGTGTGAATAAGGCTTTATATATACCGTCACAAGGTTTGTTTTAGTTATATAACCTTTTCCGCGACAATGCGGACAAGTTGAGTATGATAGATATTGAGTAAATTTAGTAATTTTTCCATTTTTCACAATTCCTGTTCCACCGCAATATTCACATATAACGTTGTGCGTTATATGTATTTGTTTTGTCGTTCCGTTTTGGAGTTCGCTTTTTGTTAAGAAAAGAACTTTTGTTATATCAGATTTTTCTGGAACTTCTCTTCTGCCGAATGGGAAAAAGTCTCTATCATTGAAAAGTCCAAAAGGATCAAAATCTAACCCCAAATCTCTAAAAACAGCGTTTATATCGAAATCTCTAAAAATATCTTCTTCTGAAAATCTTGTATTGAATACATCACTTCCCATTAAATCATATTGCCTTCTTTTCTCAGGGTCGCTTAGTACTGCGTATGCCTCGTTTATCTCCCTGAATTTTTCTTCCGCTTCTTTGGACTTGTTTCTATCAGGGTGATACTTCAGCGCTAGTTCTCTGTATGCCTTCTTAATTTCATCTAGAGTGGCATTGTGCGGAACACCCAATATATCATAGTAGTCCTTTGCCATTATATCGAAATATTTATATATCTTTAGTTTTTAAATATTTATTGATATGGTGTAAATATGAAAAAAGTGTCTAAAATACAAAAAATGATAGCTTCGTTATTTGTCTTAATTATATTAAGTCCTTTCGCTATGACAAATTGTGCAGGTTGCTCTAAAAGAGATAAGAAAGCGTTAATAAAGTTGTTTTCGCTGATAAAAAACTAACTTGCTAAAAAATATTTTAAACCATATTTTTTAGTTATATTTCGTGAATCTATGAACAATAGAATTAAGAAACTTTTATATATCGCTGGAGGTGTTAGTCTTTTAGGAATGTCTGCAATTGCAACAGCGTCTCAAATATCTTTTAACGGTGTTCCTATAATAGGTTCTAACGGCGCACCTGTTGTTCAAATAGTTGTTGGAAATAACGCAAAGATAAGCGATGGAATAGTTGCCGCAAATATAGCGGCTATAATTGGTCAGTTATCATTTGCTCAAAAGCAAGTAAGTTTGACGTATAATGTCAGCTTGCCATCAATAGTGCAAAATGTAGTTCCGAAAGTTACAGTAAGTAATGTGAGTGTTTATCTTGGAGAAAGTGGTGTAACTGGAACATCCTCAAGTTCTGTTCTTTTTAACACTGTTATAGGCTCTATAATAAATCAGGCTGTTCTTCAAAACCCTGGTTCAGCAATATATACAAAATCATTACAAACGAACGATGCATATACATTTCCAGAAACTTCTAATATAAATTCTGTTCCACAGCAAAGTCCTTATACGTTTATAGGCGTTCCTATAAATCAATCGGTTTCTGCTGGTTATAATGGAGGTGGTGCTTCATTTTCAAGATTTTCTGCTTATTCTAATGGTAACACATACGATAACATATTAAATGTAAATATGCCAGGACTTCTATCTAATAGTGGTCCAACATCTGAGACAGAGTCTCTTTGGCTAACAGGAATAACAGCATTTAACCAACATGATAATGCGTTAGAATTAGAAGATGGAAATATGGCATATAAAGTCACATTCGGAAATCCTATAAATATATTAACAAACGGTCAAACTACACACGAAAAGTTTTCATTCCTAGGAAATGATTATATAACATATAATTTCACCCCTCCAACTGGAACTGTTCAGTCAGGACAAGTTATAAACGGAGGTTCTATATCATTAGCACAAGCAGTTCTTCCATCACAGATTATTTATGTCGGCGAACCAGTAAATATAACAGGAACAAACATGGCTATTGAACTTGGAGACCTTTCGTATGTGAATAGCAATGGCATAAGCAATGCAGATATTGAGATACTTGTAAACGGACAAGTAGTGAATCAGTCATCTGTAACTCCTGGAACCATTCAAAAGTTTACAGCCAACGGACAATCAATTTATGTGTATGTTCAAAGCACATTCCCAGGTTTATATGCTTCTGAAAAATGGGCAAGAGTTGAAGCTTTTGCAAACATTTTTAATGTAACAAGTGGTAGGCAATTTGGAAATTATACAAACGATGACGTAGAACTTCTTTGGACAACAAATTCAACAACATCTGGATCGCCTAATGAGTTGCAAGGAATAGTTCTTTATGGAAATTCGCAAGCTGATGTTAATTTAAAGCAAGGTCAATATTTATCGTTCCCTTCCGTTGATCCTAAATGGAAAGTGTATTTCGAAGGTCAAACATTAGCACCACAATCTTACGATAATCTTTTGATAACAACTGGTGAACAAAATTTTGTTAGTTACCAAAATCTTGCTGGAAATAGCAATAATTATGGTGTAAACGATAGTGTAATAAAAGAACCTGCAAATCTATTTACGGTATCAAGTTCAATACCGAACGCTTTTTCATTTAGCGGTCAAAAATCGTCAAGTGTTACATACAACCTTGATTCGTATGTAATGTCAGTAAATGGTAATTCAATGACACCTGGAATACTTCCAGCAAACGCTAATTCAATAGAAGTAACCGTAACAGACAAGCCTGTTCCATCATTAGTTAGTCCTAACAATCCATTAGAAATACAAATAAATGGTTATACAACTTCAAACACGCAATATCAAACAACTGTAACATTCAATTATCTTTCTGGTTCGAATAGCACGATTATACCAGGGGTAGTTTTAAATAATGTAACAGATATAACAGCCTATCTATCGAATGGAGAAGCATATCCATACCCAGGCGTAACAGTAAATGTATATGATTATAATGGAATATCAGCAGGAAATTCGTTAGCAACATTATCTTATGCAGGTCCTGAAATAATGTATCAACAAAGTGATAAAAATTATTATTCTTTGTATAATCCGAGTGTTATTTCATATCAGCAACCAGATCAGCCACAAATAAACTTTACATTAACGCCACTAACACCTAGTGGAAGTGGAAGACATCAATATTTCACATACCAAATAAGTGAATACCCTATACCATACTCAACAAGTTACACAGATAATATAATAATCGGAATAACAAACGCTACAAGTCTTAGTGCAAGTCCGTTCTATGAATTAAATATGACAAACGGTTCACAAAATATAACATATGTTTCTTCATCTGGTAATCAATTTAATGTTAAACCAGGATTTATAACCGAAAGAGGAAGTATTATACAAACAATTGCTCCGACACAAGTGTCTATATCGTTAGCGAAAAATGTAGACGAGTTGATGTTTGCCGTAACACCTTATTCACAAAGTGTTTCAACATCATACTCAAAATACGGACCATATGGAATAGGGGAAGCGACAAACATACCTAATGTCACAATAGCAAATGTAACATATAAGATAAATGTAGAGCCTGTAAATACATCAACATCATCTAACTCTGTTTCCTCAATAACAAAAACAATTGAATATAACACAACGGTTCCTTATATAAGCACAGACATTGCTACAAATCCATTAGTTGTTCTTGCGAGCAATGCAAATATGAATAAACCATTGATAGTTATAGGTTCAGGCTATGTGAATTCAGTAGCACAACAAATAGAAGCACAAAACAATTTCACGATAGGTCCAACAGAAAACAATGTAACAGTAAAAGCTTTTGGTAATAAAATACTTATAGCAGGATATACAGCAAACCAGACGGTAGAAGCTGGAAACATGTTTATAGAAGACCTATTAACACAAGCTTCATCCAGTTAAACTTAAAAAATGGATTAGCGAGTCAAAATTGAAATAGAAAGGTTTATATATCTTTCTATTGCCTTATTATAATTGTGATTAGATGACACTAGAAAACTTTAAAAGTGTTGTGTTTGACAAAATTGTTTCATTGGACGAAGAGAAAATAACTTACGAAAAAGTATTTGTCTATGACGAAGTTAAAGAAAAGTTGAGAAAAGTATTAAATGTTATACCGAAGAACCAAATTAGGGGATACTTAACAATATATGCTTTCGATAAAAAGCTGAATCTATCAGGACAAGTAGAATTGAACAAACTAATGACTTTAGAGTCTGTGAGAAAAGACTATAAAAATTTTGTTGGAAATTTTTCAAAACCTTTCTATATTTACCATATAGAAACTGTAAACGAAGATCTAAGAAAAAAGTATGATGCTGTATTCATTCTTATTCCTAAAAAAAGCAAATATTCAACAATTTATGAGCTTTTAGAAAAAACTTCTATGTCGCCAGCAATAAAATCAGATATTAAGGATCTTCTTGAAAAGAAATTAAAAGAACTCAACCTTTCTTAATTGCTTTGTTTTCTTTTTGGGGCTGAACCAAGATTATATTCTCCAAGTATCATCTCTCTTTCTCTTTTTGTCAGTCTATTATCTTTAAATGCTTTTTCGAGTATCTCTTTTTCAGTACTTTCATCAATTTCATATTTTTCGAACCAATTAGGTTCTTTTGTTAATCCGCTTTGTAAAGCCTTTTTAAAATCGAGCTTCGGGGTAGTATTTTTATATACTTCCTCATATATCTTTAAAAGTATTGCTACTAATTTCTCTTTTCCTGGCTTAGCATATCTTTTAATAAAATCGCCATAAACCGGGTCCTTATACATTTCTTCCAATTTTACTTTCATGTTATCACTAATATTTATAACTATAAAGGTATTTAAATGTTTTTCATTTTGTTATTTTCGCTGGTTTTAAACCGCATGTAATCAATAAGAAAACAAAAGAAAATGCGATATATATAATAATTGTGTATCCGAGAGATAACAAATATACGGCATACTTAAAATATAAATAAATAAACAATAAATTATATATCCAAAACATATACATACCGAACTTACTTTTTCCAAGAAAATGAACGCCTCTTTCTTCGTAAAATTCTTTGCTACCAGTTCTTAACCTACCTTTTAATCCTATATCGGTAATCATTGGCAAATAAGCTACTCCACTAACCGTAGTACTGTCTTCATAAAGATGTGATAAGAAACCTAAAACAGAACCAATCAAGAAAACAAAAACATAATTCCAAAAATATTTTATAATAAGTTCACTCGTTGAAAGATATTTATATATTGATCCTATTGTGTTTAATTTTATAGAGTTTTCTGTTGCATAAGGATTATGCACAAAATTACTAGCAAAAAGAATAAGACTAATAAACAGAACGAATATAACTACAATTGCAATTGAATAGAAAAAGGCTCCGAAAATACTATGAAATATTCTTCTATGCCCGACTTCGTTCTTTTTAAAAATTGAAAGAAACAAAGCTGTTGGGGTATATCCTATATATTTTATCAAATTAAACCAAAGTGTGCTTAATTTACTTTTTCTTCTTAATGCGGTTAATGGTTCTTCTACATCGACATCGGGTGCGGTAGAAGCGATCATCATTCCGATAAAAAATAAGAAGAGATAAATGTAATCAATTGGAGGAAGAGAAGCAAGATAATATGATATTTGATTATACGAAAGTGTGGTAGTCACGTGATAAAATTTTTGAAAAATAATAATAATCATAAAGGATAAGGATATTGCAAGTGTAGATAAAATGTGCTCTTTTCCAAGCATATTACAACCTTTTCTTTAAAATATCTAAATATTTTTCTATTTTCTCATTTTCCCGCTTAACTTCTTCTATATATGATTCAGAGTATTGATACCTGTTTGATAAGGTATCATCATTTTCAGCTTTTTCTTTCATTAGAATTTTGTAAGCTTCACTATCAGATATTTTCTTTTTATCATACATATAACCTAACTTCTCTGCATCAGATTTGCACAACACCTTAAACCAGCCTCTGTCATCAGATGGAACTTTATAAAAAGATCCATTTAAAAATTCTATATCATATGCGGTAGTGCAAAGTTTTCCTTTTGCTCCACAAACTTCACAAACAGTTTCGCTTTTATTTTCTGCTTTAGATATTAAATCATCTATATAACTATCTCCACCGCTATAATAAACTCTTAATGTTCCGTATTTTTCTTTGACTTCATCAATTTTAAAACTTCTCTTTAATTCTGGATGCTTATTTAAATAAGCCTGTATCTTGCTAAACAAATCATCTAATAAATCATACCAACCATTATCGCACTGCATTCCAAAAACCATTAAGTCGTTTATTGGTTCTATTTCTTTATCATATATATCTGGGTCATATTTGCTTTTGTATTCTTTAATGCTATTACTAATCAATCCTTTATGACCGAGGGACTCCTCAATATCTTCTAAATCTTTAAGTTTTTCTTCTGGCATTTGCTTTGCCATTATTTCCATATTCTTTTCTACTATTGACCTGTCTTGCGTAGGTCTAAGAAACTCATACTTTTCAAATAGTCTTCTCTCTAATTTTTCATCCATATTCTCATATTATTATTAGCAAAGAACATTTAAATAATTATCGTTTTAAGTCTTTTTGTTTATAGAGTTAATTGATATGAAAAGAAACTGCAAAGACCAGAAGAGAGATAAAGAAGTTAAATATTTAAATGATGTATTTAAAATAGAATATATCGTTATACTAATTGTTACTTTGATAATGTTCACTACATTATATTTTATTTTAATATATCAATATTCAATAAATCAAAACTTAAATACAAAGAATTTCACTCTAAACTCATCCTATGAAAGTGCTATAAATGGAAATTATATGCCACCAATAAATAGTTCTATGCTTTCATGCAATACAAATAGCGATTGCATGCTAGTTCCAATTTCTTTCTGCCAGAACAATCTACCGAATCAAGTTATATGTATCAACAATAGATACTATCTAGAATATATGAATTATTATCAAGAATTTAGAGAACATGTTCCTGTAATATGTCCTATGTTTGTAGTGGCGGGTTATGCAACATGCTCTTGCATACATAATATGTGTGTTCCTGTATACCACGGCTCGCCTATAATACCTGTTAATTCATAAACATTTATTCGAGTATAAAATTAGCGTATTTGCTGTTATAAATATTGTTAAAGTTCTTGTCAGTTTTATTTATAGAACTCTTTAAATACTCTACTATTTCATTAGCCGTTTTCTCATTTTCTGCAAAAAACTTTATTTGTGTTGGTCCCATGTTTTTAATAATATCTGGCGTATCTTTTAAAGAATAAAGTGTTATCATGTGAGATGATAGCTTTCCTTCATACACACTCACAATATTTAACTCAAAGCCTAATTCCTTATTTCTGAAAATTCTGTTCACATATTTCTTGTCTCCTTCATAATACTTTTTACTTATATCTTTTAATTCTATCCACATAATTTAATAAAAGAAATAGGTATTTAAATAGGTTTTAACTTTCGAAAATTTTCCTAATATCATATGGAACATCACTATTGTTGTATTCAATTTTCAGAGGAGCATTTAATTCGTTTATTTCGTTTGTTAGAAGTTCTTTTTCTAATGAATCTACATCGAAAATTCCTATCTCTTTTGTTTTTTCGTTTTTAATTATATAAATAGACTTTCTGTTTGGAGGATAATTAAAGCTTTTCCATTTTTGAAGTTGCTTTATCATATATTCTGTTTTTATTTCAGATGGATATATAACACCATTTTCACGAGCCTTTAATTCAACTGCGAATGCTTTATCTTTATAAAAAATAATATAATCACCAACATCGGGAGATTTAACAAAACCTGTATCCTTTAACCTTATTAAGAACCAACCATCTTCAATTTTGCACAAAGTATGAAAACTCTTAACGAATTGTGATTCAAAATATTTACCAGTATTCATAATATAAAAAGTATCAATCCTTTTTAAAATAGTATATAATAAAATGATTATGGAAAAAATATTAGTATTAAGCGATATTCATTATCCACTCCCAGAAAGCGAGCTTTTTGAAGAAATAATAAACGATGAAAACCCAGATAAAGTTTTTCTTTTAGGAGATAATGTCGATAATTATGAGACAACTTACGATCTGCTGGACTTATATAAAGAATTTATAGATAAATTTTCAGCAATTTTTCCATTAGAGAAAACAGCCATAATAATTGGCGATAACGATTATCAAGGCGACGACAGAATAGTAAATTATATAAATAGCTTAAATAAGCTTAATAATAATGTTTTTACATACACTTATAAAAATCTATTTTTATTTCATGGAAATATAGAAAATGGAAATCATATAATGGAGATTTTAGGCAAATATGCTGGACTTGCAATGAAAGGCATAAATAAAACATTACTACCAGAGTTGCTGATAAAACGGATAGGAATCATGTATAATATCGACGACAACAAAATAGTTTTAGCTGGACATATACACTACTTGGGATATGTAAAGGGCGGAGCTTTTTGTGGAACTTTAAATACAGAGCCGATAATATACAAAGGAAAAGACTCATTGGGATATATAACAATTCAAGCAAAGTATAATAAAATAAGCTATCATGATATTGAAATACATCGAATAGTGAGTTAATTTAAGTTTTTTTACAAAATTTTAAAATTGAAAAATATTATTATTCATATGCATAAAGAAGGCAATTATAAGAAACAGCAAACTACTCTAGAAATTATAATAATATTAGCAGTTGTTGGTATAGTCGCAATAAGCTTGGCATTATTATATGTAAAAAGTGTACATAATAGCAGATTGCCAAACACCGATGAACTCCTTGCAGTAGCATATTTTAGTGGAGCTAATGGTCAGCCTATTTGCAACGAATCATATGGTTTGAGTCAATGTTTTGAGATTTTATTAACGGAGCCGTTACCACCATATCCTGTACATAATGCAACATATTGGAACAACAATGAGCAATTAGATCCTAATTTTGAGATCAAGCAAGATAACTATTTGTTATGGATAAATTCTCCGTATTCAAATCAATTTTATTTTCCATTTAATAATTCTTATAGTTCTCTTTATGGCGTAGGATTAGACAATTATGGAGATGTATATTATATTGGTCAAGTAAACGGTTATTATGAGTATATTGTTTATGCTTATCCGACAGTGGAGAAACCAGCTTTTGTTTCCAGTTTAGAACTTCAATATTATAGTCCAAACTTACTTGCATATTTTAATGGCGCAACGCCTGTAAATACGACTTATATATTACCAATTGGTGGGAAGCCTATTCCAATTGAAATGTATCTTAACGTTACATCGCTAGTGAATTTATTACCAGAAGAACCCGTCCAAGTGCCTAATTTTGATAACGTTTTAAGTGTTACAGAAGTTGGTCTTACGACAGGCGACTCATTATTATATAGTGAAACATTCGCGAATGGAACAACAAACAACGGTAGTTTTCCAATAACTTCTAATTCAGAAAGCACTTTTGTAATAAGCAATATAACAAACCAATTGCCTGAAACTGTAACATTAAATGTTTCAGGAGAATATCCTAGTGGCAAAACTTTCGGTAAAGAAACTTTTAGAGTGAGTGATAATACAAACGTGTTTATTAATTTTACCCCACCTGCACCAATTGAACTTATATCAACAACAAACACCATTGGACCGTTTGTTGTGACCACGAATAGAAACGAACCGTTTTCTAATCTCGTAATCACAACAGGGAACACATTAGTAAACGGAGGAACAATTGATGATGCCTACATAACAAATGTAACAAGTAATCATGTCGAATTCTTTATTAAAAATCCAGCCAGTATTATTTATATGAATTTTAACTTTAGTTATAATTTAAACTCAAGCGGTCCAACTGGTGAAGCTCCAACTCCAGTTTTAGGCAACCCTAATGGTCCTTATGCTCCATATGATGATGGAGCAATTGTGTTTGATAAGTATACTAATTTCATCGGTCCAAGTAGCGGAAGTTTTGGACCAGTAAACTCTTTAGCTCAAAACGATATTATATCAGATGTATTTAGTTCGGGACCATTCACTTTTAACGCTAACGGAAATCAGACTATGAGTTTCACAATAAATGATGGATTTAGTATAAGTACGCAACAAAATAACGGTTATAATGAAAACTTATATCTTCCAATACAAAATGGAGAAACTTATATTTTAGGTGGAACATATCCAGCAGGCGATTCAGTGAATATTGGCATAGCTAATTCAACGGATAATTATTATGATAATGGATTTTCCTACCCAATGTGGACAAACGGAGTTTTTGTTAGAGGAGCATGTGGCAATATATATTTAGCATATGCTACCAACTCTAGCAATGCTAATAGTGCAGGCTGTGGCTCGCCTCAAATTAATTTCTATTCTAATCTTGTATATGCTACCACCTACGCAACATATGCACTAAATAGCAACAGCGTAACAATAACATTTCCAGACGCAACCGATAATAAACAATTTACAGAACCATTAATAGGACCTTACAATTTTACGATGGAAACATTTAATTATTTAGGAGAATATTATTATCTTGCTGAAACCAGCCAACCAGTTCAAATGAAGATATGCCAACCTCCTTATTCGGCACCAAACACAATAACATGCACAACTTAAACCTTTTAATTTTTAAAATTTATCTTTACGTAGTATATTGATGAAAACTCAATCCACAATTGAACTGTACGTAATATTATCAGCGGTAGTTATAGCAGTAATATCTTTTTCATTTTTCCTTTACAAAAATTATTATTCTAACATAAGCAACGAAAGAAACATAACTATAAATAATATAAATATAGTAAACTTCGATCTATATTTTTCACCTTCTGCTAATATTCTTATAGGTTCATTTTACCAAAATGGAGGAAAAGCATTTTCAAACGGAGTTCTTCAAATAAGATTAAACAATTCAGCATATGCGATACCTGTTTCTTTTGTTTATTACAATTCAACAGTGAGTGCATATGAAGTTGATTTTAAATCGAGTGTATTAAATGCAAACATATTAAAATCTGTATATATAGGCGAGCCGTATACATTAGCAGGAATAGTTTTTACAAATTCGTCAAAAGACTATATATATTATGACAATTATAGTAGTGTTATTTACTCAAAACAATAAAAACCTTTTTAAACCTTTACGTTTTATATTAAATTATGAATGTAGTAGTATTTGACTGCGAAACTACAGGCTTAGATTGGAAAAGAAATTCAATAGTTAGCCTTGGAGCAGTTGCTCTGCCTTCAGGAGATGAATTTTATGAAGAGTGCAAAATACTGCCAGGAACAGAGATAGATGTAAATGCGCTTGGTGTAAATGGTTTCACAAAAGACGAAGTACTTGATGAAAATAAAAGGAGTGCAAAAGAATTATATATTGATTTTTCTAGATTTTGTGAAACTCACAACGCTCAAGCTTTATCTGGATTTAATATAGGTTTCTTTGATTTAAAAATGCTTTTTGCGATAGCTAAAAGATCAAATCTTGATTGGATGTTTCCAACCAAATATATAGATACAAAATTAGATTTCGAAGATTATGTATTCAATAATCCAACTTTCGCTGATTTGAGAAGTAAAATAGAAGCTATATATCATTTTAATAGCAACGATTCGGTAGACCCAACACAAAAAATAAATCGTATAAGTTTAAATAGAGCTATGAAATTCTATGGAATAGATGACGAACCAGAACCACATAATGCATTGGGTGGGGCTAAATACGCCACTGAGTTATTTACTTTGCTATATTACAAGAAGCACTTTATACCAGAATTTGCAAAATTTGCAACACCGATAGAATTTAGAGATGTAAATTTCTCACCTAATATAAGGGAATTAGACATAAATAAATTGGATAAAGAGTTTTCATCAGTAGAATAATTTTAAAAATTTAAATTATGCAATACTATTTCTTAAATATGGAAGCTCAAATCTTTAAAACAAAAGAAGAACCGAAAACTATAACTCTAAATAACATAGCATTTATAGGAAGGTTTGCATCTGGGAAAACCTTTTTCTCTGATATGCTTAAACAAAAATTAGAAGAAAAAGGAATAAAAGCATATAGAGTATCTATAGCCCAAAAAATAAAGGATTTAGCGAAAGACTTGTTCGATATGCAGACAAAAGACAGAAGACTCTTACAACTTTTAGGTGCTAAAATGAGGGAAATAGATCAAGATGTTTGGATAAAATATCTTATTCTAAATGTGAAAAGGAACAATTTACAACCTTTCATAATCGATGATGTAAGGTTTGTAAATGAATACAATTTAATAAAACAGAGTTTTCCTAATTTTAAAGTTTTTAAATTAGTTACCGATGATGAGGAAAGAATGCGTGTGTACGAAAAAATTTACGGAAGAAGACCAACAAAGGAAGAAGAAAACGATCCTACTGAAGTTGATATAGATAATATACCGTTTGATGAAATAATAATGAACGATTATAAAAAAGAAACCTGTGAAAAAACAATAAATAAAATTATTGAGAAATACTTCTAAGTGGATATTTCTACAGGTATTTCTGGTGTTAATTCTTCATACGATATTTTTCCATTTCTTACGACTTCAATATACTTTACATATCCACCAATAGATGATGTAGAATTAGATGCCTCGTATTCTGTTATGTTATAAAAGCTATTAGAGACTATAATCAAATATTGGTTGTTTCCTTCTGGTAAAATTTGAAATTGACCAGCTAAAGGATCACATATCATTCCATTTTGCGGAAATCCGTTAAACATATAGCCTTGACAAGTAGAGGCAGAAGATATGAGAGTGTTTGATGTGGGCTGTATTAAAATTATATTATCAAAACTAGGAGTGGAAGAAGAATAAATATTCAATGTAAATGTGCCTGGGTATGAAACATTATTATAAGGGCTTAATGGCAGTCTAGGTGAGAAAGATATAGATTGAACAGAAAAAACATAGGCGCTTTGTATTCCACTTGATGCCTTGTTATATATAAAAAACATATACCCTATGAATAACGTTGTGGCAACAACCAAAGTAAAAGCAAGCAAAGACGCATCTATTGTAACTTGTCCTTTCATCAGTAATAACTTTTAATATCACGTTTAAATTTTATTAGCGAACCTTGTTATATAATTTTCAAAGGTATGCATTTCCTTATAAACAGCTGTTGGAATCTCGTATTCTTTTTCATAAGTTATAATTAGCGGAAACTCGTCTAAGACAAGTTTTTTATTTTGGCTTTCATATTTATCTCTATAAAATTTAATAGTGTTTAAAGCAAAACTATTTAAAGTTTCTGCAAGTGTATCCCTTTTGAAAATAAACGATATTACTTTTAGAGGCGGAATAACGTATATTGAGCCATCCTTTATTTTAGTGTAGAATTCTTCATCTAATATCTTATCAGCAAAATCGATTGGTATTGATATTAGAAGCATATAATAATAACTTAAATCATATATTACGGAGTTTAATTCAGTAACTTTTTCTCCGTTATCTTTATCCTTAATATATATAATACTATTCCTAACTTCAAATTCAAAGTTATCTTTTAAAAGACCTCGAAACGTGAATACAAAATTAGCTTTTATAGTTTCTATATCTTTTCCTTCTATGATTATAAGAACGAAATTATCCATATAAATCGAATATATCTTTTTATGAAGGCTTTAAATAGGATTTTAATTACTCTATCCAATCCTTGTTTTTTATTTTAGTTAAAATGTATTTTCCTAGATCTTCTGTTTCACGACCTCCTAAAGAATCTGCTTCTATCTTATGGTTTGTTTTCAAGAATTCTTCAACTACATTTTTTAGTTTTGGATTTGTAGCAACCCATTCATATTTTAATATATCTTTTGCCTTCTTTATGTCGACATCTTTCATTGTTAAATACATTTTCTTTTCCTTTAAGAAGTGGAGCATATCGTATTTTTCTATATCACTAAGAAACATTCCAATATATCTCGCATCTGGAATAGCAAGGTCTTTACTAACGTGTGCTATGTTGAAACTACCATACTTATATGTTAAGGCTATCTGAACTCCATAAGGATCGCCATCAACCAGAATATAAATTGGCAAATGAAATTCATTATGAAGCCTGTTTAAGAATCTCCTAAATCCTCTACTTGGACTTCCTTTTCCACTTGCTATTATGCAATGATTCTTTTCCCAGAATCTCATTTCGTTAAGAGAGTTCCAAATAGCGTGCTTTTCTACAACTATAACATAATCTGCATCAACCTTTTTTATATTCAACTTTGGCGAATCTACATTACTCGGTGTATTCCAACCACTTGAACCCATCTTACTTGCATCTATTATATCTTTATGAGTTTTGTCAACATAGTCCTCTATAATAACCTTTCCAGCAATCTCGCCTTTAGGATCTGTTATCAAATTAAGTTTTTCTCTGGTAGTTCCAAGCATTAGCTCTGAATCAACTGCAATATTATTGCTTTCGTTTTGTTCATCAAAAAGCTGTTCATCAACGTTATCGCCTAATGAAAACTTTAACTTGTAAAACAGGTTTCTAATAGACATCGTATGTCCTGCTTCTATGTTCTTTTTAATCTCATTTAAAACAGCCATCGTCTGCAAATATTTTTTAATTTGCGATATGCTTTTGTAAGACCTTATCTCTTTCTTATCTCCTATTTCTATTGTTCTTTTCTTTTTATCAAAATATGCGTTAGCCTTTCCACGCATTATTAACTCTAACTCTGGATACTTTCCTTTCTCCATTTGCTTTATCTGCTGAATCATCAAATCTTTTATCTTTTTAGCGTTTTCATTCTCCATCTACATCACTTCCTAATTTATTTATTATACCATCAATATAATTTTTTATCTCAGAAACTGATTTATATTTGTCGGAGCCTTCATTTAATATCTTTGCTAATTGATCTTCATATTCTTTCATTTTAGATTTATGATGTTCTAATATTTCTCTTGCACGTTTTTTATTTATATATACGCTTATTTTTCTTAATCCATCGAACATTGCGTTTTTGAATTCTGCTTTTATATCGTCATCATCATCTATTGCAAGTTTTCCTGTATTATTATAAGGAATATAAGTTGAATTTACATTTGCAATTATACTAAGAGGATAATTTGTTGTATCTTTTATATAATGTCTCAAATCAATTTCTTTAAGAGCCTTATATAGTACATCTGAACTCTGGTCGAAAAGCAAAGGCGTTCTATTAGCAAAACGTAAAAGCAAAGGTTCTATCATTGAATCAGTTTTATGACCACAATTTTCTCCCCATGCCAAGCCTATTTCAACTATAAATGGAACTCCACCACGATAAACTTTTGGTGGTCTTGTTATAACAATTTTAAATTCTGGTTTGAATAATTCATCTATAGCTTTTGATAATTGCTCTTCTCCTATTGGTATTAAAGAATCTGTTTTTGGTGCTTTCCATTTTACTTGATGAATTGCTGATATAATACTTTCAACTAAATTTCTATCAACATTCTCTTTTTTAATTTTGAACAAGTCTTTTTTTAATATCGCGTTTAACTCTCTTACTTTATCAGGACTACTCCTTTGCAAATCGTGAGCGATAAAATCTCCAACTGTTTTTTGCTTTGATTGATTCAATAATCTTAAGAAGTCGTGGGCAGTTAAGCCAAGCGGATGATATTTTTCTACAACAGGGATTGGTGGATTGTTAGCAATTGCTTTATATTCTGTTTTAACTCCATCAGGATTTATGAAAGTTATATTAGTAAAAGGATTTGCTAAATAAATCTCTTTCAAATATTCATCAACGCTTGTTTGCCCTGTTCCATAAAGGACATTTCCAAGATGAACCTTCAATAAAGTTCCTCTAAATGTACCTGGATATGTTTTTTCTATTTTGTTTTCACTTTCTCCTGTTTCTAAATTCATTTTTATAGACGCCTCTACTGTTTCCTTGCCGTCTCCTGTTTTCATAAATATTGGTTGACCTGTTTCTATAAGACTAAACAAAACAACACCTGTTGCACCAATACCTTGTTCGCCCATAGTTTGCCTATTTACTCTAAATTTTGTTCCTTGAAAAAATGTAGAGAAAATTGTTGGAATAAGTTTTTTAGGTATTCCTGTCCCGTTATCTTGAACAGTTAATATTAGATGATTTTTCTGGTCTTCTTTTCCAGCATATTTAGGATCATATTCCAATTTAACTAAAATTTCTGGTCTTATTCCAGCCATAATGCAGTTATCAATTGAATTTGTTACTAATTCATGAACTGCCATAACTAAACTTTTTGATGGATACGAATAGCCTAGCATTGATCTATTTTGTGCAAAAAACTGCGTAACATTCGCTTTCTTAAATTCTTTGAAAACAGACTCTTGTTCTTTTGACATACACTTATTTATTTATTCGAAAGGTTTAAAAAAATAAGTAGTTTCATCGAAACGTTTAAATAGTTTTGTATACAAATATAATAGTGATTGAATGACAAGAAAAGAAGGATATACAACAAAAGAAGCCGAAGAAATAGCAAGTAAACTAGAAAAAGACGGATGGAAAGTTAAAACAAATATGCTAGACGCAGTTAAAAAAGACGATTCTGTATGGTGGTATGAGCTTGGTGGAGAAACAATATTCTCTGCTAGCAAAGGAAGAAAGACTGTAAGCATAGGAGTATATGGTGACATAGCAATTCGTGGAAACGAAAAAACAAAAAATGAAGATGAATACTTTGTTTGTAAACAAGGAGGAAATGAAGATGGTGAACTAACTGAAGACCTTGTAAAAAACGGAACGTGGGATGAAAACAATTGGTTCGAAATAGTAGTCGAAGACAACAAAACAAAAGATTTTATAACTGTGGATGTGCCAATAAGTTTGCAAGAAGCTGTAAAAATATTTTTTGATACAATTGAAAAGATTGATAATGGCAAGGAAGAAGAAATACAAAAATGGTTTTAAATAATAAAAATAATGTTAAATTGGTGGTATTATGAAAGGCGAAGAAAATATGGGGTCTTCTACATTGTCAAAAAAAGCAACCGAAGAACTTAAAGAACAAGCAAAAAGAAGCGGTTTTGATTTATTGCACGACCTAATGCTGAACGATTACATTGAAACAAGCGATGGATTTTATATACGAAGAGATAAGGGTCATGTTGGATATGATGCATTTATGGGAAAACCAAATCTGAATAAAACAGTTGTAGATAGAATGAAAAAGGAAATAGAAGAGTTAACACCTGAAACCAGAAAAGAAGTATTAACAAGAATTGCTCAGAAGTTTCCAGATGTTGCATCAAAATTAAAAGACGTTTATATGAAATATAAAAATGATTGAAATCTGTAAATCGCTAAACATGTGCCTTTAACTATTTTCAATAACATGCTAGAAAAACAAACCTTTATATATCTTTTCATGCACTAATTAATATGTGATAAAATGTATGAGACAAATAAATTTCAGAAAATAGAAATTTTTTGGGCTAATAATTATGTTAGAATTTTTTCTTTATTTTTTATATCAAGTTTTGTGGTCACCATAGTTTTCGCATTAAGTTTGTTTATTCTTTTTCAAGCATCAGTAGCAATTAGATTGCTTTCATTTTTTGGTCCTATAATAGCGAAAACATTTTTATTTACAGCTATAGGTATAGTTTTATTTCACAACTTTAATTATATACATTTTAGAAGTTTACAATAGAGTTTTAGAGTTTTATTTATGCAAGTTGCATAAAATAAATAAAAATTAAAATTATATTTAAAGCAATAATTTAATAAGAAAGCGGTGTAATTATGACAAACTATCGTTTTACTATAAAAGAGTTGGATAAAATATTGAGCAAAGCCAAAATGAGTCCAGATTTGCGAAGAGCAGTAGAAGCGATCAAAGAAGCGATGGAAGAAGGCGATAAAGAATTAGTAGCAGATTTAACAGCTGTGAAATCATTTATTGTATTTGAAATAAATCCTGATAATAAAAATCATCATTTTCAAGAAGATGATGAATATAATAAAAAAGTTCTAGGATTTTCGTTATATGAATATTTAGATTCTTTAAATCATAAATACGCTGTCATGACCGATACATTACCATCAGGGACGATGGCTTTTGAAAGTGGGGGTATAGTTGAACAAAGAGGTCCATCTAAAAGAAAACACCCAATAATAAAACTTATGGAAGAGGAAAGAAAAGCAATTGAGAGTGGAAATATTTAAATTTAATGGTGGTTTATATGGAAGCAAAAAAGAAGTTTGGAGTGTATTTTGATGGCGAATTAATAGACACAATAGAGGCTGATAGTTTAGAAGATGCCGAAGAAATTGCATACAGCGAAACAGAGCAAGTACCTTCGCAATTAAAATACAAAGGAGAAACTTTATACGAAAGTGACGAGTTAGCTGATGATGTTGAAGAAGCGTTTGATGAGTATTTTCAGGTTAAGCCATTAAAAAAGTAAAATGATTATATGCAGGCTGGAGATATAATAGAAGAATTTACAGCGAAAGATGGTAGAAAATTTATATTGCGAGTTCCAACTATGAATGATCTAAGTACATATCTTGACTTTATAAATGAATTAGTTAGAGAAGGTGCTGAGATTGAACAAAACGAGGAGCAAACCTATGAAAAAGAAGGTGGATATTTAAAAGAGAAGCTAGAAAAGATTGCTTCTGGAGACGAAATTTGTGTATCTGCTTTTTTCAACGATAAACTTATTGGCGATGCTGAAATAGTTAGAAATCCAGGAAGAAGCTCTTCAACAGGAACCCTTGGAATATCTATAATAGAAGGTTATAGAGGCATTGGGCTCGGCACTGAAATGATGAGAATACTTCTTGAAAAAGCAAAAGAAGCAGGGTATAGAATGGTAATATTAGATGTTTATGCAGATAATTTACGGGCTATACATCTTTATGAGAAATTTGGGTTTGTAAAAGCAGGGACTATCCCAAAGTATGCTTACTTTGAAGACAAAGGATTTGTTGACTCAATTACGATGTACAAATTCTTGCAAGAATGAAATCACTTTTGTTCTACAATTATTATTATTTTCTGATTTACACTTCTTCTTATTTCAACAAATTTAAGTTCACTTGATTTTCTTATCTTATCAAATGCATCTGCTAAGAATTTTTTATATTCTTCAACATCTTCTTTTTCGTAATTGAAAGGCAAGAGAAAACTACCTATCACATCGCCTCTTTCTACATCTATTAAACTATCTTCTACATCTCTTTTTAGCATAGGGCTTTGTGGCACTTGAAAAACTTTTTCAAAATCCTTGCTTTCAAAATATTTATATTCTTTAACATTCCTTGTCTTCAAATTTTCGCTTCTTATTATCATCTGCAATCCATCAAAATTTATTTCAGCCATGTTTTTGCACCTAATTTTACTTTAAATGCGGTATTTAAAATGATTTCAGCAATTTTATCTCACTATTACCTCGCCACATCTCTTTTTTATTATTTTTAGATAATCTTTATTTAGCTCAATTCCAATGCTTCTTCTTTTAAGTTCTTTTGCAACCTTTAGCGTTGTTCCGCTACCTGTAAAAGGATCCAAAACAATGCCGTTTTCAGGAGAAGCAGAAAGTATTATCCTTCTTGGCAGTTCTTCTGGAAAAACAGCAAAATGACCGCCTTTGAATTTTGCAGTTGGTATGCTCCAAACATCGCCAGGGTTTTTACCAAGTGGATTTGGCTTAACCGTTTGCAGAACATAATGTTCTGATGTCATTATCTTATCATATTTTGTTTCTTTAATTCCCAGCAACTTTTTCAACTTAAACCAATCTTCTGGCTTTGGCAACGACCTACCGCCTTTATCAAGCCTAAACCAATGCCCAGCAGTATTTTTGTATCCAAAATATTTATCAATCTCTTCAATTGACAAGCCTTTTAATTTTCTATATTTGCGAAGCAACTTAATTATTTTGAGTTCAAGATCATCATCAATATCATAAACTCTCTGTTTTGAATAGAATTCACCATTTACAGACAACCTTGCCCCAGGCGACGCACCAAAATTTATTTTAGGAGCGGTTTTGAATTTTCCATTATAATCGCTTTTTCTGTTTAATTTCAACTTGTTATATTCTTCTATACTCAACGTAAGTGGTAAATCCGTTTCAAACTTCGTTTTGCTTGGCATTCTAATCGGATCTAAATTAAAATAATAATCTGGCGTTAAATAATTATCAGGCTTCTTAACAAAGAAAAATACAGGCTCGTATGTATTTGCAAGTCTATCACTTATCGATGACGGCATAGCATTTGTTTTGTGCCAGATTATTATGTTTCTCAAAGTCCAACCATTTTCCTGCATTTTTATAGCAAGTTTATAAGGTATCATTTGAAGGTCCTTGCCAAGATATTTGTCGCCAATATTCAAGAAAAAAGAACCTGTGTCTTTCAGAACACGCCTTAATTCTGTGAAAGCAACAAGCAGTTTTTCAATGTACTCATCTGGCGTCTCTTCCAAACCTATCTGACCTTTTACTCCGTAGTCACGCTGACCCCAATATGGTGGAGAGGTTATTGACAAATCTATCGATTTGTCAGGAATTCTTTGCAATTGTCTAACGACATCTCCAAGCAAAACAACTGGTGTTAAAGTTTTGGGTAGAATGGACATCAATAATAAGATTTGTGAAGATGTTTAGAAATTGATATGTTTTAAACACATTATTTATTATAAAAAGTGAAAAAATGAATGAAATCAAAGAGATATTTGAAAAAGCTAAAAAAGATTATGGAATACAAGATGATTTTAAGATTAGAATAAAGAAGCTAAAGCTTAAAGGTGCTTCTATTTCGATGAGGAAAAGAATAATTAGATTAAATGAAGAACTGATCCATGATCCAGAAATTGTCACTTATTTGATATACCATGAGTTAGCTCACTACAAACTACACACAAGATTCCATGGCTATGAATTTCACAAGTTGCTATATTCAAAGCTTGGCGAAAAGAAAGTCAGGGAAATTGAAAGAAAAATAAGTAAAAAGATGTATGAGAGCCTCGCGCATCTGCGAAGTCAAGCATGACTTCAACACTACCCAAGTCACAACCTTAAAAACCCATAATCCTTTATTTTAGAAGGTTATAAGGCGATATAACACGACCTTGCATTAAGGAGGGAATGCGACGGTGTTCATATTTCGTTCGATTGTTAATCTGCTTTTAAATAGTTTACTCCTTCTCTAATTATTAGATTCCTTCCCAATGCTTCTAACTCTTTAATTTCCTTCATTAGTTCAATCTGCAAGTTTGTATCGTAAACATATGCTTCTTTTCCATACATATTTTTCAAAACATCAAATAAAGTTCTTCCGCCATAACTTCTAAATAAATCAGTTAAAAACGCATAACTCTTTTGTGCAATAAGAGTGTCACTTGTTCGTGAACCCTTATAAATAGCATCTATATCTCCAAAGTCGAGGTTTAGCAAATCATTTATACTATGATTTTTTGTTGTAAGACCGATAAAAGTTAGTGCTGTTATAATTTTCTTTATTGTTTTGTCTATTTCCTGCATACTTATCAGATGTAGATAGAAATAGCGATTTAAAATGGTTTTATAAAGTTAGGATAAAGTAGTAATCCTTAAGATTTATAAAACGATACAAAGCGACCTGTTGCAAGATAGGACGAGCGAAGTAAGAATGGAGTAGAAAAGTAAAGACAAAACAAAATATCGCATAAAAAGAAAACATTTAAATACTTTAAACTAAATAAAATATATTATATTTAGAGCGGTTGATATGAGAACAAATAAAACTTTATTTGGTCTTTTTGTTTTGTTAATGCCAATTATATTTCTATCTATCTCTCCAAGCACTATTTCTTCAAATACAATAAGTTCAATAACATCTTCACAAACACCTAATCCTGTTCAATATAGAGCAGTAATTTATATTGCTATTGCACTGATTTTAATATTTTTGGTTTTGAAGTTCTTTGGTCTTTTCATAAAACTTTTACTAATATTTATACTTGCTTATTTGATAATAACATTATTGATAGGTCTTGCTAACACTGGAACTTTGACATTACGCTATTCTTTCTCTTATGCAGAGCAAATATGGAATTTAATAACTGGTGCTTCGCACACAGTCTCAAACATTTCTAATGCAATTTCAAGCACTTCAAACACAATATCTACTGCAACAAATAGTTTAAGTTAATCATTTTGTAGAAAGGTTTATATATTTAAATATATTAAATATACAATAAAGTGAAAATTATGGATGTTTTGGACAAAATCATTGCTGGATTGATAATTGCTTTAATAATAGTTATAGCAGTTGGCTTTGTAATTCAAATAATAAATGGAAAAGAAACTGGAAGCCAGAAATTAAATAGCACAATTGTTAGAGACCTTACCTTGGAAGCCAATGCCATTAACTCTTCTTCACCAATTCCTATAAAACAAGTTTTTATTTTTGGTGCAGGAACTACTATACAAAATACTACTAATAGTGAGTTTAATAAAATGTATTACAATTTCTCTGTGCAAAAGACTTCTCAATTTGGTGTTTTATATAATGGCTTTTATGTTCCAACATATGAAGTTATAGAAGAAACTTATTATAAATCAAATTCTACTTCAATTGGAGATTATTTGCCTTCTTTAATTGGTAAAAAGATTTATTTAAGTTTCATAGCAATTAACAATAAAAACATCTCTGCTCCATATATTGTTAAAAGTGAGAACATTGAAGGCAATGAGGTTATTTGGAATATGAGTTTTGATGGAAATATAAATAATACAACAAAAACACTTTACAATAATTCAATAAATTGCACAAATGGGGTAATCTTACCAAATGGAATTGCTTTATTATCACCATCTCCTTGCTTTCAATAAATAGTTTATGTTTAGTGCCTGTTATAATAAGCAAAGATATTTGCTTGACTGCCAGAAGTTGGAAGTTTTGGAGTTATTTGAACTTCATGAAAAGTAGTAGATAATAACACACTTGTGCTTTGATTTAATTGAATTAAAGTCCAGCCATAACCAGTGGTATTATAGTCATAAACAGTATACCAAATTTGTGGAATACTGCCTGGTGCTGTATAATTGTGTAAAATAAGAATTGGAATATAATTTGGAAATGAAAAACTTATTGCTGATGTAGAAGGTGCAAAGTAAAGGAAGTTCTCTATATATTGATAAGCATAGCTATCATTTTTAGCACTACCTATCATATTCAATACAGAACTTGGTTTTGTTTGACAAGTTCCAAAAATTGATGAACCTAATGGACACACCCCACTTGTCTGATAAACAGGTATATAATAACCATAGTTTGCATTTATGTTTATTATTGAACTGCCAACATAATTGAAATAATTATTTAGGTTTATAGAAGTATTGTAAAAATTATAATTTCCATAGAAAATTCCTGGGTTTAAAGTATCATCTCCATAAATGCCATAAAAAGTATAATTAGTAGTTCCTTCTCCAAAGGCATTTACACTACCATTTAAATAATATTCTTTATACAAGTTTTCTCCATTATAAATTGCTGGAATATTTGGAGAATTTGATTGTTTATTTAATGCTTGGTTATTAAGTGTGAAATTATTGAAGCCTAAACAATCACTTATATCACCATATAACAAACAGCCATAAGGACTTCCATAATCTCCTAATATACTTTGTGAATTTGAAAATTGCCCATTGTTCCAAAAGCCAGACATCAAAATAGGATTGCCATTTTGATTGTAGCCATAAATAGTGTTGTCATTAGGAGGCAATATAAAGAAGATTTGTGAGTAAGAATTAACTGCACTTTGATAAGGAGTTTGTGAATTGCTAAAAGAGTTTGTAATATCATAAGGAATATATTGC
>Ga0081529_121962_pt1 | contig 63151 bp, 66 predicted proteins | sample EchGeymetagenome_FD_71012 | JGI IMG/M metagenome (GOLD analysis project Ga0081529, IMG submission 71012) | Ferrous microbial mat and aquatic microbial communities from Echinus Geyser, Yellowstone National Park, USA - transect B T=78-80 C v2... ...
CAGTTTCCCTCTCGACCATGTTTCCCCAGTCGAGGAGAGTATTACTCTCCTCGACTAATAAACCTATATAGGTGTTTCCCTCGACTAGCCCCAATGATTTAAGGGTGACTGTGTATGATCCCTTAGGAGGGGTGCCCATGGCGGAATTAGAAGTAATTAAAAGTAAGGATAAGTTACGCCATAGGTAAACACTTATCATCTTAGTTAGAAAGTAGTTATTAGATTCTGCATTAATTTTAATTCTAGTCTAAGGACTTTTCAAAAATACTACCGTGAATCGTCCCATTCTCTTGTGATGTAGATGTAAGCATAATAGGAAGTCTTATTAGTCTGATTAATCAGACAAATCTTATGGATAGGATCATAAGGATAGGTAAAAGAAATGCGATTTACATTCCTAAAGAGATTGCAAATAGTCTTAACTTAAAAGAGGGGGATAGGTTAGTTATAGTAGTAGAGGATGGTAAGATAGAGTTAATACCGGTAAGGAAACCTTCAAAGTATTGGGCTGAAATAAGTCCAGAGGAGGTAGAGGAGGTTGGAGAAGAGATTAGCGGGTCTCTCGGAATTAATAGTTGATACTAGTTTTCTATTACCTTTAGTGGGGATTAAGGTTAAAGGAATAAAAGATGAATTGCTGGAAGGGAGGGCAATATACTATCCTAACCTAATGCTAACAGAACTTCTAGCAGTAATATTTAAGGAGGCTAAGAAGTTAAAATTAGACAAAGTACCGGAAGAAGCAATGAAAGGGTTAATTTATGTTCTGAGCAACGTTAAACTAATTCCTATTGAAGAACTTGAAATCGAGACGATATATGAAATCCTAAATAAGGGTTGGAAGGATATATTTGATGCGATATTATACACTGCGTATAAAAGTACTAAAATTCCACTAATTACCATGGATAAATCATTTTATAATTTCTTGAAAGAAAAAGGAATAGACGCCAAAGGAGTCATATTGCTTTAATGGGGATACTTTCAACCTGGATAACGTCTCGTGATAAGCTCTATCTGATGCAGTATCGTCGTGTTCAGTGCTGGATTGTGTGGCAAGCTAAGAAGCATGGGTTTATTGTCAAGTTCGTTAATCCCAGTTATTCTTCTGTTTCATGTCCTAAGTGTAATAAAAAGATGAGGGAAGTTAGTTATAGATACTTCCGCTGTCCTTCATGCGGTTATGAGAATGACCGTGATGTTATTGCAATTATGAATTTAAGCTGAAGGGGGTCTCTGACTCTCTCGACTGCCCCTCATGTGAGAGATGTAGTTCCGAATCGATGAGAGAAACCATTGCCCTTCCAGGGCGGTAAGGAAATCAGTAAATAATTATATAGCACCTCATAATATATAGAATTATGGAGAGTGAGGTTAGAAAACTACTAGATAAGGCGGAAAAACTAGTAGATGAATGTGTTAATTGTTCATCTGAGGATTGTGATGAGTGTGAAGATGCAGAAGAGCTTTTGAATGAAATAAGAGATAAGATTCAATCAATACAAGATAAAAAGGTTGCTAGGAGGTTAGGGGTATTTTTAGATGATTTAGAAAATAAGTTGGAAAGTAAGTTGGGCTAACTTATGGTAATATGTCCATTGTAAGGAATGGATTCTTTACTTTCTCATATCCCAATACTGTAAATGGACCGTGACCAGGGTAAACTATTATCTCATCTGGTAATTTCTTCAATTTTTCTAAACTCTCTCTCAGTAATTTTTCAGATCCACCTAAGTCAGTTCTGCCAACAGTTCCGTAAAATAACGTATCTCCAGTGAATATGTATCCATTTGCTAGAACGCAAATACTACCCATTGTATGACCTGGAGTTTCAATAATTCTTAACTTTTCCCTTCCCAATTCTATTTCATCACCTTCCTTTACAAAACCGTCAGGTTTCACCACATCTGAAATTGATAGGTTAAGAAATGATTGGGCCATCCCACTAGCTCTCTTTAATAAGCCTAAATCCTTTTCGTTAACTAGGAAAAGTGATGAAGGGAATTCTCTTTTTAATTGGTTTACTCCCATGATGTGGTCAAAATGACCGTGTGTTGCTATTATATACCTTATGTTAATCTTCTCTTTTCTTACGGCTTGTATTAGTTCACTCATATCTCCTCCAGCGTCTATTACTACCCCTTCCTTTTCCGCAATTATTAGGTAAGAGTTTGTTGCAAGTGGCCCAGTAATGAAATTTTTAACAATCATTATATATAATCTTACACACGTTAGGATAAAAACTTATTATATGAGGAGTTGATAATTCCATTAATGATAGATGAAGATCAAATCAATTTCATTAGAAGGAACCTATTGAAGTATTTAATGGAGGATTACCTTCCATTTCCGGTAAATAAGAGTGTTTGTTACGAATGGGCTAATGGTTTAAATCTTAAGAAAGGTGGGGAGACAATAATCTACACCGGTTGTTCTTATCAATTGGCTGAATTAGGAAAGAGATTTGACGAAATTTTGCCTACATTATCCAAATTTAAGGGTATAGAAAGATTTTCATCGATCTTAAAGGTCTTCTATAAGCCTAGGGATTCACGCTCATATAAGATACTGAGGAATATTACTTCAGTTCTAAAATCTAGTGTAGATTTCGGTTATTTGTATGAGGATGAGCCATATAGTGGTACAATCTTACTGGAAATGGGAATGATTGAGGAATTTAGGGAATACGCTAAGAAATTGATCGAGCTTTTCAACTCTCATGGCGTTAAGAGGATAGTTACGGTAGATCCTCATACTCATTATACGCTCTTTAGAATAAAGGAGATGTTTTCTTCATCATGGAATGTGGAGATTGTAAACTATTTTGAAGTTATTAAAAACATTAAGATTAAGGGTGAAGGAACTTTCGTATTTCACGACTCTTGTCTTTATTCAAGGTTTCTGGGGATGAGGGATTCCATTAGGGAAGTTATTAAGAGTTCTGGAATAGTGTTGAAGGAGGATGAGATGATAACTGGTAAGGAAACTTCAATGTGTTGTGGAGGTCCATTGGCTCCAATAAATAAGGAAGCTAGCGATAAAATAGCGAGAAATAGAGCTGAGGCACTAAAGAGTGTTCACAATAAAGTTCTCTTAGCTTGTCCATTTTGTTACGCTAATCTTTCTCCTTATGTAGAAGCTTACGATTTCGCTGAGGTGATAAGTGGTGAGTGATTGGGATATTGCAATAAAGAGGGGAGTAGAGCATAACGTTCCTAGGGTATTTAAGGTATTAAGGGAACATCCATATTTAGAAGATTTAGCAAGGAAGGTCAGAGAGGGAAAATTAGAGGTTCTTAGTAATTTAGACCACTACATAGATATGACCATGAAATCTGTAGAGAGGATTGGGGGTAAGGCGTATTTCGTGGAAAACGCTGAGCAAGCCAAGGAGATTGTTGGTAAAATTGTAGGTAGTGGTAAGAGGGTTGTTATGGGGAAGTCAATGGTTGCATATGAAACGGGAATTAGGAAGTATTTGCAGTCCATAGGAAATGAGGTTTGGGAGACTGACTTAGGTGAACTACTTATACAATTCGCTGATGAGCCTCCATCACATATAATTGCCCCCGCAGTCCACATGACTAGGGAGAGAATAAGGGAGTTGATAAAGGAGAAGTTAGGTATAGATCCGGGAGATAAACATGAGGATATTGTGAGAGTTGCTAGGGAGTTTTTAAGGCAGAAGTTCTTGACAGCTGACATAGGAATTACTGGAGCTAATGCAGTAGCTGCAGATGCAGGTTCTATTGTTTTAGTCGAGAATGAGGGCAATATAAGGATGAGTAGCGTAGTTCCCCCAGTCCACATTTCCATTACTGGTGTGGAGAAGATTTTGCCGAACCTGGAGTACGCAATGTATGAGGTTTTAGTTCAAGCAGCCTACGCTGGTTTATATCCTCCAACTTATATAAACGTTACTTCTGGTCCTTCATCAACTGGTGATGTTGAGCAAAAGAGGGTATCTCCAGCTCACGGTCCAAAGGAGTTTCACCTAATTTTAGTAGATAATGGTAGGAGAAAGGCTAATGAGGATCCGGTATTGAGAGAGGCGTTACTCTGTATAAGATGTGGTAGATGTCATTTCCATTGTCCAGTTTATAGGGCTTTAGATGGTAAATGGGGAGATCCTCCCTATTCTGGCCCAATGGGCGCAATGTGGAGTGGTGTAGTTTATAATGATTATAAGCCTGCTTTGCTTTGCTCTCATGCTGGTAACTGTAGGGAGGTATGTCCTATGAAAATAAATATTCCTAAAGTGTTGGAATATTTGAAAAGCAAGTTCTTTATGATGAAGGCTGGGACAAGGGAGGGATGACGAGAAATATAGGTTATCTTGCTGATTATTCTTGTGATACCATAGTCCCTCTTATTTTTATATCTCTTGTCATGCTCCCTATTATGACCATCAGTAAGCCGGCAATTGACGCTATATAGAATGTGAGTTGGAACGCGTAATCAGATGGAAGCTGAACTGACAAGAACGTTTCTTGTCCATTCAACGTAACTGGATATACCAAATACTGATAGTAAGTTGATAATAGAGATCCGGCTATTGAAGGCCCAAAAGCTCCCCCAATGAGTCTAAATACTGTATTCATTCCAGTTGCAATTCCTAAAACTCTTCTTTCAACTGAAAAGGTTAAGATATTTATCAACACAACGTTAAGCATTGCAGCGCCCAATGTAGCTAAGGAGGAGAGTGTTATTATTGTCGCAAGATTATTTGATGATCCTCCTATTGCTGTTAAACCTAGGATGAAATAGAAGAATGATAAAATTATTGATGATATTACCACTATAAATTTAGTACCAGTCCTCAGTATAAGTCTAGAGGATAGTAAGGCTCCTATCATCTGCATTAATGACACAGGCCACATTAGCAGTCCAGTAGTCAGAATATCTAGGTTAAATCCTACTGGATTTGGAAGTTCAAGGAGATAAGTTATTGCTTGATATGCCATGAAGATTCCAAATCCTGCTACAAATGCAGCTATATTTGCAGCTAACACATTTTTCTCCCTTAACAAGTTTATTGAAATTAACGGAAATGGAGTTCTCATTTCATATAATATAAATCCAAAGAAGAGGAATATTCCTAAAAATACTGTGGTTAAAAAGTCGAGAGATAACCAACCCCACGTTGGTGCTTCAGAAATGGCTATTGTCATTAAGGCCAATGAGAGTCCCAAAACTAAAGCGCCTACGTAATCTATCTTAGTGTTTGGATTAGTGTACTTACTTTCCCTAATTTCCCTAGATGTTAAATAAGTCAGTAGTATCACAAATGGTATTATGAAGTGATAATTATATTGCCATCCTAAATCTTGAGCCACTGTAGCAGCTATTGGTAAACTTATTGCCGAACCTATACCGAACATAGCGCTGACAATACCTTGGGCTCTAGGTACTAAGTGTGGCGGAAATTCTTCCCTTATTAGGCTAAACGCTAATGGAAACATTCCTAACCCAATTCCCTGGATAGTTCTAAAAATTATGAACAAGGTAAAGTTTGGTGCAAACCCATTCAATGTGACTGCAATTGTGTAGATTATCATTACGTAAACTAGAATACGTTTCTTTCCGTAAATGTCGCCTAGTTTTCCTACAATCGGATTTGAGATGACTCCGCTAACAAGGTATGCAGTTAAAATCCAACTTACAGTTGCCGAATTGACGTTAAAGTCATTTGCAATTGTAGGTAAGGATGGTATCAACATTGCTTCAGTGTACATTACTGCAATGGCTATTGGAGCTAAGACAAACAGTGCTTTATAAGCGTATTTTAGATCGTAACTATCGGCCATTAAGATATATCTTTTTGGAGGCTTTATAAGTTTTATTTCATATACTCTTAACATACTAGGTTTATTTGGTTTTAACTGGTTAAGTTAAAGTACTTATATGTAATATTGATTATTATTATGATGATTTGGATAGAAGACGAGAATGGGAATAAATATCGGTGTGATAGTAACGGAAATTGCGAAAACTTAGCAATAGTTAAGGTTCATACAAAGGAGTATAATAAAGAGGGAAAGATATACAGCATCGAGGTAAAGTCATTTGTGAAACTATCTAAATTTCCCATTACGTTAAAGCTCGATTTAAAGACCGATCAAATTCTCTCATTTACAACCCAACAAATCTATTCAGAAGTCTACGGGAAAGCTTTTGCATACTATAACCAATTGGCAATTGATATGGAACCTGTAACTGAACCTCCGAAGGAGGTTAAATACGAGATTAGAAGTCTAGATCATGAGAAGTACATAAGGACTTATCCATGTTGGCTTTATCCCGTCTTCAACACAATTCCAGATTACAGTGTTTTCGCATTAGTCAAGAGTGGAAATTCTTATCAGTCTTTATTTACACTTTCCAACAATTACGTTACGGCGTATCTCTTTAACGATTCAGTTAAAATCTACTCTGGTATTAATGCTGAGGAAATTAGGAAGAGCTATTTCCTCTCTATAGGTACTTCGGATAATCCATATAAGGCAATTGAGAATGCAATTAGTATTGCATCTAAGGAAACTCATACCTTCAAGCTAAGAAAGGAAAAGGACTTACCACATAAGGTCATGAGTGGGCTAGGGTGGTGTAGTTGGAACGCGTTTTTAACTAAGGATCTTAATGAGGAGAATTTAATCAAAGTAGTAAAGGGAATAATGGAAAGGGTAAGATTAAGTTGGGTAATAATAGATGATGGATGGCAAGACCAAAATAACGACAGGGCAATAATGAGTTTAAAGCCAGATAATAAGAAGTTCCCAAGTGGCTTCAGAAATACTGTAAGCTCGTTAAAGTCAATTGGCGTTAAGTACGTTGGTTTATGGCATACAATAAATACCCATTGGGGAGGAATGACTCAAGAGTTTATGAAGTCACTCGACGTAAAGGGACATTTTACCAATTTCCTCAATAGTTATGTGCCTCCACCAAATCTTGAGGATGCAATAGATTTCTATAAGGTCTTTGATGGAAATATCTTAAGGGATTTCGATCTTGTTAAAGTTGATAATCAATGGGTAATTCACGCGCTATATGATGGTTTTCCAATAGGTCTAGCTAGTAGGAATGTCCAACTCGCTTTGCAATATGAAGTAGGGAAAGACGTTATAAATTGCATGTCGATGAACCCAGAAAATTACTGTAATTACTTTTATAGTAATGTGATGAGGAATTCTATTGACTACGTACCCTTCTGGAAGGACGGAGCGAAACTTCACGTTATGTTCAATGCGTACAACTCCTTAGTGATCTCTCATATAGTTTATCCAGATTATGACATGTTCATGTCTTATGATCCTTATGCAAAGGTTCACTTAGTTGCAAGGGTTTTCAGTGGAGGACCACTTTATATTACGGATAGGCATCCAGAGAAGATGAACGTTGAATTGTTAAAAATGGCGGTTCTTCCAAATGGTGAAGTTGTTAGAGTGGATGAGCCAGGGTTAATAACTGAGGATTTATTGTTCAAAGATCCATTAAGAGAAAAGGTTTTGTTGAAGATGAGGAGTAAGGTCAAAGGGTATAACGCTATTGCATTCTTTAACCTAAACGATGAAGATGTAGAGGAGGAGTATAATAATGAGGACTATTACTATTACAAGGTATTTTCTAGGGAATTTGGAGTAGGTAACTTTAATGTTAAGCTAAGAGAACTCGATGCTGAGATCGCTATCACTTTTCCGAAGAGTAACAAAGTTATAGGTTTAAGAGAATACATTTTACCACCATTTACTGTAATAGCTAGTAATAACGTAGTGATTCCTAGGGCAGATGGTACATTACTATATGTTAAAGACTTTAAACTAAACGAAGTTAAGGTGAGGGAGGGAATACCAGCTATTATAGAATAGGGTGAGATTTATTTTGGACAATAATATAATTTCTACGTAAATGAGTTTTCTCAAATGCTCATGGGAGATATCCCTTAAAGAGAGCATTCTCGTAAAATTTCATGGATTTTTTTAATTTTATCCTCTACGCTCTCGTGGTAGCCTATGATACCCTTTTTAATAATACTTAGGGATGAGACAATTTTAGACTCGTTACTTAACGGTCTTATTTCGTCGTCATCATAAACAAATATTTCATCCTCGCTATATGGTACATCGTAGAAATCGTGATATAATATTAATCCATTATTCTCCCTCATTATCTCGTTTATTTCTTTTCTTTTCTTCTCTAGCGTTTCATAACAGTTACCGGTTATATCTTTCTTATATCTCTTAAAGCCCTTTCTATAGATTATGGAGTTGAAGAATTCCTTCCCAGCCTCATCTAATTTAGACATGATTAGAACGTCATTCAGCTTTAAGTAGTTTTCGGGAGTGATATCAGGTATAAGTTTTTTTTGCATCAATTTAGCAACTGCGTGAGATAGTACTGCATTATATAATCCTACCACACTGTGAAAATAAATGGTCTCATACATATACATCCTAGCCAAGAGGAATTGCTCAACCACTGGTATGGCCTTTTTCAATACTGCTAACTTTCCATTAACGTAAATTAAGGATCTCTTTATCCTCTCAATGTCGAAGTTTCCATACCCAACACCAGCAAAATAAGAGTCTCTTAGCAAGTAATCTCCTCTATCCGCATCTAAGGGACTTGAAATTATTAGTGAGGCTAGACTTTCCTCTTTAGTCCTTGGAGTAGAGGATATTACTCTTTGCACAAAGTTCACAACATCATAATTCTTAGACAGCTTGTCCAGGAAATTACCCAAGTAATAGTCTATAACTCTATTCCCAAATATTACATGAGTTTTCTTACCATAATATTCCACGTTAATCCCATAAACCTCTTTAGCTAAGGATAATGCGTTTTCAAAAGTGTGAGAAAAGGGTAGATGTCCTATATCGTGAAGTAATCCTGACAAGCCTACTAGTTTCAAATACTCCTCATTAATGAAATCTAACTCGGTATATTGCTCAGAATTTATCTTAATGTATCTGGTAAGTTCCTTAGCTAAATGCATAACTCCTAAACTGTGTTCAAATCTGGTATGTCTCATTCCAGGGTAGACTAGGTAAGCTAAACCAGTTTGTGTAATATGTCTTAACCTCTGAAATATTTCAGTAGAAACAATTTGCAATATGAAATCCTCAACCTCAATGTAACCGTGGATTGGGTCTCTTATAATCTTCATGAAAAATAAAATCTGCAAAAGTACTTATTAATTTCTCTCAAACTTTACCTTGTTAGGATTGATGTTTATAAGTATAATTGGCTATTTACTATCATGATAAAGGATATTAGAACGTATAAGTTATGTTACGAAGGGATAAACGATGAAAGGGATGCGTTAGCAATTAAGGGGTTAGCAGAGCACCCAATGGAGATTGTAGTAACTGAAATCGAGACTTCTGACGGTTATGTAGGTTATGGTGAGTCGTTGGCTTACGGGTGTTCAGATGCAGTTCAAGTTACAATAGAGAAAATATTGAAACCGTTGCTCCTTAAGGAAGACGAGGAACTCATTGAGTACTTATGGGATAAAATGTATAAAGCTACCTTAAGGTTTGGTAGAAGAGGAATAGCCATAGCTGGTATTAGTGGTGTAGATACTGCCCTATGGGATATAATGGGGAAAAAGGCGAAGAAACCAATTTATAAATTACTTGGAGGTAGCAAAAGGAAAGTAAGAGCGTATATAACTGGAGGTTACTATTCCGAAAAGAAGGATCTTGAAAAACTTAGAGATGAGGAAGCGTACTACGTTAAAATGGGATTTAAGGGAATTAAGGTAAAGATTGGTGCTAAAAGTATGGAGGAAGATATCGAGAGGCTCAAGGCCATAAGGGAAGTGGTTGGAGAGGATGTTAAAATAGCTGTGGATGCTAATAACGTTTACACGTTTGAAGAAGCATTGGAAATGGGAAGAAGGTTAGAGAAATTGGGGATATGGTTCTTTGAAGAGCCAATTCAAACTGATTATCTTGATCTAAGTGCCAGACTAGCAGAGGAGTTGGAAGTTCCAATAGCAGGCTACGAGACTGCTTATACTAGGTGGGAATTTTACGAGATAATGAGGAAGAGGGCAGTCGATATTGTGCAAACAGATGTAATGTGGACAGGAGGAATATCTGAGATGATGAAAATAGGGAATATGGCCAAGGTAATGGGATATCCGTTAATCCCACATTATTCTGCAGGGGGTATATCGCTTATTGGCAATTTGCATGTAGCTGCGGCGTTAAATTCGCCTTGGATAGAGATGCATCTAAGGAAAAATGACTTAAGAGACAAAATATTCAAGGAAAGCATTGAAATTGACAATGGCCACTTAGTCGTTCCGGATAGACCGGGATTAGGTTATACAATTAGAGATGGAGTGTTTGAAGAGTACAAGTGCAAGTCGTGAATTCTTTTTTATCCCAATAACTAAAACTTCCTATTATGGAGAGAATAGGAGATTTACTTTCTAACCTTCCTACCGACTACGCTAAGGCACTAATTCAAATATTAACTGCCGATAATTGGAATAGACTGGATAGGGACGTTAACTTCTATCAGTTAGGTTTAGGTATAGGAAAGGTTGTAAGTAGAATTGATAAGGAGACGCTGAAAGCACTCGTTAAGTCGTGTGACTATTATCAAAGCTTATGTAGAGGAATAGCAAAAGGAATGGATGGGATTGAATTAGATAGGGATTTGATACTCTATTTGGGAAATTTAAGCCCAGTAATGGCAATGGAATTATTAGCAAATCTGGAACTTTACAAATATCCAGATATCATGAAGATATTGGCTGTTAACGTAGCCCAAATAAAGCATATCCCAAATGTGGGGAGTAATATTGCAAGGCAATTCGATAAATTACCTTTTGAGATTAGGAGGCAAATATTAGATATATTTAAGGATAACTCGATGTTTCTCTATGAGTTTTTACAATCAGTGAACCTAAACAAGGTAGATAATATTGAAAATTTTTTGAACAAAATTAAGGAAATTGACGAGATAATTGGTTATAGACTTTACGAGGTTAATGATAAAATGAAGGAAAAATTACTCAATTTTTCAAGTATTAGCGTAGGTATAGGGAAAGGCTTTCAAAACTTATCGTATCACTGGAAGAGGAAGGTCATAGAAAAGGTGAAAAAAGATAAGGAATTCGCTAAAGGCTTTCTGTCATCGATTGATCTTTCATTACTAGAGGACGAGTTCTTTGATATAATAATTAAAATAGGAGAGAGTGATTTAGAATTGTCTAAAGTTTTGGGTAGAAATTTCGGAAATTCCTTAGCGTATTTGACTGAGGATTTAAAGAGTCTTGCCTTTAATATAGCTCAAGGAAACCCCGATTTCGCACGTGGGTTTGGAGAGGGTATAAGCGAATCTTTGGGAAGCTTCATTGGTTTCATTAGGGGTAAGGCTTATGAATTAAAGAAGGAAGATCAAGATAGGGTTTTGGATTTAGCCTTATCTAACGATAACTTCGCCAATGGACTTCTAACTACTTTCAATGCAATATTCTTTTTCGACAATAAAGAGAAGGTATTAGAGTTAATGATTAAGCGTGAACAATATTTAAAATTATTTATAGAACAGATTGGGAGAAGGATAAACGACTTTGACTTGTTCAAACTTCTCTCTCTAAATAATAAGTTAACATCAGAACTAGGTAAAATATTATGCAGAAACTTCATTTACTTGAGTAAGAAAAATAGGGAAATTGTATTGGAGTGGTTATCAAAAAATAATGAATTGAAAGAGGGATTTTTACAGTGTTAATCCATTTCCTTCCCTTTAGTCTCTTTAAGTACAGCTAGCGCAATTAGTGATATAATGAAGTAAGCCGCGAACACCGCACCAAAGGCCCACCAATTTACTAAATATTTCTCTCCTACTAGATCGGCAACTATTATTGGAGCAAGTCCACCAGCAAATGGCGCTGCCATGTGGTAAGACAATCCGGTACCAGAATACCTATATTTTGTAGGGAAATTCTCAGCGAAGAAAGCCGGAATTATAGCGTAAGATCCTAGTACTGCTACTACCATGAGTGTTTGTGCTAACAATATTATTGAAAATGATTTTGAAAATAGCAGTAAAACGTATGGGAAGCTAAAGGCTAAGCCAAATCCAAACGCTATCATCATTCCTAATCTTCTCCCTATTTTATCGCTTAAAATTCCAAATAATACCGTTATGAATATGCCTATCAACGCAGAGACCGTTACGCTTAAGAGACCTAGACTCTTTGGGAAACCTATTCCAGCAAGAAAGGTTACTGAATAAACTGAATATAAGTAGAAGCCTGCATTCTGAGCTGCCCACGAAGCTGCCAGTAAGAGTATCTTACTCCAGTATTTCCTCCAAACTTCTATGGATGGTATTTTTGAAACTTCTCCTTTTTCTATGACTCTTTCAAATAATGGACTCTCCAGTAATGCTAGCCTTATAACTATACCTATGACAGCTGCAATGGCTCCAATCCAAAAAGCTATTCTCCATCCGTAATTCAACAAAGCTAGAGGTGAACTGCTAGGAAATGTTGCAAAAAGACCTAGTATCGCGGAAGCCCATAATAATCCTATGGGAACACCTTGTTGGACCCAGCTTCCCCAAAATGCTCTCCATCTTGATTTCGCAGCGTATTCAGTTAACCAAGTAGTTGCTCCTCCCCATTCACCACCAACACCAATTCCTTGTAGAATTCTACTGATTGTAGCTATTGTTAAGGCCAGAAAACCTATTTGTGAATATCCTGGTAGGAAACCTATAATCCCAGTTCCTATACCCATTAGTATTAAATCCCACAGCAATCCTGTTCTTCTACCTAATTTATCTCCTAAATGTCCAAATATCATCGCACCTACTGGCCTTGCCACAAATCCCACTGCATAGGTAGATAGGGATACTAGCAGAGCCGTTAGTGGATTGTATGATGGTGGGAAGAACAGTTTCGGAAATATTAGTGAGGCAGCATATCCGTACAAGAAGAAATCGTACCACTCTATTGTAGTACCTAGGGAAGTACCTACAGCTACCTTAATTACTTGCCCAGTGCTTATTTCCCTTCCTCCCATAAGAAATTCTTTCTTTCCATTATTAATAAAGTTTACTATTTACTATAAATATGTAACTATACAAGATATATTTAAATTAATCTCTTGGAGATATAGTTGAAAATAGGAAGGTATAGATCTAGTAGAATTTATTTATAATAAATAAAGTAGATTTAAGTAGGAAGAATATTTTATCAGCTAGGAACTAATAAGGATTTAGTGAGTAAAGTTATCCCATAAAAATCAAGCTATGTTTCTACAAAAATAAAGGATAGTAAGAATCTTTACTGGTAAAGCTATCTATTTAAATATTTCCTTAATGTATGATTATTCTGATGGAGAGAGTATGTCACAATACTCTAAAGAAGAAATAGATAGGGGTATCAAAAAGATATATGATACGGTTTTGAATACAAAAAATATAACCTCAAGATATATAGTAATTTTAGCATTAGCTAGTCTCTGGCTAGATGCCTATGACTTCGCAAGTATGACTTTTGGTACTGCATCCCTTAAGAGCACTTTCCCTTCTGTACCATCTGTTTTAATTTCCTTGGCTATAGGTGCAGTACAACTAGGTGCTATTATAGGTGCAGTGGTTGGCGGTTGGCTAAACGATCGTATTGGTAGGAGGAACATGTTCATACTTAACATGATATTATTTACGGGTATGGCAATCTTGGGAGGATTATCTACTAACATTTTAGAATTATCAATCTTTAGAGGCTTATTAGGTTTCGCTTTAGGGGCTGATACTGCAACAGGTTTTGCTTATATATTCGAGTATTTAGAGAAAAAACAGAGACTATTTTGGTCGAATCTATGGCAAATACAATGGTATATCATGTACGAGGTTACCATAGCTTTAATAGTAGTTCCATTCTTCTTTACAGTTCACTCATTGACATCTCCCTTATTATGGAGAATTATTATGATAGTTGGAGGTGTTCTAGCTTTAGTAATATTACTACTAAGAGGTAGGATTCCAGAATCGGTATTATGGTTAGCATACCAAGGTAGATTAGCTACTGCCAAGAAAATATTGAAACAGACCTACGGAATAGATTTGCCAGAGGTCCCAGACGTAGATTTGCAATTAAGGGCACCAGCTAGAGGAGTAAGGAGTGCCTTTAGTATATTTAGAGCGAGTAAATGGAGGGAGCTGGTCTATTCCTTTAACGGTAACTTTGAACAAGGATTCATATTCTATACATTTGGTTTTTATGTACCTTATATATTAGTAGCGCTAAAACTGGCTGGGCCACTTGCCTCAATAGTAGCTTCTGCATTCCTATATGCCGGAGGCGTAATAGGTGGCTATTTGACAGCATGGCTAACACCTAAAATTGGTACTAAATCACAATATGTAATAGGAGCAATAGGTGAGGGAGTTTCAGTAGGGTTAATTGCACTTACGTATATTTATCACTTACCACTAATATATTTTGTAGTGTTCTCTTTCCTATTTTACTTCTTCCATGTCATAGGTCCAGCCAGTCAAGGGATGACATCCATAAATGCATTTTTTGGAGCCAAAGAAAGAGGTACTGCTGCGGGATGGGGATATTTCTGGGTAAAATTGGCTGCTTTTATAGGATTGCTAATAGGAATTGTTGGTATCACATATAACCCAGTTTCCTTGACATTAGGTTTGGCAATTTATGGTGTATTAACAGGAATAGTAGGGTTAATAATAGGTTATGATACAAGGACATACAAATTAGCAGATGTGGAAGAATTAGAAGAGAATCCACAAGAGAGTGTACAGTAGTTAATTTTAATAATAATAAAAACTAAGTTATTTTTCTTCTTTTTTTAACTGGAGTTATGAGTGTCCCGATATTACTTATAGTTATTTCCACGATGTCCTCATCTTTAAGCCCCTTATCTCTTCCTGGAACGATTGCAGTACCTGTAGTTAGAATCGTCCCGTCCGGTATTGGGTTATCCCTAATTAAGTATTGTATTTGCTCCTCAATTTTCCTCCTCATCTTGTTTGTATTCACTGATCCCTCAAAAAACACTCTACCTTCCCTCACAATTTTCAAAGTGATATCAAGACTATATGGGTTCTTAATCTCATCGGAGGTAACAATAACTGGCCCAAAGGCACAACAACCAGCGTATATCTTAGACTGTGGTAAGTAGAGAGGATTTTCGGCCTCTAAATCTCTGGCAGAAACGTCGTCCATTATGGTATAGCCTAAGATTTTACCATTAGAGTCTAATACTACGGCCAATTCTGGCTCTGGAAGTGTCAACTCGGAATCACTTCTCACCGCTATTGCCTCACCATGTCCCACGCATCTATTTGGAGTAGCCTTAAAGAATATCTCTGGTCTAACAGCATCATACACTTTTTCATAGATCGTCTTACCTAATATTTTAGCTACATTCTCTTCAGAATATCTCTCCCTGGCCATTTCGTACGATATTCCAGATCCCCAAACTTCTGGAGGGTCAATTGGTTTTGTTATTCTAATATCGTTAATCTGAAAGCTCTTTAGCAGAGACTGATAATCTATTCCAGTGACTCTATCTCCTAAGACTTCCTTATTTTCCGAATACCTCATCAGAGCTTTAATTGGATCTTCATCTAACCTTATTATTGTACTATTATCTAATATTGCATAACTTATATAATATCCTCTTTTTACAACTCTAAATAATTTCATCATGATAAAATGCATTTAGCATATAATAAAGTTGGTAGTAAACATGTTAGCATACCAAAATAAAAACCATTAAGGTGATATAGTTAGTATGAAATCGTATCAAGGATTGGCTGACAAGTGGATTAAGGGCAGTGGGGAAGAATACCTTGATATTAATCCGGCTGATAAGGATCACTTATTAGCTAAGATAAGATTATATACAAAAGATGACGTTAAAGAAGCTATAAACAAGGCTGTAGCCAAATTCGACGAATGGTCAAGGACTCCAGCACCTAAAAGAGGCTCAATATTACTTAAGGCAGGGGAATTAATGGAACAAGAAGCCCAAGAGTTTGCGCTATTGATGACATTAGAGGAGGGTAAGACTCTCAAGGATAGTATGTTTGAAGTGACAAGAAGTTATAATTTACTGAAATTTTATGGAGCATTAGCATTTAAGATATCTGGGAAAACGCTTCCTTCAGCAGATCCTAATACTAGGATATTTACAGTAAAGGAACCCTTAGGCGTAGTAGCTTTAATTACGCCGTGGAATTTCCCATTATCAATACCAGTATGGAAATTGGCTCCAGCCTTGGCTGCGGGTAACACTGCAGTAATAAAACCAGCGACGAAAACACCGTTAATGGTAGCCAAATTGGTAGAAGTGTTGTCTAAAGCTGGATTGCCAGAGGGTGTCGTGAATTTAGTAGTTGGTAAGGGAAGTGAAGTCGGAGATACCATAGTAAGTGATGATAATATAGCTGCAGTATCATTTACTGGATCAACCGAGGTAGGTAAGAGAATTTACAAACTCGTAGGAAATAAAAATAGAATGACAAGAATTCAACTAGAGCTAGGAGGTAAAAACGCGTTATATGTGGATAAGAGCGCTGACTTAACGTTAGCTGCTGAATTAGCCGTAAGAGGAGGATTTGGACTAACCGGTCAATCATGTACTGCAACTAGTAGGTTAATAATTAACAAGGATGTATATACTCAATTTAAACAAAGACTACTAGAAAGAGTTAAGAAGTGGAGAGTAGGACCGGGTACTGAAGATGTTGATATGGGTCCAGTTGTAGATGAAGGTCAATTTAAGAAAGACTTAGAATATATAGAATACGGAAAGAATGTGGGAGCAAAACTAATTTATGGTGGAAATATAATACCAGGGAAGGGATATTTCCTAGAACCTACAATTTTCGAAGGAGTCACATCTGATATGAGGCTATTTAAAGAAGAGATTTTCGGTCCAGTACTTAGTGTCACTGAGGCAAAAGATTTAGATGAGGCTATAAGGCTAGTTAACGCTGTAGACTATGGACATACAGCTGGAATAGTCGCAAGCGATATCAAGGCGATTAACGAGTTCGTTAGTAGGGTAGAGGCAGGAGTTATAAAGGTTAATAAGCCAACAGTCGGACTGGAATTGCAAGCACCATTTGGTGGTTTTAAGAATTCTGGAGCCACTACGTGGAAAGAGATGGGAGAAGATGCTTTAGAGTTCTACCTTAAGGAGAAGACAGTATACGAAGGCTGGTAATTAATTCTTTTTTCTCATATCATCTTAATTCAAAGTTGCAAGTCAAGGTTTTTTATCATCTTGTCATACTATTTTATCACTATGAAAGGTTATTCTATAAATGTGGAGGAAGGTTATAAGAGAATCTTTGGAATAAACATATACTATAAGATGTATAGAGTAAAGGGTAGTAATAGGAATTTGGTCACTTTGCATGGCGGTCCTGGAGGTTCTCATGATTACCTAATACCTTTAGCTGACTTGTCAAATTACGGAATTAACGTCTTATTTTATGACCAATTTGGTTGCGGTAGGTCCGACGACCCTAAAGATACTTCTGATTATACCATAGATCACGGCTTAGAGGAATTAGAGGAACTTAGAAAGCAAGTTTTCGGCAATGATAAGATTGTATTATTGGGACACTCCTACGGTGGAGCGTTGGCAATAGCTTATGCACTTAAGTATCAACAGTTTTTAAGAGGTCTTATTGTAAGTAGTGGACTATCAAGTGTTCCCTATACCGTTAAAGAGATGAGGAGATTAATTGAGGAATTACCAGATAAGTACAAGACAATTATAAAGAGATATGAAAGTTTAGGTGATTTCAAAAACCCAGAATATTTAGATGCCGTAAACTTCTTCTATAGTCAACATCTATTGAGACTTAAGGAAATGCCGGAACCAGTTAAAAGGACTTTCCAGTACATAGAAAAAAGGAGGACGTATGAAATAATGAATGGTCCGAACGAGTTTACTATCATTGGAACAATAAAGGATTGGGACGTTACTGAGCAATTGTATAAAATAACTGTTCCTACTCTAATAACCGTGGGAAAATACGATGAAGTAACTGTTAATGTAGCTCAGCTTATTCATAAAAATATTAAGGGATCTAGACTTGTCATTTTCGAGAATAGCTCCCATATGGCCATGTGGGAGGAAAAGGATAAGTATCTTGAAGTTATAAAGGAGTTTATCGATCAAGTGTATTCACTTAATATGGTTAAGTGATTCCTTTTTATAATACTAATGAAGTTTTTCGTTAAAATCCAATAGCGAGTTAGTAATTGATACTATCACAATAATAATATAAATATATTTACGTCAGCAGATATATAAAGACTTGATGCATGTTTATAAAGTCAAGCTTGATATTAAGCACGGTTCGTGTTGGACTTATAAGACGTCTGATTTCAAAGTAAAGGCCAAGGTAATGTATCTCTTTCCACTGATAACTAAGAATTCAATTTTCGAAATAGCTGAGATTTACTCCAATGATAAAAACGAACTTTCAGATTTCATATCAACAATTAATATGAAGAGATGGCAATAATATAAAAGTAGCTAACATAGATAGACCAAGATCTAGCAAAGTGGCCTTATTGTATTATTTTAAAAATTTTGACAACTCGGTTACAAAAGTCATGATAGAAAATAACGCAGTCATAACAAACTTATCCATAAGTAATGGAATAGAGGAATGGTATGCGTATTTCTTTGGAGAAGAGGAAATTCTCTCAAATATATCGCACGGTCTGAAGAGAATAGACGTTAAGGTAGAAAATATTGATATGGAAAAAACTAAGGTAAATGATATAAAAATGATCTAGTTATAATTAACTCTTTAACTCCTACAGAAAGGGAGAGACTCACAACTGCAATTAGACTAGGGTTCTTCGAATACCCTAAAAGAGTCAGATTAGAAGAATTGGCTGAGATGTTTGGAGTAACTAAGGTAACTTTAGATAGGCATATAAGAAATGGGTTGAGGAAAATTTTGAGCCAGTTATTTATAAACTCCCAATAATTTGTTCTGAAATTTAAACGTCATTTTAATTAATTTTTGATGAGGTATGGTCTTCTAATACTTTCCTAGTCGCATTTAATCTCAATTACAAATGTTTAAATATATGTTGTAATCCTTGAAGTAACCCGTTGAATATAGCGCTTGGTGCAGTATATTAAAAGGGAAACAATTAACTTGGAGCTATAACTATGTTTGCAGACATTACAATATGTCTTCTTAGCTCCAAACTGCTAAGGTTTCCCTCATCTATTCGGAACTTAAGGAACAGTTGGAAGGCTCAAAGGCACCTTCCCATATATCCATAGCAATACGAAGATTTATAACTAAAAGTTTTGCTCCTTATGGCGAGGATAAATAGTGAAACGATATTTGTAAAGTCTAATGTTTTAATACCTTTCTCACGTTTTCTTCTTATATGCGTAAATTCTGTGATTTAAGCGGGAGAATAGCCATTGTAACTGGAGGTGCTAGTGGAATAGGAAGGGCCATAGCGTTCAAATTAGCGAGTCTGGGAGCTACCGTAGTTTTAGGCGATGTGAAATTAGAGGAACTTAAAAACGTCGTGAATGAAATCACCCAACAGACAAGTTCTAAAGTCCTTCCCCTTTATGTAAATGTGGGGGATTTCAATTCAGCTAAGGAGTTCTATCAAAAAGCTACTGAGATCCTAGGAATAGATTACGTAGATATTTTAGTAAACAATGCGGGGATAAATAGGGACGCCTTATTTGTTAAGATGACTTTTGAACAGTGGGATGAGGTAATGAAAGTCGACCTATATAGTATGTTCAATATGACTAAACAAGTTGTTGATGGAATGATAAGAAGAAACTACGGAAGAATAATAAATATGTCGTCAATGAGTTGGTTGGGGAATATTGGACAAGCTAATTATTCAGCAGCTAAGGCTGGGGTTATAGGCTTCACGAAAACTCTAGCAAGGGAATTGGCTAAATATAACATCACCGTAAACGCCATAACTCCAGGTTTCATTGATACTCCAATGACGAGGGCAGTTCCAGAGAAGGTTAGACAAAAAATTATAGAGAGAATACCAATGGGTAGAGTTGGTAGTCCAGAAGAGGTAGCTAATCTAATAGCTTTCCTATCCTCTGAAGAAGCATCCTACATAACGGGAGAGGTAATAGGAGTTACCGGGGGTTTGGTGTTGTGATAACTGGTTTCGCCAGCAGTCTCTACAAAAAGTATGAAGGGTCAACCTTTGAATTATTAGCGGATACTGTATTTTCTGCATTAGAAATGGCAGGTTTAGATAAGAATTACGTAGATGGAATATATCTTACATATTTGCCGGGAACCTTCGACGGTTACGCTAATTCCCACTTTTTCACAAACCAAGTGGCCCAATATCTTGGAATAAGACCTAAATTCACTCAAATCTTTGATTATGGAGGAGCTTCAGCCTTAAGTATGATACACAGGGCATATAAGGCAATTAAGGCTGGAGAAGGTGAAACAATCTTATGTATAGTAGGCGGAAAAGCTACAGAACTGAGAAATAAGGGAGTTACCGTGGATGCAATAGATAAGGCATACCCTAACGTATCTCTAACACCATTTGATAGGCTTTTCAGAGGACTTAACGATCTAAACCCAGTATCAGATTACGCACTGGTAGCCAATAGGCATAAGTACCTCTTTAAAAGTACGGACGAACAAAGGGCCTTAATAGCAGTTAGGCAAAGGTTTAACGCAATGCAAAACAGTAAGGCCATGTTTAAAGATCCGCTAACTATAGAGCAAGTTTTGAAATCTCCACTAGTATCTTATCCTTTGCATCTTCTTGAGATAGTTTACCCTATAGATGGTTTTCACGTTTTTGTGGTAAGTAAGAGAGGCAGCAAGTCAGCCCTTACAAATATAGACATCTTGGGATATGGAGAGGCTCATTGGCCTTTTATGCCTACAGAGCTAGATGAGATAGTATATACTCCAGCTGTTGAGAGTTCTAAGGGATTATTAAATGGAAGGATAGACGCTTTTGAGCTTTACGATTCATTTACCATTACCGTTATGCTACAAGTTGAGGATATTGGCTTAGCGGAAAAGGGTAAGGGAGGTTCGTTCTTTGAAAATCATGATACCACATTCAAGGGTGATGTTCCCATTAATACTGGGGGTGGTAGTTTGAATACTGGTCAACCCGCTTACATGAGTGGTGGTGTTATTTTAGAAGAAGCTTTACTTCAATTAAACGATATGGCAGATGGCCATCAGGTTAAGGGTACTGACGTTGTATTCCTAAATGGAATTGGTGGGTGGAATAGGTCTCATTCGGTATCTTTAGTATTAGGTGAGAAGAAATGAGGTTAGAAGAAATATATTCCACTTATGATAAAATAGTACAGAGTGGATATTTACCATATATTAGATGCAGGAAGTGTATGAATACTTTCTTCTACGTTAGGAATTTGTGTCCTAAATGTGGATCAAGAGATTTAGAGGTTCTAAGAAGTAGTGGAATAGGTAAGGTTTTCTCGTGGACTAAGATATTTAGGAAAAACGATACTTCCATATACGGAATCGTGGAATTAGAGGAGGGATTTAAGATATATTGTAATTTCGCAAGTGATGTGGAGATAGGTGATAAAGTTAAGGTTAAAATTAACTCGTTGGAAGATGGTAAGTATAAAGTATTGGCATATAAGTTATAGTTAAATATATTCAAGTTTTATTATTATTTTATCTTTAAAATTAATTATATATAGATCCCCTTTTTCTGTTACTACATCGCATTCTAATCTTTCTTTAATGCACTTAATCCACATACCTTCAAAGTTAGTCCCCTCCTTTACTGTTGTCTTCGATATTGATTGGAAGGTATTGCTCTCAGAAAAATTTACTGCTTTCCTCACACTAACTTTAAATCTCTTAATTGAAGGATTTTGCAATATGTTTTTTATATCCTCAAATTTGAAACTCATTTCATTTCTACATTTCTTATAAGAGAATATAAAGCTTCTCTTGTTAACATTTTTACATTAATATCATTAATAGTCGTCTAAATTATAATTTCTATGCCTACAATTAACGTGTTAAATACGTTGCGAAGCTTATTCCCCATATTATTTCTGGATAAACTATCATCCTCTCCAAACCACCTGGCCCTAAAGATCCATAATCCTTAAGAATGAATAGAATTAGTGAAACTAATGTTGCTATACCCAGTATTCCCCAAAAGTAATTCCTCTTAATGGAAGTAACTAATGCACCTATCCCTCCGAAAAGAAAAGTTATTAATGAGGCAATCAAATGAGGTAGCCCAGTATTCTCCGGAAATATACCTACTAATGCTGCTCCTAGCCCTACTAAAAAGACTAATGGTGAGTAGTTTGCCCTTAGTAGTATTGAGGCTATTATGACTAGTATTCCCATTATGACTATGGATGTGTTGAATATTATTGCAGTTTTTCCAACTCCTAAGTCACTAATATAGTTATATTTGACTGAATAATTTGGGTATAAGATTTCCGATATTATAAAAAATAGTAAAAATTGTGATACACCCACTAATATGAGATAACCAGATACCTTAGTTCTATTTAACATCATCAGTATTTTTTGTACATTATTAAACTTAAATATTTATCTATTTTCAACTCTTAATTATAATCCCAAGACCTCCAGTCTCATTTGTTAGCTCATATAATTTTACCCCTTTCTGTTTAGTGAAATAATAAGGTGCTTCAGTGAAATCTAGGTTATCTATAAGCAATATTCCACCATTTCTCAAGTAATCCCAAGCAATATTCAGCTCAAAAGTTACGTTCTCAAACGTGTGCTCACTATCATGAAGAAAAATATCAACCTTACCTAACTTCTTTAATAGATCAAGTAAGATATCTCTGCTCCTTCCTATGTATAGCTTCCATTTACTCTTTAACTGTTCCGGGACTAGAAATCCTACTTGTTTTCCATTCTCTAAAGTCTCCCTTACATCAATGGAGTGTAGCGTACCTCTCTCCAGGGCAGAGAGGATTATTGTACTTGATACACCTGGACCAACGCCAGTTTCAATTACTATATCTGGATTGTAGTATTTTATTATCGAATAGAGGACATATCTCTTGGTTTCACTTAGCGCATATCTAAAACTATTCCCTAAAACCCGCTTAATCCCATTGTTTATTTCTTCAGCTTCATTCCAGTATTTGCTAAGATCCACGTTAAATATCTCCTTTAGAGCGTTTAATATCGATTCCGAGTTCTCCACACTGGTAAATATCTTTAGTGTTGATTATAAAGATAACTACTATTTATAACTTAAGATTCCCTTTTCCTCTCTACTAAGAAAGAGATTCCCATTCCTAAAAAGTATAGGCTCGATAGTGATAATCCTATTATTGTTTTCATAACGCCACCAGTTGTACCTGGTGATATTATCCATGCAATTATAAAGGATACCAGAACTCCCCATCTCCAATAATTCCTCCAAGTACTAGCCTTAACTATTCTTAGGTGAGCTAAACCAATCATTATCAGTGGCATCTCAAATGCTAGTCCTAACGACCCCATTAATAGGAAAGTTGTAGATATGAACGAACTTAAACTTATGGTAGGTTCTACGGCAGGACCTAAAGACTCGGTATAAAATGATATCATGTCAAACATTAAGGGGATTAGTATCAAAAACGCAAATAGAGAACCAGAGAAGAAAAGTAGAAATGCTGGAATCATGGTTAGCTTAAAGATTTTCTTTTCATGTTTATATAGTCCCGGAGCTAAAAAAGCCCAAGTTTCTCTAATTATGAGGGGAAGCGAGGTCAATAGTGCGAGGTAAAGTTAAACATAAAGCGACGCATATATTGGATCAAATAAGTTTATTATTATTATCTTAGTATTGGCTGGCAGTTCATGGTAAATAAAGAATTTGGTTACTTGTACTGCAATACTATCGTAAAATGACGGATAAGGAATTGGAATTTTTGAGATACTTATCCCAAGAAATGGTATTTGTAATGGATCTATATTAATCCATTCATAACCTGTCATGAAGTAAAAGAAGAACGAAATAGCTAATGCTGCTATAATTCTCCTTAGTCTTATTGCTAATTCTCTTAAATGATCTAATAATGGCTTTTCTTCGAAAAAACTCTTCTCTTCTTTACCTCTCTCCTTTGCTTTTTCTTCCACGTGGAATACCTCAGGCCTTCTTACTTTGCTTTAGTGCTTCTAATTGCTTTTGTAATTCTACTATTTTCTTCTCAAGTTCTTCTACACTTTCACTCCTCTCCCCCTTTTCAACTACATTGCTAGACATCATTTGTTGCATTTCCATTTCTGCTTCTAGTTGTCCCTTCTTGAACTCCCCCATTGATCTTCCTAAAGCTCTGAAAAGCTCTGGCATTTTAGATGATCCAAAGAAGAGTACAGCAATAACCACTAAGATTATAATTATATCAGTAGGATTATCTATCATAATTTACCCTCCCGCCCCACCCTTATGATCATATTTATTATTCATGATTAATAAATTTTCCTACGTACCGCTCCTAAACGACTCCCTTCTCTTTCTGAGGTTTTTAGTTGCAAAATAAGGTGAAATGGTTCTACTGGGAGGGAAGACATACTAAAATCATCCTTGTTAAACCTAACTTGTAAACATGAACACTTATTAGTTTCAGTTTAGATTTCTCTATATGCCAGCAAAATTAAATAGTCCCTCGAGATATCATGGCATATATAATGCTCCACACAGAGCGTTTCTAAGATCTGTAGGTTTAACGGATGAAGAGATAGGTAAACCATTGGTTGCCATAGCCACAGCATGGAGTGAGGCAGGCCCTTGTAACTTCCACACATTAGCTTTAGCAAGAGTAGCTAAGGAGGGGACAAAGGAAGCCGGTTTATCCCCATTAGCATTCCCAACCATGGTAGTTAACGATAACATTGGAATGGGATCTGAAGGAATGAGGTATAGTTTAGTTAGCAGGGATTTAATAGCAGATATGGTAGAGGCGCAATTTAATGCTCACGCGTTTGATGGACTAGTGGGCATAGGAGGGTGTGATAAGACAACGCCTGGTATACTAATGGCAATGGCTAGGTTAAACGTTCCCTCAATTTACATTTATGGCGGATCAGCAGAGCCAGGGTACTTTATGGGTAAAAGACTAACAATAGAGGATGTACATGAGGCAATAGGCGCATATTTAGCGAAGAGAATAACAGAAAATGAGTTATACGAAATAGAGAAAAGGGCACATCCGACATTGGGAACTTGCTCTGGATTATTTACAGCCAATACTATGGGCTCAATGTCGGAGGCATTAGGAATGGCATTGCCAGGTAGTGCATCACCAACCGCTACCTCATCTAGGAGAGTAATGTATGTGAAGGAGACTGGAAAAGCTTTAGGTAGTTTAATTGAAAACGGAATAAAGTCAAGGGAAATATTAACTTTTGAGGCCTTTGAGAACGCAATAACAACGCTAATGGCTATGGGTGGTTCAACAAACGCGGTATTACACCTATTGGCAATAGCCTATGAAGCAGGAGTGAAATTAACCTTAGATGATTTCAATAGGATATCTAAAAGAACACCATATATTGCAAGTATGAAACCTGGTGGAGATTACGTGATGGCTGATTTGGACGAAGTTGGAGGTGTCCCAGTAGTCTTAAAGAAACTACTAGACGCTGGTCTACTTCATGGTGACGTTTTAACAGTTACTGGAAAGACTATGAAGCAAAACCTTGAGCAATACAAGTATCCTAATGTACCTCACAGTCATATAGTTAGGGATGTTAAGAATCCGATTAAGCCTAGAGGAGGAATAGTTATATTGAAGGGATCGTTAGCCCCAGAAGGTGCCGTAATTAAGGTAGCCGCAACTAACGTTGTTAAATTTGAAGGAAAGGCTAAGGTGTATAATTCCGAGGACGACGCTTTTAAGGGAGTTCAAAGTGGCGAAGTTAGTGAGGGTGAAGTTGTAATTATAAGATATGAAGGACCTAAGGGAGCTCCAGGTATGCCAGAAATGCTGAGAGTTACAGCGGCAATCATGGGTGCGGGTTTGAATAACGTTGCCTTAGTTACTGATGGTAGATTTTCCGGAGCCACTAGGGGACCTATGGTAGGACATGTAGCTCCAGAGGCAATGGTAGGTGGTCCTATCGCAATAGTTGAAGATGGAGATACTATAGTGATTGATGTGGAGAGCGAAAGACTTGACTTGAAGCTATCCGAGGAGGAGATAAAGAATAGACTGAAAAGATGGTCTCCTCCATCTCCAAGATACAAGTCTGGTCTATTGGCTAAATACGCCTCCTTGGTCTCCCAGGCGTCAATGGGGGCTGTGACTAGACCAGCTTAATTTTTTATTTAATTCTCCTAATTCTCCTTTATGTATGAAGACATTTGGGCAATTGAACACGCAATAAGCTTACTGGATTGGGATATCCAAACTTACATGCCCCAATCTGGGATTAAGGCTAGGGGAGAGGCTTTAGCCAGGCTAAGTAACTTAAGGAGGAAATTGTTGTTAGGCATTAGAGGCGAGATAGAAAAGTTAGAGCCAAAAAATGATATTGAAAAGGGTTTAAAAAGAGTTTTAGATAGAGAATATAAGTACTATGACGCTGTGCCAGAAGAGTTGGATATGAAACTTCATAGAATAACATCTGAAGCTACTGTAGTTTGGAGAAACGCTAAAGCTAAAGGCGATTTTAACGCATTCAAACCTTATTTAGAGCAAATACTTGAGATTAAGAGAGAGATAGCACATAAGCTAGGGTATAAGGATCATCCATATAGTGCACTTTTAGATAGGTATGAAGAAGGGTTTACTGTCACCGATGCTGAAAGGGTATTCAACGAGTTATTACCCGGTTTGTCTAAGATTCTCAATAAGATCGATGATAAGTTTACTAGAAAATATCATTTTGAGGATGAAAAATATGATGTTTTTCAGATGAGTAAAACCATAGAGGCAATAGCTTATGAGGTACTAAAGATGCCTAAGGATAGATTTAGAATAGACGTTTCTCCTCATCCTTTCACAGTATCAATGAGTAGAAATGATGTTAGAATAACAGTAAGGTATGAAGGATATGATTTCAAGAAAGTTCTTTATTCTCTAGTGCACGAGAGCGGGCATGCAATATATGAGTTACAAATAGATCCGAGTCTAGAATACTCTCCTTTAGCAAATGCTCCTTCCATGGGCCTTCATGAGTCGCAATCGAGATTCTGGGAAAACGTAGTAGGAAGGAGTTATGGCTTTATTAAAACCATTTATCCCTTGCTAAACGTTAAGGATAGCATTGATGATGTATATTACTATGTTAATGGCGTTAAGAGGCAACCAATTAGGGTTGACGCTGATGAAGTTACTTATAACTTTCATATTGCAATCAGATACGAGATAGAGAAGAGGGCAATAGAGGGTAGTTTAGAAGCTAGCGAATTCCCCTCACTATTTAATGATTTGATGGACAAATATCTAAATATAAGGCCTAAGAATGATGGAGAGGGAGTATTACAAGACGTTCATTGGAGTCAAGGCTCTTTTGGTTACTTCCCTACTTATACATTGGGAAATGTGATAGCTGGTATGGTATACTACCACATGAAGAGTGAGAGAGGTTTCGATATTAGTAATATAGAGGGGATAAAGAATTGGCTAAGAGAGAGAATTCATAAATACGGATCAATATATTCACCAAAGGAGTTACAAATGAGGTCATTTGGTGAGGCATATAACCCATCTAGGCTATTAGATTATATGAGAGAGAAATATAATGCGTGATGTGAAATCTCTCTCTGAATGGTGAAGAACTGGGTCCTTTCTGACAAAAATATTTTTTACCTTATATCTCCCTTTTTAGTCTATCTTATTTTTAGTCATCTTGTTCGTTATCGTCATCATGATGTTTCTTTCCATGCTCTGCCGTCTGGGTTTGTTGTGCTTGTTGCTCTCCTCCATATTTCACCATTAAGAATGGAATATTACTAACTGACTTTGCCTCAGGATTTTGTGATACCACATAAGATATCTTAATGTTTACCGTATAGGTACCCTTGCTAAGGTATAATGTATAGTGCTCCGTTCCGTGAAGTGACAACGTAAAGGTATAATTAGCAATGTGAATTGTAACGTTAAATTCAGAGAATACGTCTCCTAATACATCTTCTTTTAATTTTATGGTATAAGTACCATTAGCCGAAACAGTAAGAGTAGCGTTTTCCGTTAATGTACCTTTTTGTCCCGCAGTTAAATTCCCTAAATTGAATGAGGCTAAGGTAGTTTGTATAGTCGGTGAGGTCACATTGTAACTTATAGTTCCTAAACTTCCGCTTATTTCCTCTCCAATTACTACACCGCCTACTAATATCGTGCTTAATAATACACCGAGCAGGAGTAGCTTATTCATCTTTTCACCTACATATTCTCTTATAAGTTCATCCTTTTAAGGGAGGCGTTCCGGAACAGTGAAACAGCTATTTCTTATCGCTCCTTACCACGTACCTAATCTTACCTTCCTCTCTTATCTCCTCTATATATCCCAACTTAACTAACTTCTTAACTCTCCTATATGCAGTAGATTTAGGTAAACCAGTCTGTCTCACAATATCAGCTAATGTATTTGTACCCATTTTTATTGCCTCTAACACAATAGTATCCCTTTCATCCAACACCTCTGGAACGAAATCTACACTTTCCTCTTCTTTCAAAACCCTAACATTTCCTCTCCTTAGCAAGAATATGATTAGTGAAACTAGTACTGCATCGCTACTTATTAAACCACCTATTATCATAGGAATCTCCAATTCATTTTGTGCTGTAGTAACATGGGAAGAAAGCGTATAGAGTAATATGACGCTATTTACGTTTGCAAAAGTAACATTATAATAATCGCTCATTACATTAAAGCTGTAGGGCTGTGGAGAAATGTAATTAATAGAGGAGTTAAGAGGTAGATAAATATTGATTGTAGCGTTATATGGCTCATTAATTTGGATAACTCCTCTAGGTAGTATGGCATTGTAGTAAATGAAAACAGTAGTATTACTGGGAGTGAGATATAATGTATTTCCGGACAAGTTATATTTGGCTCCAATGATCTTAAGGTTCGTTATATTATGCCCTATCAGGACGAATTGATTAACGTTACCAGTAAGTTCAGCCTCTACAGTACCGTTATAATAAATATTTAAGATTGAAGAGTGTGAAATAATGACTGGGACTGTTATCAATGGTAAGAGCAATAATAGCAAAATCTTCATCAAACTTAACTAAATATTAACCAGTTTATTAGCTTAGCGATTTCTAAATATTGGGTTGTTCAACTTCTCCTTGTCGTTAGGAATTATGCCTTTATCTTATTTTCTATAACTAAAGAAGCATAGGTTCTAAGATCTCCCTTAGAATTCAATTATAATTAAAACTCTTAAAAATATTTTTAAGAGTTTTATGGCTATATGAATCCTTTGCAATAACTATAATGAAATGACTTTTAGTATAATATTATCTAAAAATAATTGAAGATAATTAGAATCCTGATGCGATAATAATTTGGTATACGTCCTTATATCTCACTTGATCTCCAAAAAGTCCGTTCACGCATCCTTTACGAATTCAGTTTATTTAAAGAATCGTAATGAATTTAATCAAATACCACCCCACTGACTAGGTGGAGATCCACGCTCAGCAGTTTACTTTGTTATCTCCATCTTATTCATGAATTACAATTCGCAAAAGAGACCTGAATCGCCCCTCCAGAAGATGCAATTTACTTTTAACTATTCGCTTCAAGTTTTATGAAAAGGTTTATGATATTAGGTAATTCATGTAGCTCGTGTAGGTTACTTAATTTGCTATACTTTGACGTAAATGCGTCATTCTAAAGTGTATTGTTTCACTGTTTCATGGAACCAAGGTTTATATGGAATATTCAACCAATTACAAATCGTGGATAGACAAACACTCTTGGTAGGTTTGGTAATTATTACCTTAATTGTAAATGTAATTTTAGGTGTAGAACTTTATTATACACTACACAATAGACCTACTCAGCCAGTAGGTGGAATTCCAATAAATGTCTCCACAGTGCAAATTATCTCTCCGTCTAGTTCAACCACAACTAACACGACATCTGGAGCAACTTCAACTATCACTACAACTCAGTCCTCTACTACTAATTCTGGATCTTCAACTACTACTAAACAGCCTCAGACCTATTCATTTTCATTTAAGGCTAAATTTAAGATACACGTTAAAGAACATGGAATATACATTGTTGGTATCAAGCCTAATATAACGTTTTCTCAATTATATGTTATTCTCTATTTTGAAGATGGTCAAGTCGTAACGTTAAATCTTAACCAAACCTATGTAAATGTAACTATAAAGGAGGATGATGTTAAGGTAACTGCTTATATTTATGGTAAGAGTTATGAGAATTTGACGCCACAACAAATACTTAACGATATAGGTCTTTACTTTAAATTTATAGGAAACTCCACTAACAGCAACAGTAATGAAAACTCAGATGAGTTTATATTAGTTCGTGATATAAATCTAGTGAAGAAATTATTTGAAATTCAACCCGTTTCATGAAGCGGAACGACTTAACCCTTATATAGGGGAAACGTCCTACTATCTCACATGAAATGGCTAGTCCTCCTACTTCCCCTCTTAACGGTTTTCGCAACAATTCTAATTTCAGCTAGTTCAAGTCCTACAATACACGTGTATTATCAAAGATATGATAGTGTATACAGAGCCTCCGGTATTAATGGTCCATTAAGTGCAAGTACAGTAACTTATACTGTAAGTTCAGCTACATACAATACAACCCTAAGTGACGGCAAAGCGTTTAAGGTAACGTACAATAGAACAGTTTACACTTTATTATTTGCTTCTTCTCCAGAAAAATTTGAGGGATATGTTAACGTATCAGCTTATACTAATAACACCATTACGATAAAAACTGACTTACCTGATTTAATAAGAATAGTGATAATGAGTGCAAATGAGACAGAATTGATATGGGCTGGTTTTAATGCTACTGATATTAACGCTTATGCATATATTAATGGAACAAGTGAAGTTATGCTTCAATTCGCAAACGGTTCCACAATAGCTAATGCAACATTGGCAATTAATAAAGAAAATGTAAGTATAAGCAATAAAATAAGCCTATACTTATTCCCGGTAACATCTGTAGAGGCTAAAGTATCGGTTAGTGGAGAGCTAACTGCTACAGCGCAAATACCAAGGAGATATTCTCCATTACTGGTCAGTATTAACTATAATGGGACAGAAAGCAACGCAACTGTTAATGGATATAAGGTTACTACAGCGTACTTTAATGGCACACTGACTCCTGCCTTATTTTGGAAAGGAGAAGGCTTAGTTCCAGTAATGTCAGGTAAGGGAAACATACGTGCAGATTTTGAGACGATAGAATTTTATGGAGTAAATGGTACAATTCTAGGATATGTACACATTTCGAGTATTGTTGGAAATCTAGAGATGATTCCAGTTAAGATTGGACTTAATTATAACATCGCATTTACTGAACTTAAGATAGTTACGGTAAGTGGAGTAAAACAAGTACATGCCAACTTTATGGGTTACACTTACATTAATGGAGTCCCAGTAATGATAGTAGGAAACGATGAAGGTAATATAACGTCAACTGCAATCGTTAACATTTCTCATTTAGTCATAGTGAATAATCATAAAGGCTTGCTAGCGGAAATAACGTTAAATTCAACGTCAAAATTCGTAGTATTAACAGAAGCCAATACTACTCATAATGTTAGTGTAACACTTCCGCTATTGGTAAACGTTACCAATGTGCATTTAAACGGTAACGTTCATGTGGCACAGAAGGTCGTAGTCAACGTGTCTTCACAATACATCCTATTCAACGTTACGACGCTTAATAATGGTTCCATAATTGGCGTCTATAAGGTAGAGAATGATACATTAGTTAAATTAAACTCTTCCAATTACTTCATCATAAATGGAAAACTGGAAATATTTGACGATCCATCTTCAACATATTATGTAGTTTACTCCGCACAACCAACTACTTCAACGACATCCTCTACTACTTTAACATCCACAAGTACATCTAGTGCATCCACTACCGCAAGTGTCTCTACTACTTTAACATCCACGACATCTCCTTCAGCCACATCTAATATAACAGCAACTTCATCATCAAATACTATGACATATATAGCGATTGGAATAATTGTACTAATAGTTATAATAGTAATAGCCGTGGTGTTAGTTAGAAGAAGGTAAAAATTCTTTTTTAAATGTTTTTTGTCCTTTTCCTTTGTTATTAGTAGAAAAATTTATATACTTTAGGGTTACCCTAATACCATATGAGAGGAAAAGAACTCATAATTGCGCTTTCCATATCTCTCGGAATTGCAGTTGCTATATTATCGTTGCCAGATATACTAGAGCCAATAGCACATAAAATATTATTAGTCTTAGGCATTTATTGGCCTTTAGCAATTTTTATAATAGGTATAGTTCATGGACTTAAACCTGACGAACATACATGGCCAATTACCGTATCCTATGGAATAATGCAGAGGAATATGAAAGGTGCAATAGTTTCTACAAGCGTTTTCGCAGGGGCATTAACACTCGTCTGGGCTAGTTTGAGCGCATTGACTGGACAACTTCTCTCATTCTTTCAGAATTACAACTTAGACCCAATAGTAGATGTTATAGTAGGGCTGACAATGATAGGAGTTGCCTTAATTTTCATTATTAAAGGCAAGGATAAAGTTGTGGATAAAGATAATAATCCAGATTACAAATTAATCTGGATTCACGGCCTAGCTGCGGCCTTTGGAGGGGATTTTATAGTAATATTGTTATTAACCATTGCCCTAAGTACACTTATTAGTGTGAATATCACCTTCTTAATTGGACTATTATTTGGAATAGGTTCGTGGATAGCCCAATCCATAGTGGTTTTATTAATATACAAAGGTTTGGTCAAAGGAGTGAAAGCGAATTTCCAAATTCTAGCTAAGGCAGGGAGGCTATCACTACTATTTCTAGGAATTTTTATGATAGGGTTGGGAATTTTAAGCTCTCTAACCGGTTAAAAATCTTTTATACTCTTTTCGGTCAACTTCGCAATAGCCTTTCTTAAAACTTGCATTATGGCTGGTTTAGAAATACCCAACTCATTTGCTAACTCCTCTAGTCCTATTCTTTTAGGCGTTTCGAAGTATCCCTTATCAAAGGCTAGCTTCAGAATTGATAATTCCTTAGGCGTTAGCTCTTCCTTTACTGAAAGGAGTGGATTTGAAGATTCCTCAATAATTTTAAACTCATAAGTTAGCTCTTTCACCTCTGGTATGATCTTAATGAAGTTTTCGGAGTCAGCAATTACGTTCCATCTTTCCATTCCTTCATATATAGTTTCTGACATGCTAAAAATTCTACAATCCTTTAATAATCTTTCAGCTATTCTTCCTTTAAGACTCTCTATCGATGCGTATATTGCTCTGATATTAGATTTGTTTTTGTACTCATCTATTATTCTGAAATCAATAGTTGTTTCATTTCTACTCAGCATTCTAATTATTTGCCTATAAAACTCCTTGTCCTTAGCGTAAATTATACCCATAACGTTTTCAGTGAGTCCATCTAAAGATGGAATTCTCCTTACAACCTTTACATATAATTCCTCTTCGTTAAATCTCTCAGTGTAACGACTCCAATCGTCGTGTGAGAGCACTATGGTGTAACTTTTTATCACTATAGAATATAGTAATGTTTGAATTTAAAAGGATTAGATGGTTCATCTTACTATGAAATTCTATCTTTCTCGCGAATTATAATATATATTGCAATTGATACTAGTAATATGATAACATAGACGATAATATAATTCGTAAAGCTATCATTATCCCGAGGAATACTGAAATTTATCTCATGGAGTTTATCTCCCAGTGATAAGTACAATTTACCCTTAGGTATATAAATGGTGGAATTTGGCAAGCTTATAGCTAATTCATAAGTACCGTTATTGTATTTCATTATTATGGGAGAACCTTGAATTAAAGGAAAGTTCTGATAGAAGAATATAGGATTATGGTAATACTGTACAGAGTTGTTCTCCACAACAAGACCAGTTGAAATCATTGTACCCGAGGGAAGTCTATTTAAACCTCTCTTACCAATTTGATAATATGATATAGTCGAATTGTAAAAAAGTATTAATAAGACAGATTTATTGTAAATATAAAAGTTCGATACGTTATGAATATTTAGTCCATAAGTAGTATTAAATAGAACTAAGTATAGATAGGGATTGAAGTTGGCTAACAAATAATAATCTGAAATACGATTCGCAACCGATGGTAAAACGTTAACAGAATAATTGACTACATTGATAATGGGCCCTACTTCAATAGACAGTGGGACAACAATTGGATTAACAAGGGTTAAGCTACTTGAAAGCAGTACTGAGGGAAAGAGCGGTGTATATATTGCATAAGGCTTCTCTAGTTGTTTGGTATAATTATTTATCTCTAAGCTTTCCATATAGCTCCCATTAATAGAGTAAACCGAGATGTTACTTTCGTTGTAGAATACTAGAAATCGCAGACCCTCTAAGTTAGAAGGAATATATCCACTCATATACCCCCTAAATTTAATCTCTGTAGAACTTATTGACCCCGTATTTAAATTTACGGCTTCTATTTCATATTCCCCTATTGTGGAATTAGAATATATAGGATAAACTATGTAAATCCAGTTTTTATATGTGAAAATGGGTAATACTTCATTTAGTGGAAAGAAAGACCCAGTTATAATATGATCTTTAATTAGTGTAAGATTTAAGGGATATCCGATAACATCGCTTATGCTAATATTCTTTTCATATTTATTAAGAAAATTAGTTGCTGATATAGAAATATTATAAATGGGAATGTTTTCCTCTAAAAGTGAACCATTAGTGGTCATATTTCTACTTATTACTCCCACTAGCTTCTTGCTAATCAGAACTATATAGTCTCCAGTTAAGAGTGGATACTGAACAGAATAATTATAGTTTAGCTTTATATTACTAATTAAGGTTAACGAGGAGTCTATAACATAGACTGTTAAACTTCCTTGTGCACGCATCTCAATTACTAGATATCCATCGTAAGTGTACGTTAGAACGTTGGACTCGTTAAGAGAAATGGTAGGCAAAGTTATTCTATTTCTATTAACATCTTCTAAAGTTATATTTAGAAAATCAGCTTTAGAAGTCTGGATTACCATTATTGGCTTTCCTTCTAAGACAATTAAACTGATGAATATATTTTTCATAGTGCTCGTCTTAACCAATATACCATTACAAAATTCTGATAAAATCAATACTATTAATATGATCGTTAATACTCTTGACGCGCGCTTCTCACTCACATTTAAACATTACTTTTCTCATATTTATATATCAAATTTTAGAGGAACTGACATTTCTTGATGGCTTTTTAGAAAGTGCCGTCACTTAACTACAAATTAATTAAGTTTACTGACCTTGATAAAGAGAAGACGCTAAACCAATATAATTAATATACGTTTGGAATATCAAGGAGAGAATTTATAGCTTAATGACGGCATTATCTTCACATTCAGGCATTCAAGGAAAATCCTATAACTGCTGTTATCAAATCACAAGAAAATATATTAGGTTTTAAAACGAGTAAACTTTAACGTGATAAGGGCAATAAACGTAAGTAAAATTTTTCACGGAAGTTCTGCAGTAGTTGAAGTTAATCTAGATATTTATGAGAACGAGAAGGTAGGAGTTATAGGTGTTCATAACTCAGGAAAGACTGTACTACTTCAGATGCTAGCTGGAGATGTGAAACCAACTAAAGGTAAAGTGTATTTAGAAGATAAGAGGAAGATCGCTTATATACCTCAGGTACCCAAATTTATACCCACTATCAGTGTTAAAGACGTAATGACTTATGTTAATAAGGAGTATCATTATTTAGATTTTGTTGGATTAGATGGAAATAAGAAGGTTAAGGATCTATCCTTAGATGAGAAAAAGAGGTTGTCCTTAGCTCTTTCATTACCTTTTTCCCCTAACCACCTCATAGTCGATGACATGTCCCAAATTTCTTCTCTAACTAAAGATTTGATAAGGAGATTTAAAGGAGGTGTGATAATTGCTCACCATAACCTTAAGGATATATGGGATTTAATAGATAGAGTTATAATTATGTCTAAGGGTAGGGTCGTTTTCGATGGTCCCAAGAGTGGATTGTTGTACAAGGTTATAAGATTTAAGAATAGTGAGATATGGGAAAGGGAAAACGAGAATAGTATTGAAATTGATTTAGATAAACGTGGAGTTAAGTATGAGGTTATTAGAGTGACACCAGATGAGGTTTTCCTATATTTTTATGCAGGAATTTAAAAGATCAATTGTATTCGTCTTCTTAATTCTTATAGCTCTGAGTCTGTCACTAATAGCTGCGCAAATTCTTTCCGAATCGATAAGCGTTATAGGAATCGTTGAGGGCTCTTCTTATGGGATAAAAGTATCAGGCTATGTCTTTGACTTTCAAGGAAAAGGTGTAAGTTCAGAAATAAAGTTGTCATACTACAATTTCACAGAGAGCGTTAAGACAAATAATGGGTCATTTTACTTGTATCTTCCAGTGGCTTATATTCAGAATAATACTAGGATTAACGTAATAATAAATTCATTTCAAAAGAACGTAAATCTAACATTAACTATACCAAACTCTTCAACTACTTTCGCTTTTTCAAGTCTCTTTTTAAAATATTATTCCAGCCAAAATCTTTCAATAATAAGCGTTAAGGGTAAAACTTTCATCGCAGTAGATCCTAAACAAGAAAATTCAAATTATACAATTTTTGAGATTAATTCAGACAATGTTAATCTTCCTCTAGATGTCAATTTCACCTACAATAATTTTTCAAACACGCTAAAGATACCTCTCATTATCCTTTTATTATTTTTCTTTTCCTTTATCGATTTGATGGACTACTATTTATTATCCTCTTTTCCAAGAGGCGAATTAAGGCAAATTATGAGGTTAGTAGGAACAATTAAAGTATATGTCGGAAAGTTAATAGCTGAGATACCTTTGACAATTATGTTATCCAGTCTGTCATTTTATTTGTTTGAATTCATTTTGATAGGTAATGACATCGCCTTGATTTTACCTTATATGATAGCTTCAATCTCTTTCTCTTTAGGTGTTTACGGTTTGGCGCCATTCGGAAGTAAGAACATGATATATTATTCTGTAATATTAGGATTTTATATTGTAAATTTAGTAATATATGATAGATACTTATATTCTCTCTTAGCAACTCTTCTCCTAATAGTTGGATATATAAAACTGAGAATTTCCTAGATAAGTATTAAATACACAATGACAGCAATGTATATCACACTACCTACTATTATCCATAATATCTTGTTATTTACAACGTTAAACTTTCGTAAAACCAAAGAGTCTATTGAGAAATTACCAGAACCATAGGCTATTATGTACGCGTTTATTATCATCATTAGAAGATTTAACCCATATTCCTCAGCTCCAGTCCAGCTAGCAGATAAGAAGTAAATTAAGTTAGTGTAAAATGCTACTACACCACATAGTCTGCTCATTAGTCCTATAAGGATTAGAATCCCAAAGCAGATCTCTCCTATCATCACTAAGGTTCCAACTAGAACCGGATGTGGCATTGCGACTATGTATAAAAATTGCCTTATAATAGATCCTTGGGCTAAGTACTGTATTGTAAAACCTACATACTGTTCGGAAGATGGATTCAGAAATCCTGAATTGAGAAGTTTTCCTAAAATACCCGCATAGAGCCATATGGAAGCCGTTGATATCCTTAAAATTAATGTAAAATTATCGGAGATCATTGTCTTTGCCATAACAATCCCTCTCTTAATTTCTTGCTAATTTGTATGAGAGAGTACAATGATAAAGAGAGAATTACCACTCCAGCAAATACGGGAGAGGAGAGTAATATTAATTGGGAGATAGTAGAGAGTAAGGGCATTCCCATATAGATTGTGTACTTCCACACTAGGTTTTTACTTATTAATGGGAACGAGGAGGAAGCGAGATACAATAGTGAATTTATTGCAGTAGGGGTTAAGCAGCAAATTCCCGCTATTGTTCCAATTGATGGGACAGAGGCTGTCAAAAATCCTCCTGCAATGTTTGTTGCAGTTATCCTAAAGGTCTTTGGTACTTTCCATTCCATTAAATTGTATGACACATATATTAGTGAAATGGTATAGTAGCTTAGCATGAACGCAAATGATAGTATTAACGTGTTTAATAGAGCAAAGATGATCATTGGTATGTTAAGAACGAAGAAATTAAAGTAGATTTGAATTCCATATGCATCGTATGTTATAGTTGTTAGCTTTAAAAAATAGGGACTAATGTTGATGTTCGGGACCAAGATGACTCCGCTAACTATTAGGAAGGATACTAAATAGGAAACTGAATAGAAAATTAGTATTTTTCTAAACGCCTTATCGTTTAGAAGACTCTTCATAATATTTAATACGGTAAAGTCTCCTTTCACTAGTATGAATTTGTTCTCCTTGTGTCTATAAAGGAAGTACCCAAATATACTAGAACAAGCAAGATATATAACGGTGAATATTAAGAAGGGAAGTATAAACGTTTGTTGTCCGGTATCAGATAAGGGAGAATACCACAAACTAACTATCCTAATCCCATTTATTAAAATTGGGAGAAATACGGTAAAATTAAAAAACAAAAAAGTATAGAAATATGGATGTAGGACTTTCATCCCTATTCCCCTAACAGTGAAGCCCAGTAACTGGAGGTAACAAAACGTTATCAACTAGGTAAGTTGCTACTTGGTTTTGAACTGGAATTATCACTGCTGGAGCGGTAGACAAAGGTACATAGCTACTTACCGTTAAACTACTTACGGATATTAGAGCTATTATACCACCTGATTGTACATTACCGTGAATCACTACATATGCGTACTGCCCTCCAGGCATAAGTTCTATATCTGCTAAGCCTTTAACACTAAATGATGGCAAGTCTATAGTTTTGACTATCTGAAAAGTGGATGTGGATATCACAAACACTTGATTCGTATTTGAAGGTGCCTCAAGGTAGTAATCTCCATTTGGAGTGAATACACCCCTCTGTGGTATTGTACCGTTGGGCATTTGTAAGATGCCTAGCAATTTCAATGATGGTAGAGAGTAAAACCCAACTGAGTTATTTCCAACGTACTCTACCGCTACCATTGTGCCTTGCATATTAGGGCTTACCATATAGGGTTGTGAACCAGCAGCAGTGGGTAAAACCTTAATTAAGCTACCGTTTAACGCTATAAGATCAACGCTGTTGTTAAATCTCATTGGAACTATTAAATAGTTTCCATCTGGACTCCATCTAACGTCACAAGGATAATACGTTCTACCATTAACTGGAGAGACGAAATGCTGTTCCCATAATACGTTAAGAGATGAAACGTTGATTAGAGCTAAGATACCGCTTGGACCATCTGCTACTGCGACTAGTTGTTGACTTGGTGAGTATGCAACTCCTATAAATCCTATACTATTTCCAAAATTGAATTCCTTTACGATCTTTAAACTATTAGCATCGATTGCGTAAACCGTACCATTATTTACTGGTATGAGGTAATATCGTGATTGTGCAGCATTTTCAAATGGATACTCAACCCACCAGTATACTTGTTGTGGTACGTTTGTAGAGATGTTAATGGAATGCGTATATCCTTGGAAAGGAGTAGTGGATGATGGGTTTATTATTTCTGCAATTCCTTTCTGTGTGAATACTAGGAAACTGTATTGAGGAGAAGTAGTAGTAGAAACTGAACTATTGGTAGTTTGGGTCGAACTAGGTATTGATGACGATTGAGACTGCTTTAACATAATGTATGCAGCCCCTACTCCTATCAATATAATTACTATGAGTCCTACTATTAACCATAATTGATAACTGGACAACGCCTTTATTAACTGCTTTTTATTCATTCGATTCCCTCAAAATATTACGTATTTTTAGGTAATTATAAAAGTTGTGATATTATAAACCCTTATTAAAGTTAATATAATTAAATTGTAATAATCATATCTACAGTATCTAATACTTTTGCATAAAAGTCAGGGAAACAGCCTATCTTTGCTTCCTCTATTAGTTTATCAGCTAAATTTCTCATGTATACGCATTGATCACAGGCTTGCAAATATATACCCCTTTCCCTACTAAGTTTACCTAATCTTTCGGCTAAGGGATTATCTTTCATTAGAATATAGACATTATCGTGTATAAAGAACATTCCAATAACTTCAGCGTTGTGTCTGTTTTCCTCCAACTGCGGTACTACCATCTGCCCTAAAATATAAGAACCCAAATTGGATTCAACTATATAGGCAATTTTCTTAACCATTGCTGGCACCATTTATAAATTTCTCAACAACTTCATTCACTATCTGGTTAGTTGTAAATCCCTTGATTTGACGTAGTTTTTCCATGGAGTTATCTCTATTTATTTTTCCCTCATTTTCAATATATCTCTCACAAAGTGCTTCTAAGGTTATTATGAGTAGTGGACATTCAGAACTTTCATAATATATTTTCCCATCTTGAGCCCTATAGAGTGTGAACCACCTAGAATTATCTATTCTAAAATAGCCCAATTTTTTGGCATTTATCTTCTTCTTATAGCTAAATAACCTTTTCATTAGAAAGTCTGAAGCGTATTTCCTATTAACTATGCAACCACATTCATCCTTAAGCTCCATAATGGGAAATACACGCTTAGTCCAAATAAATTTTTGCAAATAGTCAATCTAACGATAAATACATGACATTTGTTTCTCCAGCTAACTTCTTTAAATATTCTAATGCTTGGTAATCTAATAAGGTTTCATTTTCAGTGTCAATCCTAGCACATACCATTTTGTTACTCTTAATCAGTCCAGTAAATAGCCATCCCCTACCTAAAGGTGCTGATGAAACTAGGCAAATGTCTTTTTCACAATTAAATCTATAATTCTTAAAATCATTAACTTTTTCAACTTTATGGAATTTCACGAAATATGTATATAAAAACGACATGAATTTCTTATCCCTAATTAGTTCTCTAATCCTAGCCTCGTTGAATTCCTTAATGACCTTAACGTATTCATCAGTGTTAATCGTATTACTTAAAACTAAAATCCTAAAAGATACGTAGTCTTCATATTTTAGGACCTCATATCTACAGTTAAATAACTTAATTATTTCTGGGATAGTGTGAGCTACTGCAGCTGGATTATCAGTTAAAGCTTCTATTATTTCTCCCCTATTAGCCTTCATCAATTCTCTCTTTAACGTTATTTCAGGAACTGGGCACTCTTCTCCTCTAAGATCTACTACTTTATCTGGCTTAAGAGTAGAAATTCTAAGATTATTTTCAACTTTTTGCTTTCCTATTAAATATTTTGAATATTCTTCTAAATTTTTCCTTATTGAATTTGCTATACTACTTAGGAGTTTTTCGAGAATTCCTCTGTAACTTATTTTTACGTTTATTCTCTCTTCGCTTTCCTTCTGGAACGTTATATTTATTATGAATCTTCCATTCTTTTCTATTATATCAAGGCCATCCTTTCTCGGCTTGCATATACATTCTACTTTTAATCTGAATATGGTGAGGTAACAAATATACCCAAAATCTAGCTTTTTTATATTTGATAATTTATATAACTTATACGAGTTTTCAAGGTCTAACAATGACTTGAAATCTTCAGCGTAAATCAGTGTAGTTTCCTCTATCATTGTTTAAAATGATGTTAATTCTATTTAAAAAACTTATCTTCAGCCATTTAGCGCATAACTGAATTTAATTTTAAGAATAAAAAGTCTATTCTTATGATATAACAATAAGAAAAATGTTGATGAAGAATTTTCTTAGTCAACTAATTTATTTTGGTTCAAGGGTTTTCTTAATTTTATGCAAAAGTATTAGATACTGTAGATATGATTATTACAATTTAATTATATTAACTTTAATAAGGGTTTATAATATCACAACTTTTATAATTACCTAAAAATACGTAATATTTTGAGGGAATCAAAGTGGAAGATCTAACTTTAAGACAACCAGATGAGGTTCTTGATGTTAGAGGAGAGGAATGTCCTGTTCCAGAAATGAGCGCGAGCAAAAAATTGAAGAAAATGAAAGTAGGACAAATGTTAGAAGTGTTAACAGATCACGAACCCGCAGTACATGTTACTTTACCTTCTTTATGTAAATCCTTAGGGTACCCATTTGTAGTGATAAGAGATAACGGACTTTACAAGGTGAGAATCCTAAAGGTGAAATAATCAATGCCAAGTATGGTACTACAGCCAGTACTTCAAGAGAGTTGGGCATTAATCTACGGATTATTCGCTCTTTCTGGATTTATTTTGGGTTGGGCAGCCCAAAGAGGTAATTATTGTTTTGTAAACGCAATGACTTCAATATTTACGGCCAAAAGTTATGAGCGATTTGGAGCCCTTTTAATACTATTCGGTTTGTCCGCGTTAGGAAGCGGATTACTAGTTGCATTTGGAGTTATTCCAGCATTTGATCAGTATTATTATAACTATTTTGCAGGTTGGTATATCCTTGTTGGCTCTATAATATTTGGCTTTGGTGCAGCATTAGCAGGTGGTTGTAATCTATCAATGCTTTATAGGGCTGCTAGTGGGTATGTTCAAAATTGGATAGAGCTATTCGGAATGATGATAGGCACATATGTATTTGCAATAGGTATATGGCCCTTCCAGCTATACACAATGGCTAATGGGATTTTATCAACTACGAACGGAGGATATGTTGAATACTTGCCCTACATTATATTTCACTCAATTTCAAATATGTCAGTCTATATAACCACGTTAGTAGTTAGCCTACCACTAATATTCATTGGAATATACTTGCAACAGTACACTAAGAGAAAATGGGCAATCTCATCTAGTCTACGTATCAATTTACCTGCAGCTAGAGCGTATTATAATCAAAACATAAGTACATCTGGAGAAGAAAAGGTATCGTTAACCAAGGAAATTAAAGATTTGATACTATTAAGAAAACCATATGGAACTAACTTGACTACAATAATATTGGCATTAGATTTACTTTTAGTTTTCATAGTTGGTGCTGGATACACCTTCAATTACCTAGTCATAACTTCGTCTGATGGCGGTAGATTCTTTGAATACTTGCTAATGTTAGGAAACGTCAAGTTATTTCTAAACACACCTTGGTTTAACGATTCGCTACCAATTGTCGACCCAAGTACGCTAATGGTAATAATGTTGTGTATTGGAGCTTTCTCAGCATCATATCTAAGTGGTGACTTCAAAATACGAATACCAAGAAATAAGAGTAGACTGCTGATAGGGTTCGGAGGAGGAATGTTAGTTGGTATAGGCGTTAGAATGGCCCTTGGATGCAATGTAGGATTAATGTGGACTAATTTTGCCCAATTAGGTTATGACGGTATTATATTCCTCTTCGGAATGTTATTAGGAGTTTATTTAGCGATTAAAGTCCAAGAGAGGTGGCTATAATGATTTCCTTACCAATTATTAGAAGATTATTAGCACCCTTAGTAGTAAGTTTATTTGCATTAGGTTGGTATGGATTCTCAGTACAATACATAGTTTCCAACAATAATGTGGCATTAGAAAACGGCGTATTTTCAGCTTACATATCCCCATCACAATTGCAAGGATATATAGAGGCAACCAGATATATTTGTTATGTAGTAGTTTATTTGGGACTCATATTCTTCTGGTATAATCTAGTTAAGACGGTTAGAGAATTGGAGGAGGCGAATAAACAATGAGTGATTTATATGCAATAATGGTAATATCTGGAGAAGATGAAAAACTCTATATGGCCTATATAACTGCCATAGGCTACGCCTCTTCTGGAAATAAAGTGTACATGTTCTTCACCATGGATGGGTTAAGGGGAGTAACAAAGGAAATAGAGAAAATACAGCTACCTAACGTAAAGCCATTATCCTATTACTATGAAAATCTAATAGAATTAGGAGGTGATGATATAGAACTTACAGCATGTGAATTTGGAATGAAAGTTAAGAACGTTAATCATGAAAGGCTATTGGATAAGGTTAAGATAAGCGGTGTTTCGGAATTCGCATTAAAGAGTTCCGAGGCTAAAGCCACATTAATCTTTTAAAAAGTTTTTTAGTGTCAATAACGTATTTCGTAATATGAGCGTGATTGATGCTATCAATTTAACAAAGAGGTATGGCGATATTGAGGTACTCCATGGCCTTACATTCTCCATAGAGGAAAAGAGTATAACCTTAGTAATAGGTCCTAATGGTGCTGGGAAATCAACACTGCTTAAAATAATTGGCGGGCTAATAAATAGAACATCAGGCTATATAAGTGTTTTAGGAGAGGATCCTTGGAATAGCAATAAAATACCAAGAAAAGTTGGGATAATATTGGATAGGCCATTTTTACCACCATACCTTACTGTAATTGACATAGTGAAGGAAGTCTCCAGTGAATTTAGCTATCCTCTCAGCGACGCTAAAAGGTTATTAGAAGACTTTAATCTAGTACATTTTATGAAAAATAAAGTTAGAGAACTTTCAGCTGGTACTAAGCAGAAATTACAAATAGTCTTTTCCTTGATAAAAAATCCGGAAATAATTATAGCAGATGAACCTACAGCTAATCTGGACATAACATCACGATACGAGGTTTACAACACTTTTGCAGTGTTAAGAGAAAAAATGGGCTTAACTGTACTCATATCATCCCATATACCAGCTGAAATTTTAGCGTTCTCAACTCACGTCCTGGCAATAAACAATGGAATTATGAAGTTCTTCGGCAAAGTAGATAAGCTATTAAGAAATAATTTTCTCGAAGAGTTTTACATAGTGGTTGATAATATAGGTAAGGCTCTAGAAGCGTTAAAGGATAGGAGGATAGAAGTCATAGGTAACCAGATAAGGATTTCTGGAAACTTAGCTGAAATTTCTAAAATCTTATCCAATGCTGGGGTAAGGATATTTTACGTTAGAAATTCTATAATAGATAAAAGTATCAAAGGGGAGACGGGGTGGGAGTAGTTAGTTTTCTAATCAAGCATCGATATGGTGAATATGGATTACTCTCGTACATTGACTTAGAGTTGGCCTTAAGTGTTAGTATAGTGGCATCATTTAATTTCTTTCATCCCCAGACTAGAAATGCAAGCGTTGATCAGCTCCTATTCAATATAATTACATTTACAATAGGTATAATATTATCTACACTAGTTATAAGGAATATATGTCTAGGGATGGGGCAAGATCTATATGACGGAACAATAATATCGTTTTTACAAATGAGAAATAGGAGGGCAATATTTCTTCTATCATATTTCATTGATGTTTTGCTAATAGGTGGACTATTTCTCTTGATTGCAGAATTAGTATTTCTTCTATCATCATTTACTCCACCCATAACATGGATAAGCATTTTCATATCCGAATACTTACTCCTCTGTAACTCCTCCTATTTGATTGCAATATTGATTAAAAGACCCTTTAGAAGCTTCTTCATAAGTATAAGCTTAATCTTCCTCGTTCTTGGAATAGAAATAACTGGAAATATGATTATATTTAATTATCTTTTGCCACTAGATCTAATTTTGGGTCACCTAGCATACTATGCCTTTAGGAAGGTGCAGATATGATGAGAGTAGGCATATATTTAATCTCTTTAGGTATTTTCATACTAGTACTAGGAGAGATAACGTTTCCTTTAAACACTACATTAAACGTCAACAATAGCAGTATGTATATAATCCCTCCATGGTATGAAAAGGCAAAAGTAAGTGTGAATAGTGGAAGTTTTCTCATAGTTTATCATAACTATACGTACATATTATTAGTAAAAGGGAGTATCACTATTAAACCAGCCTCAATACTATATGGAGTTGGCAACGCCAGTATACTATTAGAAGGGTATAAGATTTTTTATAATCAATCATATATTGCAGTTGGAATTTTCCTCATAATAGTAGGAGTTGGGCTAGAGATCATTAGATTTAAGAGAAGAAAAGATCACCAATTTTAGACCAGATTATCTACATAATTCCTAATTAACTTCCCCATTGCCCTCCTTAACGCTTGTAGGGTGGCTGCTTTACTTATTCCTAATTCCTCTGATAATTCCTTCAAATCCACCTTTTTAGGCCAATCGAAATATCCCATCTTATACGCCTTATATATGATTTCAAACTCCTTACTTGTGAGCAAATTCTTCACAGACACTAAATTTCCATCATCTTTCTCGATGATCTTTAAACTGTAAGTATATTCTTTCAAGGTGGGTAATATTATTTCTCTGAATATTTTATCATCTATTACTAAGGACCATTTTTCTAACCCGTTTGAAATTCGTTCGGAGATGTAGTATGCCCCCTTATTCATTAAGAGTTCGCTAATTCCTCCCCTTAACTTAGCTGACAACAATATTAAAGCTCTTAACTCGTTCTTTGTTCTAACATTTTCAATAATTTTTACTCTGGTCACCCTATTATTAGACTTAATTATATTAATTAATTCATTAAGTATTAAAGGATCTCGGACATAAGCCTCAGCTATTATATTCTCCTCCATCTTTTCAAACGATGGTGTACGAATTTTCATCAACACTCTTAGATCTTCTTCATCATACTTATCAGTTAGTAAAGTCCAGTCTTCATGCGATAATACTACGTTATAACTTCTTATCACATTATATTCTTCTAAATCTGTAGTTAAATGTCTTTTTGTTTCTATTTATTTCTTAATAGTAGAATTTATAAACAAAAGGATGAACTTGGCAAAGAAAAAGCAAAAAGTATGGAATAGCTCAACTCCTCCTGATAAGCAATATTACTACACCTGCTAAAATTGAGAATAGCGCCATGACGTAAATTCCATCTACAAATGATCCAGTGTATGATTTTAGAAATCCCACTACTATAGGACCGGCAATTCCTCCAAGATTTCCAATAGCGTTTATCAAACCTATAGCAGCTGCAGCTGCATCGCCAGATAAATAACCTTGAGGTACCGCCCAAAACGTTGCAATGAAGCTGTAAATCCCTATAGCAGCTATTGCGAAAAGCATGAATGATAAAATAAATATACTCTGAGTTGCAGCACTTAATGCTAAACCAATTCCAGCAACTAGAAATACTGCAAAGGTTACAAATCTATGATTTTGCCTTCTATCAGCATAGCGAGCTATGAGAATTAATGATATCGAGGCAATAACATATGGTACTATTGACAGAAAACTAGCAATTGTAGCATTAACTTTACCAATAAAGCTAATAATTGATGGTAACCAGATCGAATAGCCGTAAAGACTTGTAACTCCTAAAAAGTAAACAATGGCAAGTAATATTACATTTAAGTCAGCTAATGCTTTAGTCCAACTAACCTTAACCTTCTCCACCTCCTCCTCCTTAAATGCTTGCTCTAATGCACTCCTTTCGTCATTGCTTAACCACTTGGCATCACTTGGGAAGTCTGTTAAAATAAAGTACGCAAGTAACCCACCAAATATTGCCAATATTCCTTCATACCAGAACAAATATCGCCATCCTGGATAGTTACCATAAGTTGCAAATATTGCTCCAGCAATTAGACTACCAAATATTCCAGATATTGGAATTGCAGCAGTAAAGAAACTATTGGCAGTAGCTCTTTCTGGTTTCAAGAACCACAAACTCAGATAGAACATTACACCCGCAAAGAATGGTCCTTCAGCTATTCCAAGTAGAAATCTTAGTACGTATACTTGCGAAACTGAGGTTACAAAACCAGTTGCAATAGTTATTATGCCCCACACTAGAAATGCTATAAGAAATATTTTCCTAACACCATATCTGTTAATACCGAGATTTGAGAAGATTTGGGGAATAAAATAACCTACAAAGAATAATGATGAAGCTAGGGAAGCAATTATACCAACTTCCTTAGCAGAAACTCCTAGATATTGGAACATTCCGGCATCTATTGCATAGGAAATATTTACTCTATCGAGAAAGTTTACTATATATAAGAAAAAGAGCATAGGGAGTAGTCTCACGTATCTTTTACTTCTTGATGTTTCAACTAGAGAACGATACCTCATGAACTAATTATGGTAATAATACTTAATAAGTTTTTAACGGATCAAAATAGTCCATTAAAAGTTTTCATTTTCTAATATAAAATAAATTGAGATAAGGGTTATTGAACCGCCTATATCTTCTGTAAATTAGGTATTTGATGATAAATTAGTATTGCTAGCAACGTTACAATCACTGGCTCAATCAACTCGACTGACGTCACTAAACTTATCGGCAATTTGTTTGCTGTATATATAACAGAATCTTGACCAATCAATGTGAGAATAAAAACTAAGCCTAAGATTGCAAATATTGAAATCAAATTTAAATCATGTATTCCATAAAATGGTAAAATTGGTATCTTAAATAAAGAAGATGAAAAGTAAATATTAGGAATTATCGAGATGAAATCATGCTCTATTCTAGATCCGTTTGAAGAGTCTTCTTCCCCTCGCGGAAAAAATTCATTATGTGGTAGTCCTCGAATTTGTCGTTTTTCCCTCTCCCGACCTTAAGTTCAAAACCCTTTTCCTTATACTTGTTAATCACCTTGTCTAAGGCCTCGTTGAGCTCATTCATTAGAGTTATCCTATATAGAACGTCGCATTGTCTCCTCATCAATAACGGTTTTCTACAACCTCTTGTAGGATACTGTACTCTCTGGTGGAACTTTCCCACCCAAGAACTTCATAAACATTTTACTATCCCTAATTTCTCCCTCCAAGTTATTCCAAAGAAATATCGTAGACGAATTTGATTAAGAGCACTTTGAAGGGTAAAATGACGTCCTACCTGGGCTTCTTGGAGTAAAGTGACTCAAGTTTATCCCTAAAAATTTTCCATGGAAAGGCTTTATCAACCTTGATTAAAGTATCCCTTTCCATTGAAAGTGACTTCATAATGTTATATCATCCCAATTTCTTATTAATATTACTCATGAATTACCATTTTAATCAACCTGGATAACGTCACGTTAGCTTTAATAAAAACTGAAAGTACTCCACAAACCAAGGTGTAAATATAATTATCTTATTAATAGTTTAACCATCAAGACGGAATTAATTATAAATTTTAGTATAATTCTGGGAATTCACAAAAGCAGAAATACTAGAAATGTTTATATACTAGTAATTTAAAAAGTAAATTTATGGAGAGGGTAAAGGTTACGAGAAATTACCAGATAACTATTCCAGCCTCGGCTAGGAGTAAGATTAATATAAAAGAAGGAGATATACTTGAGGTTTACTTGAACGGTGACGAGATAGTACTTCGAAAGGTTAAGACTGAGAGGCCGAGGATAAGGCTAGGCAGTAAACTCTCACTGGGAGATATTGAGGAGGCAATAGAGCGTGGAGAAGGCAATAGTTGACACTAACGTGATAATTTACGACTACGTTGAAGACTCCGAATATCATAAGAGGGCGGAAGAGCTTCTCGATAGTTTGGATAGGTGGGTAATTCCCGTGATTGTAGTTCATGAGATCATGTGGTTCTTAAAGGGCATGAAACTTGAAGACAAGGTAGATGACGTTTTGGCTTATATTAGAAGTGAGAAAGCTGAGGTTGTCTGCGATTGTACAGATAACGTCACTGACGCTATAGGAGTGCTGAATAAGGAAAAGCTTCCCTTGGTCAGCTACAAAGATATGGTAATACTTTCTCACGCAATTAGAGAAAAATTGCCTTTAGCCACTTTTGATAGGAAACTCTCAAAGATAGCAAAGAAGTACTCCGTAAGTTTGCTACAGTCGTAAATTCTTAGGGGGTGTTCTCATGCAGTTATTTTATTCAATAGTGAGCAGTAAAATTATATCAGTATGCCTCTAATATACTGTATTCCTCCTATGGTGGAAAACCAGCACATTAGGTTTATTAGCTTCCGGTATAAAAACCTTTCCATGAAAAATCGAGCATAGTCCACACTACTTATACAAGCGATGTCACCTGCCTTACTCGCTAGCATCAAAGGCCTATAATACAACACAGCCCAAATAATAACAGCTAATTTCCTTGCACACGCAACAATCAGCTTCTTACCCCTAAGCCTACCCTTGTGCTCCTCATAAAAACGCTTGATAACAGGATTAACCTTGATGGCAGTCAAAGCTGCAAGATAGAAAGCCCTCCTCAAAACAGCATCACCCCTCCTAGATATGCCTATATAGGTTATATTAGCCGAGGAGGAAAATAATCCTCGGCTGGGGAAACATGGTCGACTTAGAAATTGAAGTGAAATCTTCGGCGAGAGGCATGACTCACCCCTACCGTCGGACTGAACATTGTGATAAAATTCACGAATATAAGTTGTACACTGCTTTGGCTAGGAAGTTGGCCAGGATTGTTTGGAGTGTTTGGTATAATAATAGGCCTTATGAGCCTAAATAGGTGAATCCCTCCCCCGAATCGCCACGTGGGTTGAAAGGACCCACGTGGCAACCTTAGTTGACACTATGCTTGAAGTTTGACCAAAAGGTTTATTACTGAACGCCCTTGCTAAAATTATACAACCCAAAATTTCATCAATACCCGGAATCGTGAAGATCAAACTATCCTTAGGGATCAACTCTCTAAGCCTTTCCCCAATCTCCTACCCTCAAGCCTCTCCAACTCCTCCAAAAGAAACCTCAGACAACACTATACTATCCCCACCCCTCAATACCTCCTCTAAGTTTTTCTTGGACAGACTATCCTTATAGCCTAAAAGTATCAAATCCCTTCTCAACCTATTCTTAACCCTAGCAATACTCCTAGTAACAAAATCCCATTGGCTAGTTAACTCCCTAGCCTCACTTGTTGTAAACCCCTACCCATACTTACAACTATTTCTGCTAGCATCATTCTTATCACTCTTCTTACCCCTAAAATCCTTGAACTTCTTGAGTATGAAGGGATTAATAATCCTAACATTATACTCGCCCATCAAGTACTTAGCTAGGTTAACGTGGTAAACTCCAGTACTTTCAATACCTATCTTGCAACCCTTAGGCAAGATCTTCCTTATCTCCTCAAACCCTTGCCTATCATTAGCAAACTCGTAGTATTTGTCTTGGAAATACATAATTAATTTATCTTTTGATACATCTATTCCTGAAACTGGGGCCTCCATGTATACTCACCCTTATTCGGGCTTTTTGCCCAACTTCCGGTTCGAATTGGGAGGTAGCCAAGCTAACAACCGAGCTTTGAGCCCAAGAGGCGTAACGGCCTACACCCCAGTCAGATCTGTATTACTCAGATCTGAGTAATATGTTTTATATAAGAGGCATAGAGCATATAGTGCTTTAGGACTAGGGGAGCTTAAGCTTTGGAGTGCAACCTATATATAACGCCCCTACCTAATCAATCTTCTGTACTGGGTATTCCAGAACGGTTTCGTTCGGCGGAATTTCTTCTGCTGGGGGATCGACGTTTCTCTAAGAAGTAAAAACCATTACCGAGAAATGGGGATGCCCTTCATAAGGGCGTCATACTTCACACCCTTCCTTAGTGTCTTCTCTAATGTTGATAATAAGGCACTCTTTTGATATAGTAACATAGAATGGTTTATCGTCTGAATGCAAAATATATGGAAATCAAGGTTATTGTTCCTCCTATGAGTTCTTGGGTATCTGGTATTTGGTGAAATATAGGTATTGCTAATATTGTAGCCATAACTGGTTCAATCAATTCCGCAGAAGTAACTAAACTGATCGGCAACTTATTTGCAGTATATATGACTGAGCCATGGCCAATAAGAGTTGGAACTAACACTAAACCTAGTACAGCTAATATTGATATTGGGTTAATATCACCTAAACCGTAAAATGGAAGGACTGGGATCATAAAAATAGAGGATATTAGATAAATAATAGGTATGATTGAAAGAGAATCATAATCTAGTCTAGAAAGGAAATATGTGTAAATTGCAAATGAAATTGCTGAAAGTATAGCGAGTACATTGCCAAAAATATATCCAAACGAAGTGTTAAAATTCATGATAAATATTCCTAGGATTGCCATAATTATGAAAGGATCAATTTTCTTCTTAAATAACATTGCAAATATCGGGCTAGTAGAGACTAGAATGGTTGATGAAGCTATTGTAGTTAGAAATACACTAGAAACAAAGAATAACATGTGAAGAGAAAGAAACAGAGATGGTAAGATAAATCGTTTTAAGATGATTTTCCTTCTTCTCTTTGACACGAATGGGAGAAGAAGAATCCCTGCTATTAAAAATCTTAGAAAAGTTATAAAAGGAGGAGTTATAGTACAAAATTTTACAAATATTGCAGCTGTTCCAAAGGCTACACCTCCTAAAAATAAAATTATTTTATCCCTCATATTGTGAAAATAATCAGTAAGATATTTAAGTATACTGTAGCGGGAGATTATAGGTAAACTATTTTTGGAAAACAATGAGTGTGTTGAAAGGGCTGAAGAACATTGTTGAGGGAAAGTAAATAGAGGAAAGGTTATTAAAATTAGTTTATAGAAAGAGCGAATGGGAGTGAGTTCTTAAACGAAGCTAATGTACGTACAGAAACTTTAAGTAACTTCTTGATTAGAAAGACATTATTTAACAGTTAGGGATGGTAAATTATTATCAGCTAGTTGACTCTGTTAAATAAAGATGGTAAATCTTCTTTAATCTCTCAGTTAACTTTAAAATTCGTTTCGGTTACGATATCTTGTGTTTTTTAATAGCTTTGCTGTTTACGTAAAAGGCTTGTTAAGACATATAATGGCAAAGTAAAGGCACTTAATGGAATTGACTTAGAAGTTGAGTGGGGCACTGCGTTTGCCCTTCTACGTCCTAACGGCGCAGGAAAAACAACCTTAATCAGGATATTATCAACTCAAATACCACCAAGTGGAGGTTCGGCTTATATTGGTGGTTATAATGTAACTGATGATGCAAACAAAGCTAGAAAAATAATAGGATACGTCCCTCAAGAGATAAGTGTTTGGACCGATATCACTGCATACGACAATTTACTAATTTACAGTAAAATTTACGGTATACCATCCTCGGAGAGGAAGGAAAAATAGAATACATTCTAGCTATATAGGTTAGGATTATACGAGATCAGAAACGATCTAGCCTCTTTCATGAAAACCATGGAGATATTTATGGGAATAGGGCAAGTAATAACTATGCCCTTATTCTTAGCTAGTAATGGACTTTACACATAGAACTAATGCCTTAGGTAATCCATTAACTTATATTATAGATATTTGTAGGAGGCTAATGATAACTGGTAATACAGATGGTGTAGTATGTGATGTTTTAGCCATTTTAATATTTAACGTAGTAATGTACTTCTTAGCATCTATAAGGTTTAAGAAGATTATAGAGTAATTTTATGCAGTTAGTCCATAATATTTACGTAATCAAGATTTCTTTATGAGAAAAATATGGAGATTCAATACTCTATTTAATCTATATAATTGATATGATAGATAAGCTTATAAGTTTCTTTATCCAATTACGACATGGCGAAAAGAAATGAATTACTTCCCAATCCTTTTAGGTCTAATAGCAGGAGGTACGGTTGCTATAGGAGCAATAATAATATCCAAAGGGAAATTCAACAAAACAACAATTGGATATCTAGGAGCGTTTACTGGAGGAATATTATCATATTTAGCATTGGATACTGGTTCGGAAGCTGAAGAAATAGTTACCAATTTCTTAGCGGTCAAAGATTACCCAGATTTCACCGTTGCCCTTATCTTAACTTCAATAGGACTAATAGGAACATGGTTGCTTTTAAGTCTTTTAGAAAAGAACCCAAGTGGTGAAGGATTGCCGGTTGTTGTGGCTAGCGCTCTAGGATTTCACAATATAGGGGAAGGATTTGCCATAGCCGCAGCATTATTATCAGGGTCAGTAGCTGCAGCCTGGGCTTTTACGATAGGGTTCGCTGTTCACAACGCGACTGAGGGATTTGCCATATCGTCACCAGCAGTAATGTCAAAAAGAGTAATGGGGCTAAAGGTTCTAATACCACTATACCTACTTGCTGGTTTACCTACTACCTTAGGAGCTTCAATATACTATCTTGGTATTTCAAACGAAATATTCTTAGCATTTCTTAACGTAGTGGCCTCAGCTTCCCTAGTGTTTGTGATGATTAGGATTAACATAAACGCAGCATCACTACTAGGTGGATTTAAGGCTAGGTTCTGGACATGGCTATTTATAGGTATAGCGACCACTTACGGACTTGAAGTATTGCTGGATATATTAGGAGGAGGGACTTTCTAATTAAAATATTAAAGCCGTGTAGCGTTTATTTATATTTATGAGATTAGAAGGTGTAGTAGTTCCATTAATCACACCCTTTTTAGAGGATTATTCAATAGATAAGGAAGGTCTTAAATGGTTAGTATCTTACTTAAGTGAAAATGGGGTTAACGGAATATTCGTAAATTCAAGCGTAGGAGAGTTCGCAAGCTTAACTCTAGACGAAATGAAACTAGTAACAAAGATAGCCTTAGATTCCAGAAAAAGTTACAGCACATTAATTTTCGCGGGAGCTTCTACTAACTTTACAGAGGAAACCATAAAGCTAGCTAAGGATTTTAAGGATATGGGAGTCGATGCAATAGTAGTAATGGCTCCATATTTCTTTAAGGTAAGAGAAAAAGAGTTGTTGGATCACTTTTCAATGATAGCTGAGAAAGTGGATCTTCCTATCATTATATACAATATACCCCTCTTCACCGGAATCGACATACCAATCTCAGTTTACAAGATGTTAGTATCTCAACACTCCAATATAATTGGAACTAAAGTAACCCTAGACAGCCTAATTTTCTTCAAGAAGTTAATTAGTGAAATAAGAGAAATAAGAAAGGACTTTTCAATACTTACGGGGTTTGACGAGTACCTATTACCACTTCTATATATGGGTGGTAATGGTGGGGTAATGGGTCTAGCCAACGCCATTCCAAAGCTCCATTTGAAAGTGTACGAAAGTTGGAAAAATGGCAATCTTTCTGACGCTAATAAATACTGGAGAAACGTATTAAACCTAACTGATATTTACGATTATTGTAACTCGTATACTGCATCAATTAAACTACTGCTTAAGGTATTGAATATGCCTATAAAAAACGTAGTAAGACCTCCTTTATCAATATGTGAAGAAGAGAGTAAAATACGAGGGATGATAAAAGATCTTTCATCTTTTCTCACAAATAGCAAATAACCTAGTTGGTCCTCCCTCAGCACCAACGATTTTTAGAGGCGCATAGAAGAATAGTGCCTCACCATTTTTACACTCTTCTAACACTTTCTTCATATTGTTTACGCTTTCCAATATTATTATGTCATTACTAAGCAACTTATGATGTACGTAAACTACCTCATCCCAGTTTGTTCTAGGAGGATATTCCTTTCCTGCCCAACCAGCAATACTCATGCTTTCTATTCCCACAGCTCTTATCTTTTTACTCACCAAGTAATCAGCACCGTTAGAATCAAGATAAGGCCAATTGTATAGGAAGTCCTCTTTACCCCTTGTTGCTGAGAAACCAGTGTAGAGCATTACAACGTAATTCTCTTTTATCTTGTCATCAAACTTCTTTAGGTCATTGCTAGATATTGGTTCTCCTAATTTCTTATAACTTAAGTCTAAAACGTTGCCATAACCTATAAATTGTATTATGTTAAATTTTTCAACACTTTCTCCATTAGGTACGAAATGTAAAGGGAGGTCTATATGAGTGCCAGAGTGTAGCCCCATGTATACTGTTGAAAGTGTAACTTCGCCATATTTATTACCTTTCCTAAAATATTCGTGTTTAAATGGTGGATCTCCGATATACGTCTGCATTCCATTAAACATGTCGTAAGTCATATCTATTAGTAATAAGTTACCCTTTGACATTTGATCGAATAACTCCTCAATCATATTGAAAAATAAGTTATTGTCATTATAATAACGTTTTCGCTAACCTGTTAACAAAACTATAGGGTAACATAATAAAAAAGATTAAGTATAATGTTTTAATAAATATAAAACTTCCCCAACTATTTTATAATTTGTGTTTTACTAGTAATCAAATTACTCCCATTCAGATCGAATATTTTTACTTTATTTGGTTTAGCTAGTAGATGAGTTTCAATTCCAGTCTCTAATGGTTCTTCTGCATCAACTATTATATCTATATTTTCGTCAGTAATTGGAGATACAACTATCTTAAATATACCAGCACCATAACTTACCAACTTTACTTTTACAATACCCATGTCTATATACTTATCTAGTAAAGTATCAGAAAGAGTTAGGTCATCTGGTCTTAACCCTATAACTATATTGCTTTGTCCTTTTAATTCCATATTATTTAGGGGTACTTTTAAGTTAGCTATTATCGCATTATTTTCTATTATCTTTGCTTGTATCAAGTTTATTTCACCAGTTAGCCTAGCTATTAGATCTGTCGCAGGATATTCATATATTTCAGTTGGAGTACCTATTTGGGCGAATTTTCCATTAACAATAACTCCAGCTTTATTTGCTATAGCAAATATGTCTGCTGGGTCATGGGATACAATTAGTGTAGTTAGCTTTCTCTCTCTTTGTATCTTCCTTACTAAAGCCCTTGCGCTTTCCCTAATCTGTGCATCCAGATTACTGAAGGGCTCGTCTAACAGAAGAACCTTAGGATCTTTTACTAACGCTCTAGCTATTGCTGTTCTTTGCATTTGACCTCCAGACAGTTCCTTAGGGTATCTGTTTAAAGCATCGGATAAACCTAATTCTTCAGAAACTTCCTTAACCTTGTTTTCTATCTTATCTTTAGGTACCTTGGCCAGTTTTAATGGAAAGGCTATATTATCGAAAACAGTCATATTGGGATATAAGGCCCAATTCTGAAAAACCATTGCAATGCCTCTTTTCTCCGGACTCATCATAACTCTACGTGGTGATGATACTGCCTCATTATCGAAATATATATAACCACTAGTAGGTTCTTCTAATCCTGCTATCAACCTTAGAAATGTAGTCTTTCCGTGACCGCTTGGTCCTAAAACACCAAAAGCCATTCCCGAGTCTATTGTTATTGACACATTATCCACTGCCTTTACTTCTGTTTTACCTTTTTTGAATATTTTGGATAGATTTTCTACTCTAATTGTGGTCATTATCTCTACACCCCTTTAGCTCCTCCACCTAATGCTGCTAATCCACGTATAAAATATCTTCCGAGAAATATAAATATTATTAACGGTATTAAGGAAGAAATAACTCCAGCTGCAAACGACCTATTATAAATTAACGCATAGGCAGCAGTATAGAATCTAGCTGCTACCGGTAACATTAACATGTTTGGTGTATTTGTAAGTATTAATGGTATGAAGAACTCATTCCAAATCTGTAAGAAAACGAATATTAAAGTTGATAGGAATCCGGGGAATATCAATGGGAATACTACTCTCCACAGTATAGTCCAGTCTCCAGCTCCATCCATTCTAGCTGATTCTATTAAGTACTTAGGAACTACGGGAAGAAATATTGACATTAGTAACGCAGAAGTCGGTACATAGAATATTAGCATAGCGAATATCAACCCTATATAAGTATTGTAAACGTTTAGAGAAGTCTCTAACTCAATCAATGGAAACGTAACTGTTTCTATAGGAAGGAAGGTTGCTAAGGCCATTATGGAAAATAAGCCATTGCTTATTATTCCATGTTTCTCACTAAGTACAAAGAAGAAATAAGCAGTCATCGTCCCTATTACTACCGATAGTAATACGGATGGTATGGCTACAAGGAGATATCTTAACAGTGTTGGTTCCAATCCGGGAATAGTTGCATATCCAAACCAAGCAAAAGCGTACGCGTCTAGTGATGGCTTAGATGGAGGAAGGAGTATCGGAGTACTAGCTGCTTCTAAATTGGATTTTAATCCCCCTAAAATCATAGCGTACAACGGAACCAACCACATGATAACGAGTATTGCAGCTATTATTTCCAATAATGCATACTTAATTGAACTTGTTATATAACTGCCTTTACTTACAGATCTTTCCATTTTACCTCACCTTCTAAACACCCATCTTTTTAAACCTAGTATTGCGTAAGGAATAATTACTACTGCAGCTATTAATGTCACTAACGATGATAATGCTGAAGATAAAGAGAAATACTCAGTACTAAACAAAATGTAAATATATTCTACTAGGCTCATCATATTTGGGTTTGTAGGACCTCCTATAGTAAACGGTACAGTAAATATTCTAAATGAGAATAGAAATAGAAGAGCTGTAGATACTATTAGTCCATTCATTGAGTTTGGTAATATGATCCTAAATAATAAATAAAAATTATTTGCACCATCTATTTTAGCTGCCTCAATAATAGATTTATCCACGCTCATAAAAAAAGCAAGAAAGAATAGCACTGCTAAACCAGTATATGCCCATGTTTCTATAATTATCATCCCTGCGTAAATAGTGGGTTGTGTAGTTAGCCAAATTATATTTGGGAAGTGGAATATTCTTAAGACTAAATTAATGCCAGTTTGAGGATTAAATAACCACTGCCAAGTTATGGCGTAAGTAGAAGAAGATACAGCTAAGGGATATAAAAATACAGATAAGTAAATGGCTCTTCTCGTATTACTCTTTAAAAAATATAAAATTCCAGCTCCCAGTATTCCAAGTATATTACCTATTGCAACAGCAGCTATAGTATATACAATTGTATGAGTAACGGCTAAACTAAAAAAGTATTCTGAAAATAAAGTCTGATAAGTGCCTAAACCTGCAAAACTCGGCTGTAAATTAAATAATGACCAATTCAAAAGTGAAAAGTAAACATTGAGAGCCAATAAGTATATCAAAAAAGCTGCAAATATAAATCCCGGTATAGACATTAAGATGGTTCCTTTCCTCATTACATATACACCTAAGTATAAAGTAAAATTAAAGGTTAAAAATTTAGATAAAAATATATTTGAAAAAAAGTTTATCTTATTTAAGAATATCTTTATAACATATTTATATCTAGTTTGATCTAAATATATCATTAATACGATTAGCAATGGAAATGGTAATAAATTAACACCGTTGATAGCATAGTAATTTACACTATTAACCTTATTAGCATATTGCTGTTGTCCAAGTTTCTTAAGATATGGCAATAAATAGTGAGGTGGTGTTAGTAAGAATGATGGAGTATAACTTGAATTATATGTATAAGTGCTTGGATTAACCCATGGTGGTAGATAATTACCAAATGGATTTCCTCTTTGTCCCACGAAGCCGAAACCATCTTTCGCAGCTATTTGCCATTCGTGGAATGTCATATTTTCAGCTTTGAATAGAGCTGCGTTAAATGTGGGAATATACGATGAACCTTGCTCTTGTAGATTCAACTCTTGCGCTATTAGGAAGTAGAACACATCATCAAATAGGGTCCCATCAGCGAACGCCCATGTAAAGTTCTGTGCTGGCGTATTTAGTAAAGATTGATAATCATACCACTGCATTGGAGTAGAATAGTAATCTGTTGAATTAGCCCATATTGACACACCCTTGTAGTATGTCCATATCTTCTGTCCTTCATAAGAAGCCCAGAATTTTGCAAAATTTATAGCAGCTTGCTCTTGTGGATTATTAACAGTAGGTATTGCAACAGAGTCCATATCTATAACGTAAATACCTTGTGTACCAGGGAATGGCATTGCCATTAGTGTAATATTGGACCAGTTTAGATAGGGTTGTGTAGCAGGATAAGTAGTAGTATTATACCATATAGCTGCGTATTCAGCAAGCCAATTGCCACCAGCTTCGAATACAGTTTGTCCCTTTATTACTAGTGCTAAAGCGGACCATATAGATTGACTTTGCCAGCTCGGAATCACACTGCTTTGACCTACAAACTGCAAGAATACGTTATCAGTTTCGTTAATAATCTTTTGAACTGTTACGTTATTTAAGTTAAGCACTCCATACATTAACTCATTTGATAATTTAGCAGCTCCTGCAGCTCCATAGTATTGCGCAGCTACAGATAGGAATATTGCGAACCACAAATGTAATTGTTCATATCCACCTTCAGCGCCAGACATTGCCCACGGATTTATTCCATGTGCTTCTAATTGTTGAGTATCATAGATTAGTAAACTTAAATTGGTAGGAATTGGTAAATTGTATTTCTTAAGGATTTGAGGATTGAAGTATAACTCCTCTGCTCTGTGCACGTTTGTTGGAGAGCCGAATATTGTACCATTATAAGATATAGCCATAAGTGCTTCCGTGACACCCTTCTGGAATAATCCCTCTTGGGCTAACAGTGGGGTCATATTGTATAAATCGTGGGGGCTAGGTAATAGTTCCACATAGGAAAGTACTTCTGGGCCTCCATGAGCCCAAAAGATACCCTGTAGCTTACCAGCCTCAATATCGTTAATTACAACATACCTCTCCTCTACACCACTAGCTCCTGGTAATGATGTGAATTGCACTGAATAGCCAGGGTAGTAAATTGAGAAATTTCCTCCAATCCATTTTAGTCCTACAGGGTCTTCAGCACCCCACGGATTTATAAAGTCTACTACATATGATGAAGCAGTTGACGTCGTTGTCGTAATAGAAGATAAGGTAGAAGTTGTAGAAGAAGTCGTCACGGATAAACTGCTACTCGTACTGGTTAAACTCGTACTGGTAGCGGGTGGTTTGCTAGAGCTATAATATGCTGCAAGACCTCCAGCAATTGCTGCAATTATGATTACTACTACAATTATTATTATTGCTGTTCTAGATATCGCCTTGTATAATCTACGCCTAGACATATTCTCGGGTACTTTTATGACCTAACTATTTTATAAATAGTATACCTAACTTGTTTAACATTTATATATTTCCGTAAAAGACGTTTTGTTAACATATTGGATGTTTTTCTAAAAATAACTATAATATAACTATTATCTATATTTCAATTAATGTTTTGATACATAATTTATGTTTATGGGAGTCCTTAAATGATCGTGAAAATTCAACATGACCACAATGCACATAAAAGATCAAACTCAGATTATCTAAGATCTTCTAAGCTTCATCTCTAAATACTCTCCTCATTATTTTTCCAGATGGGGTTTTAGGGATATCATTCACGAATCTAACTTGCCTGGGAACCTTATATGGAGCTAAATGCATTCTACAATAATTTATTATATCGGCAGCCAAGTCATCTGAAAGCGAATATCCCTTTTTCAGCTTTACGTAAGCCACAATATTTTCTCCCCTATACTCATCTGGCACTCCAACAACTACAGCCTCATCTACGGCATAATGTTGATATATTACTTCCTCAACCTCTCTAGGCATTACCTTAAAACCAGAGGCGTTTATTATATCCTTCTTTCTATCGATAATGTAAACCCAATTGTTTATTATTTTTCCTATGTCTCCAGTTGGCAACCAACCATCCTTAAACTCACCCATCCCCCAATACCCCTTAACAACTTGAGGTCCCCTAACGAATATTTCCCCATCCTCCCCTATCATTATTTCAGTATTGTATACTGGAATTCCAGAACTCACAATACCGTATTCTGGCTCAACCGGCAAATTACCGTTATAGGGATATGGCCATAAAGTTGCAGGCGAAGTAGTTTCAGTTAATCCCCACGCCATGTAAACCCAATCCCCTACTCTCTTCCTCCATTCTTCTTCTATTACTCTGGGCATGGGCATCCCTCCAGAGGACCAAAGTCTCATGCTTGTCAAATCTTGTTTATCTAATACGTTCAGCATAGCCCTATATACGGTTGCTACAGCCATTGTTAATGTAGTTTTGTTCTCTTCAATAATTCTAAGGGAAAGTTCTGGATCAAATCTAAATGAAGTATAAATTGATGAGCCGGCTAGGATTGAAGTTGTTATGTGAAATATTTGGCCAGTTATGTGGAAAAATGGAGCTATGCCTAGTATCTTGTCATTTTCAGTATACTTGAACCAATTTTTATAAATCCACGAGGAGGCGTAAATATTAGAGTGAGTTATTGGAACGCCTTTAGGTTTTCCCGTAGTACCCGAAGTGTATACTAATAAGGCTAAATCATCAACGTTTACCTTTACGTTATCCATTCTAAATTTATTACTTTTGAGGTTCAATTCTTCCTCACAATAATCTTCGACTCTCCATTTTTCCTTATACTCATATGGTAATTCATGGAAAGTATTGGGATTAGTTGTGATTATTTTTATTATGTGACTTAATTTCCTAACGTTAGATTCACATGAGGCAATAGCTATTTTTGGATTAGCATCTTGTATTAAGTATTTTAATTCATATTCAGTATAGGAAGGATTAACTGGTAATACAACTCCTCCCAATTTCCATATTGCATATTCTGCTATAATAAATTGGGGAATGTTTTGTGTAGATATAATTACAACATTTCCTTTTTTAACGTACTCTGATAGCTGGCTAGCAATAGAGTTTGCCATACGACGAAGCTCTTCAAAAGTAATTTTGTTTCCGAAATAGTCTAGTGCAATCCTATCCTTGAATAACTTTACACTTTCATTAATTGTATCAATTTGAGTTTTAGGTTCCCAAAACTCTTCTTTTCCCTTTATCTTCATAATTAATAATTAAACGTTTTCTTATTAAGTGCTTAACCCTTTACATCTCTAATATAATTAGAGGTTTTAAATGAAGCTAAGCATTATTGCATCTTTACTAGTAAAGATGCTAAAATAAAGAATCTAGAGCTAATAAAACCTATATAGGGTTAAGGGGGCGAAAAGCCTCGCCTCTCTGCGGTAAACCCAAAATCACCTCCTGGAAAATAAATCTATATTATTAATAAGCGGTTCTATTGATTTAAATAGAAAATCTTTTAGATAGAATAAATCATCAGAAAACAAGAGTATTAGGAGTAACCTGAACTGCTCCCTCCTCACCTCCCCCTTGAACACGGTGTACAGG
>Ga0081529_116814_pt1 | contig 62862 bp, 44 predicted proteins | sample EchGeymetagenome_FD_71012 | JGI IMG/M metagenome (GOLD analysis project Ga0081529, IMG submission 71012) | Ferrous microbial mat and aquatic microbial communities from Echinus Geyser, Yellowstone National Park, USA - transect B T=78-80 C v2... ...
ACGGGCCCGAGGGGATTCGAACCCCTGACCACCTGGTTAAAAGCCAGATGCTCTACCTGGCTGAGCTACGGGCCCCTCGGGCCATATAAAATAAGATAATATAAAATTATTGATTAAACTTCTACATTAATCCCTAACTTCTCAGTTAGCTCTTTATATCGGTTCCTAATAGTAACCTCTGTTACCCCTGCGACCTCAGCAACTTCTCTTTGAGTCCTCCTTTCATTGAGTGCAATACTGGCAATGTAAATGGCCGCGGCAGCAACCCCTGTGGGACCCCTTCCACTTGTGAGGTCTTTATTCTCAGCCATTTTCAATATTTCCATGGCCTTTTTCTTAACCTCATTGCTAAGTCTTAGTCTATTGCAGAACCTTGTGATATAATCCTCTGGCTTTGATGGCATTATACCTAATTGCAGGATCCTAGACATCATCCTAAATGTCCTTCCTATCTCCTTTTTCTTAATCCTAGTTACCGATGCTATCTCCTCTAGTGTCCTTGGAACGCCCATTTTCCTGCAAGCCCCATATATTGAGCCAGCTACGACCCCCTCAATTGACCTTCCTCTGATCATGTTCTCTTTGACCGCTTTCCTATAAATTACAGCGGCGGTTTCCCTAACGTCCTTAGGCAATGACAAATTTGATGCCATTCTTTCAAGCTCTTGAAGGGCCTGCGCAAGATTCCTTTCTGCTGCGTTAGAGACTTTTATTCTTCTCTGCCACTTCCTCAGTCTGTAAAGTTGTGCCCTAGATTTAGTAGGTATACTTTTGCCATAAGAATCTTTATTTTTCCATGAAATTTCGGTTGATAGTCCTTTATCGTGGATAGTATAAGTCATTGGCGCTCCGGTCCTAGCTCGAGCTTCTGACTGTTCAGAGTCAAATGCTCTCCAATCTGGTCCCTGGTCTATGAAACTATCATCTATTACTAAACCACAATCATTACAAACTAGTTCTCCTCTTTCGTAATCCCTAGTAAGATGCGTAGATCCGCATTCAGGGCATTTTGTAACCTCTTCAAATAGATCCTTCTTCTTTTTCTCATCCACCATTCTTATCACCTCACATAAATTTCCATTGCAGAATCCCCTTTACCATCTATAGCAGCATAGGGTTGCTTAACCGGACCGAATATCCTTGCAACCTTCCCAATAGTTTTTCCGTCTTTGTTGTACACTTTGGTGGAAAGTGGAACCTCTTTTTGCAATTTTGCAATTAATTTTCCTTCCCTTACCCCTAATATAATACCTATTTTTTTAAGGGATTCTGCCATATCTTATTGAATTAATATCATATATTTAAACCTTCCGAAAAAATTGGATTTATTATTTAATCATTTCTCAAAAATTTCTTATATTGGTAGGCAGCTTCTACCAGACCTAAATGTAGTACTGATGGTTTGAAAGGTCTACTTTTAAACTCTGCGTGGAATTGAGATCCCATAAAGAATGGATGATCAACTAACTCCAATATTTCCATCCTATATCCAGTTTCATCGGTTGCTGCGAATTTAAGGCCGCTTTGTTCTAGATCTTTTAAATACCGTGGATTCACTTCATACCTGTGTCTGTGTCTCTCATAAATTAAATTAGTTCTATAAAGGCTGTATGCCTTCGTACCCTCTTTTATAAGAACTGGCTTATCCCCTAATCTCATACTTCCACCTAATTTTGTGATACCGATCTGCTCAGGTAATAGATCTATTACTGGATAGTGGGTACCGGGTTCAAATTCTGTTGAATTTGCATCTTTAAAATTTAAAACATTTCTTGAATATTCCACCACCTGCAATTGGAATCCTAAGCATATACCTAGAATTGGTATTTTATTTTTCCTGGCATACGTAATAGCTTTAATTTTACCTTCTATTCCCCTACTGCCAAACCCTCCCGGAATTAAAATGCCATGTACACCCTTTAATTTCTCAAAATCATTCATTTCTGTCTCAGAATTAACCCACCTTATCTTAACACCGATTCCCGTGTTTCCGGTGACATGCATAAATGCGTGTTCATGTGAAATATATGAATCCTTTAGGTTAACATACTTTCCTACGATTGCAATTTCAACTTTATCTTTAGGATTCAATATATTTCTTAGCAAATTTTTCCATTGGATAAGTTCTGATTTGCCTACATTATCAATATTGTTTCCCTCTTTTCTAAATTTCTCTAAAATTATGTCAACGAGATTTGATTCGTTTATAACTAAAGGCATCTGGAAAATATCTGAAACATCAGGAACACCAATGACCGCTTTATTATCTACCTGAGTAAATAACGCAATTTTATTCCTAACATCTTCGCTCAATATGCCGGGGGACCTAGCTATTATGGAATCTGGTTGAATACCTATTGACCTTAGCTCCTTCACACTATGCTGTGTGGGCTTTGTCTTTAACTCGCCAACACTTGAGAGCATTGGAACATATGTTACATGAATGAAAAACATTCTTCCATCTTCTTCCAACTTCATCTGCCTTAGAGCTTCCAAGAAGGGCATGCTCTCTATATCTCCCACAACTCCACCTACTTCTATTAAGAGAATGTCTGTTTCGCTCTGTTGCGTAACGTTTCTAATTCTTCTTTTTATTTCGTCTGTAATATGGGGAATTATTTGAACTGTACTTCCTAAATAATCACCCCTTCTCTCCTTTTCTATAACAGTGCTATAGACTTTACCCGTAGTAATATTATTATCGCTAGTCAAGTCCCTATCCAAAAATCTCTCATAATTTCCTAAATCTAAATCAACTTCTGAACCATCCTTTAGGACAAAAACTTCCCCATGCTGATATGGATTCATGGTTCCAGCATCATAATTTAAGTAAGGATCAATTTTTAATATGTTAACCTTTAATCCTCTTTCTTTGAGGAGATATCCCAATGAAGATGTAATAGTTCCTTTTCCAATTCCTGAAATGACTCCTCCTGTGATTACAACATAGTGCATATCCAATATTTTATTCCGATTTAAATGATTTTCCTAATAAGGGATTCATATCAGTATACTTAATTATTTAATTGCATTCATTATCTCAATGCAAGGTGAAATTAGAGTAATTGGAGCCTCCTATTTAGTTGAAAATAATGAGCCCGTAATAGAAATATTTGGGCGGGACATAAATGGAGATTCCTATACACTATTGTATAAAGGATTTAAACCTTATTTTTTTGTAGCAGAACCTACAGCTTCTGAGCTAAATTATTTAAATAGCATTTCAGAAAAGGTTTCAATTGAAGAAAAGACTCTCTGGCTTAAGGGGAGAGATGTTAATGCTGTAAAATTTGTTTGCAAATCACCTTGGAAAGTTCCAGAATTTAGAAAAGGAATACAAGAGCAGAGTAGGGTATTGGCTGCCGATATTCCTTTCCATTTTAGGTTTTACTATGATATGGATCTAGGATCATGTGTTAAATTCGAAGGAGAGGAAATAAAGGATGATAGATTTACGACGGATCATGTTGTAAATTTAACTAGCATATCAAAAACTAATGACTTTAAACCTCCCCTTAAAATCATGAGTTTTGACATAGAAAACAGCATAAAAACTCAACAATTGTATGTGATTGGATACACTATAAAATTTAAGGATAAAGAAAAAAATGGAAGTATAACCGGTGAACCTACCGATATATTGAAAAGATTTATTGAAGTTGTCAGAGAAAATGACCCAGATATAATAACCGGTTACAACATAGATGGATACGATCTACCATTCCTAAGTGATCTCGCTAAGAACAATAACATTAAGATGCAATTATCAAGAGACGACCAAGAACCCAAAAGAGTACAGAACCAATTCTGGAAAATTAATGGGAGAGTTGTTGCAGATGCATGGTGGAATGTAAAACGAGAGATCCATCCAAAACAAGAAACTCTAGCAGCTGTTTCAAAAGAGTTATTAGGGGAGTCAAAATTGGATGTTGATAGAATTAATATAGATAATGAATGGGAGAACAATAGGAATAAAGTCATAGAATATTGTATAAAAGATTCTAGGTTAGCCCTTTTGATCCTTGAGAAGATCGATGTTGTTGATAAATACCTGAATATGAGCACAGTGTCTCTGCTTCCCTTAGACGATGTGTGGAACTCAGGTAATTCTACACTCATAGATTCCTTATTAATAAGGGAGGCTGACAGAAGGAATATTGCTGTACCCATGAACAATTTCACAAATCAGCAAGAAGAAAAGATAGAGGGGGGATACGTCCATACCATTGAACCTGGGCTATATGATATGGTTGCAGTTCTTGATTTTAAATCTATGTATCCCAGTCTCATGATAAAACATAATATTTGCTTTACTACTCTCAGTCCCAACGGAACTATTGTTGCTCCCAACGGGGTGAGATTTTTAGCACCAGAGGTAAAGAAAGGGCTAGTCCCTGAAAAGTTGCAGGAATTAATGAAGACAAGGGATATGTACAAGTCTATGATGAAAAATGAAAAAAATGAAGATAGGAAAAGATACCTAAATAGTATGCAGAATTCTGTAAAGATTTTGATGAATTCTTTCTATGGAGTTTTTGCATCAAACTTCTATAGATTCACTGATCAAAATATTGGTGCCGCAATAACTGCATTTGCCAGGGAAACAATTAAAGGAATTATAAGGGATTTGGAATCGAGAGGTATAAAAGTTGTGTATGGGGATACTGATTCTATATTTATTAAAACAGAGAAAAAAACTCTGGAGGAAGCTCTAAAGTTGGCTTTCCAAATAAGGGATGAGATATCAAATAAATTAGGAATACAACTAGAAGTTGAAAGGATTTTAGATCCTATGTTTTCCCACGGAGCTAAGAAAAGATACGCTGGAAGAATAATATATCCAGAGCAGGAAAAGGGTAACATAATAGTAAGGGGATATGAAATAAGAAGAACTGACTCATTTGACCTCCAGTCAGAAGCCCTTATGGAGATTTTCAATCATATTTTAGATAGGGATGTTACGGGTGCACTTCGCAGAGCCAAACAGATAATTCAGGATGTGAAAAGTGGAAATGTTGATTTAGAAAAACTTGTAATTTCAAGGTCAGTAAAGGATTTTGATACATATAAAGATGCCGATTCACTGGCAAATGTGCAAGCTGCAAGAAAATTGCAGGAAATGGGAATGGAATTTGTACCGGGTATGAAAGTTTCGTGGATAGTTACGGACAGTAAAAAAAGACCTCAAGAAGTTGAGCCTTACATTCCCAGTATTCCATTCAAAAAGAAACCTGATTACGAATACTATGCTGACAGAGTAGCTCAAACATTAGCAAGAATCACGGAAGTATTTAATATGGATGAAATATCATTGAAATCAAACGAAGTCAGAAAAAAGAGTACACTGGAGGATTTCCTTTAAACTTTTGCGATAGAAAAACTTATAAGTAAGTTGTATAATAACATAACGTGCCTAGATTGTTACCTAAAATTAATATTATTCCTGTATATTTAATTAACACTCCTCTCAAGAAAAGGGATAGCAAAGGGTCGATGATCATAGAGCAAAACATATCAAATTCAGAAAATTATGATCACTCGAGATTTTATTCACAGGAAAGGTATCCAATAAGGGAACCATATTCATATGTTAATATTTTAACAGATAAGCTAACCAATGAGAACATATACTGGGTTAGCGAGCCTCTGCTAACCATCAGGGATTCCAATCTACTTGATACGTTAAAAACAGGTTTGGAAAGTGTTACTCACATTATTGAAAATATTGAGGAAGTCAAGGATAAAGAAGAATTTATTAAAGAAACTGTGAGAGATTTCATAAGAACTAGAGAGCTTTGGATAGATAGCGTTACTTTAAGGAAGGTGGAGTATTATTTGATCAGGGACTTTTTAGGTTATTCAGTAATTGATCCCCTAATGAAAGACCCCAATATAGAAGACATATCCTGTGATGGTGTCAACATTCCAGTGTATGTCTACCATCGTAAATATGAGAATTTGAAAACCAATATTGTATTTGAAACCCCTGAAAAACTCAACAGTTTTATTGTATATTTAGCACAAAAAGGGAATAAGCAAATTTCTGTTTCGGAACCAATATTGGACGCATCAACACCTGAAGGTAATAGAATTAATGCGACTTTTGGTGATGAAGTTACAGCAAAGGGCGGTACATTTACAATTAGACTTTTCAGGGAGACGCCATTTACTCCTATTGATCTTGTAATTAGAAGAACAGCTAGTTCCGAACTGGTAGCATACATGTGGATGATGGTTGAACATGGCAGAAATGCAATGGTTTTAGGAGGAACTGGCGCAGGGAAAACTTCAACTCTAAATGCACTTTCTTTATTTATACCACCAAATGCTAAGATTGTCAGCATTGAAGATACAAGAGAAATAAATCTTCCCCATCTTAACTGGATTGCATCGACAACTAGGAGTGGAATTACGGAAAAGGGCCTATCAACCGGAAAGGGAATAGGCGAGATTGATATGTTTGATCTAGTAAGGGCAGCATTAAGACAGAGACCGAATTACATAATAGTTGGTGAAGTTAGAGGTCAGGAAGCATACAACCTCTTTCAGGCAATGGCAACCGGTCACATAACATATGGCACTATGCATGCCGAATCCATAAAATCCATGGTTTCAAGATTGACAAATAAGCCAATTAACATACCAAAAATAATGCTCACTTCACTTAATAATGTCTCTGTTCAAATGCAAGTTAGATATAGAAATCAATTGGTTAGAAGGATAAAATTCATGCATGAAATTACAGGTTATGATATTGACAGTGACGAAATAGAAACAAACACAGTATTTGAATGGAACGTGAAAAATGACAAGATTGAAATGAAGGGTTCGCCAGATCTTTTTAGATATATTGGGGATATTAAAAATATGACAGAGGAAAAGGTAGAAGAAGAGTTCAGGAGGAGAGTACTATTAATCGATTACTTAACTAGGGAAAGCATTACTGATTACCTGGAAATATGGAAATACATCAATGAATATTATAGAAATCCTATTGATTATTCCAACCTAATAAGGGAGAAGATGAAAGAAAAGTGGGGTGAGGATTTTGAGCAGTTCAATATTTGACCGCCTTAAAGTAAAAAAATCAAAATTTCTTCAAACCTCCGTATCAGGAAATAAGCTAAAATATGAAGCACATAAGGTAAGAGGTATTAAGGGCAGCTATTATGGAAATACCACGCTTTCGCCTTATTATAAACTAGCCTGGAAACTGTTTAGTAAAATCATACAGGGAAGAAATTTCAAGTCTCAGGTTAGTTTGCAAAATTCATTGAAGATGGCAGCAATTGATATTAGGGCTGAAGAATATATTGCAAGTGCCCTCCTGACCTCTTTTTTGGTTGGTGCAATTTCTGTTTTAATACTTTTAATAATGCTAATATTAAGAGTCAACATAATTTTAAATATTGTTATACTCATCTTGATACCTTTGTCTAGCTGGATTACCTACCTGGTTTATGTCTATTATCCTCAATCTGTTGCAGGTAGTAGGAAGAAAAAAATAGATGCAAATTTAGGTGGGGCAATGTCATTCATTGCTTCAATGGCTTCTGCTGATGTTCCGGTTTACGTTATATTTAAAGAATTAGCTAAAAGACCAGAATACGGGGAAATTAGAAAAGAGGCTTTAAGAATTACAAGAAATACTGAATTATTTGGAATGGATATATTAACTGCTTTGGGTGAAGCTGCTAGATACAGCCCATCAACAAGATGGCAGGAATTCTTACAGGGAGTTATTACAACTTCGACAACAGGTGGCAGACTCAAGCCATATTTCATAAGCAAAGCGGAAGAGTATCAAAACGAATTGAGAATAGCTCTCAGGAGAAATGCTGAAAATGTTGGGTTATTTGCAGAAACATATGTCACCGTTGGCGTAGCATTCCCACTTTTCTTGATAATAATTTTAGCAATAATGGGAGTTATTTCAGGTTCGGCTGGATCAAGCACAATTGTATTACTATCTGTGTTTGTTTTCTTGGTTGTACCGGTTATAATGGGAGTATTTATTTGGATAATGGCAAGCGTATCCAAGGAGGTCGCCATATGATTAACAAAATGGTACTTATAGTATCCATAGCTTCGGCTTCAGTAATATCCATTTTAGGTGCACTTTTATATCTTTACAACTTAATTTCTGTTGAGATCCTTCTAGATTTAATTGTTTTCTCTATTGCGATAGCCCTTATACCATCAGGCATAATCGATTATATCTATATTAGGAGAATAAGGGAAATAGAGAACAGAATACCCGATTTCCTTCAAGATGTAGCAGAAGCCAGCAGATTTGGGATGACATTGGCAGATGCCATAATATCAACATCGAAAGGAAAATATGGAATTTTGACAAATGACATTAAAAAGATGGCAGGTCAGCTAGAATGGGGGGTCCCTGTGAGCATAGCTCTGGAAGACTTTCTTGAAAGGACGAGAACTCCTTTAACAGAGAGGGTCGTTGGTACTATTATTAAAGCTAATGAAGCAGGGGGAAACGTTTCAGATGTCCTTAGCAAAGTTGCTCAATACGCCAGAGAAGTACAACAATTAACGAAGGAAAAATATAGTCAGTTGGGAACTTACAATGTAGTTCTTCTAATATCATTTGGTGTGTTTCTCGTAACAATACTGATATTGAATGTTCAGTTCTTCCCTGAAATGATAAAATCAGCAGGTAGTATAACAGGTAATGTAGCCTCTAACAGCATAGCTTCAATTAATGTCTCAATAATTCCATATGTAAAATTAATATTCGCAGCTGCAGTTTTAATTAGCGCAGTAGGGGACGGTATTATGGCCGGTGTCCTTAAAGATGGGAGATATGAAAGTGGATTTATTATGGCCGCTGCCCTTGCGATATCAGGATACATATTCTTGCTTTTGCTTGGAGGTGTTTAGATGGATTTAACCACCGGTCTCATAATAGGAAGAAAACCCATAAAGCAGCGAGGGATTTTCTATTCTAACATATCCGAGGATATTAACCCTGAAATAACATGGGGAAAGGAATGGTATGTTTTAGAAAAAAAGGATATAGAAAAACCATACTCTAGGGTTTCATTAGTTCAGAACAAGGAAACAAGCGAAATGATATATTTTGTTCAGGAACCGCCTATATCGGACGTTCTAAAGAATATAATAAAGTCAATAAAAGACTTCATAGTATATTCAATAAATGATTCATTTAGTAGTAATGAGAGGAAGGCTATTTTTATTAGAGATATAATTGATAAATACGTTATAGAGAAATCCCTGGCCATTTCTAACCTTGATAAGGAGAAAATTTTTTATTACATATTCAGAGACTTTGTCGGCTATGGCCCCATACAGGTGATGATGATAGACCCCGATATAGAAGATATTTCATGCGATGGCCCAAGGCTTCCAGTATTCATTTACCACAGAAGATACGGTTCCATGAAATCGAACGTACAGTTTGAGTCCGATGAAGATTTAGATACTTATGTCGTATGGATTGTGCAGAAATCTGGTAAACATATATCGGTTGCCAATCCAATGGTAGATTGCAGTCTACCTGACAGCTCTAGACTTCAGGCAACATTGAGCCGAGAAGTCACAAAAAAGGGTTCAACATTTACAATAAGAAGATTTAAGGAAAGCCCGTTCACACCCCTTGATCTGATCAAACTTAAAACTTTGGATAAGAAGATGCTTTCTTTTCTATGGTTAGCTGTGGAGCATGGAATGTCAGCCTTTGTAGTCGGAGGAACAGCATCCGGTAAAACAACTACATTAAACACCTTATTGCTCTTTATTCCCCCTGGAAAAAAGATTATAAGCATTGAAGATACAAGAGAAATTAATATTCCTCATGAGAATTGGATACCGGCAGTAACTAAACCGGGAATAGGTGAGGTAAACCCCATAACTAATAAGAGGGTTGGAGAAGTGAATATGTTTGACCTGCTAGTTGCCACATTAAGACAGAGACCGAACTATATAGTTGTAGGTGAGGTCAGGGGCCAGGAGGCATATACAGTCTTCCAGGCAATGGCTACTGGTCATACAGCGTATACTACTTTTCACGCGGATGAAATTAGAGCTATGGTACACAGATTAGAGAGCGAACCCATAAACTTACCTAGGGTTATGATGACTTCTCTTGACCTCGTAATACTTCAAGGACAGGTAAAAGTTGAAGGTAAATTAACTAGAAGAATAAAGGATATATCTGAAATTGTACCCGAATCATCTTCTGATGAGTTAAATATTAATCGTGTTTACTCCTGGGAACAGGCACTTGATGAATTTAGATACATGGGTCATTCCTATGTTCTGGATAAAATAAAGAATATTAGAAACTGGAATCAGTCAAGAATTGATATAGAACTCAAGAGAAGGGAAAAGATATTCGATTATATGGAACTCATTGGTATAAATAATTTTAGAGACTTTGTAAATGTGATATATCAATACAACAGAAATGAGAGAGAATTTCTTGATAACTTAAGACAGGTTCTTGGAGAGGATATACCATGAATCAAGTATTGTATAAAGAGGAAGGGGTAGCCAGTGCTGTTGGTACTATATTTGCAATACTTATATTCGTCACTGTACTGGGAATAGTAATTACCACATATGTCCCTGCCACCATGCAATCTTATGAAGAGCAATACAGTGAAGGAATTTTAAATAGTATGGTACAGCTCACAAGTGATATATCATTTCTTATTTCTAATTATAAGGCACAATCAATTCTTTTAGTGCCATTTGACCTAGCATCTAATTATGTACCACTATTTTCCACACCAACCTATGGATCGATAAATATAACTCCACCTACAGGTACCAATGGCGAAGGAACTATATCCGTTATATATAATAATACCAATGTCACAGTAGGGGGTTCTATACAAGTTTATACAAATAATAGATATTTTACGGATGAGGAATATGTTTATGAATATTCATCATTAATTTTCAATCAGGTAGGGAGCGGTGGCAAAATAGGTAGTGTGATGGAAAGCGAACTTTTTTCAATCAACACCCCGGTGGAATCACATCCAAATATTACTATAACTCTTATAAACTTAGTTGGTGGGCCCTTAATTTTGGGAAGTGGGAGTCCAGTGACTATAAGTTTGGAAACCTTGGCAAGAAACAGTTATGCCTTTATGGTTGATGGATCTAGTTTAATTATAAAGGCAAACTCATATCAATTCTTGAATAGGTACTTTTATTCTTATCTAAATCAGACTGCAAATTCTTTTAGCCTAATACCTTCTTTCCACAATGGTGAGTTAATGCTTTCATTTAGTGGAATAGGTTTTGTCAACCTACAAGTTTATACAATATTTGTTTCACAATCCCAATTTTGAATTTATTATTCCTAAGACCGAATATTTTGAATCGCGGGGATAATAGGGGGATGATTCAGTGCTTCAAAAAATATAACTACATGCAACTAGTATTTGAGATTCGAAACTGCTAACGAGGAGAAATTGCTAAAAATCAATAGATCTCATCCCAAAGTCAATTTAAGCAAAATTTTGGATGTTATAGAGGATCTTTCTAAAACTTATAATGGATATTTGAAAACAGAAGATATGCTGGTTGAACGAACTCAAAACGAGCAAGAAAGTAATGCATTTTTGCCTTTCTCAAATTACTTGTAAATTTAAGAAATTATATATATCTATAACTACTTGCCCATTAGCAAAAATATGGGCTAGGCTGCTTTTTAATGAATTTATTTTTAGGGCCTACCAAATAACATCCGATAAAATATTTATTGAGATAACTGAATATTTGATAAGTTATGGTGGGGATGACTTTTTAATAAAATGACAATACACTTGATAGAAGTCTATCTAAACACCGCGGGATGAGATGCCGTTTAAAAATAACTGTCAAAAATGGAATAAATCGGTCTGATTTTCAGAAATTAATAGATGATAAAATTATTATAGGACTGGATTAATAGTAGCAGAACATTTTAAATGAGATCACTGCGGGGAAGAGAGGGCTAAAAATTTATGAAAATGTATTAGACAAATAAAAATGCAATAAATTAAATAAATTATTTTCTGAATAACTTAAATAACTTAGATCCAGATTTTCCAGTTTTGTTCTGTCCTGTGGATGTCAGATTTGACAGATCGGGTGAAACTCCCTTGTCAGTTAACCATTCTCTAAACCCTTTATATTCCGGATTGCTCTTCCACCATTTCTGGAATTCTTGTTCACTCATCTTTTCCCCGAAAACAATCTTGGCTTTTGCTCTATATTCATTCACAAATTTATCATAGTCAGCTTTAAGCTTTATAAGAACCTGGTATTCAGGATCTTTTTTGCTAATGAAAACTGCACCGCAATTCGGGCAGTACTTTGAATTTTCAGGTATCCATGATGAGCATTCACTGCATTTAACCATATCCTTCTCGAATTCAGTTCCGCATCTTGGACACTTAAGTGAGTCGGCCGGTATTAAAGCACCGCAAACGCTGCATTGCATTAAGTTTGATGTCTTTCTCCTTATGTAAGATGCGCCTGCAACAAAAGCCAATCCAAGGGCACCTAAAATAACCAATGGGTATACATATATAGGAATGACTAATGGAGCCTGTTTTACAGTTATAAAGTTGGTATATTGATAAACTTCCTTATTATTTCCCGTTCCAGTTACTACTGTTAATGTATATTTTCCTGCATAAGGTAACCTTACATTTAAAACCGCTATTCCTGATGAGGATGTTTCGCCACTATATACATATACTATCTTACCATTGGAAACAATGGTAAGGCTGAAATTGGCTGGCCACGGTTTATTAATAACAGTATTTATCGATCTCAATACTAATACTACTGATTGACCGGATGTTGGAGTTGGATTTGATAAGGAATAAGTAAACAATATTTTTGGAACCAGAACATTAAAAGGTATTGTTACGTTGTATTCGTCATAATTTTTTGTAAATATCTTGTGGTTATAGTTTAGATAAACTTGGATCGTTCCAACTACAGGTTGATTATAAACCAGATTGGATACATTTATGATTTCACTCTCACCTGCATATAGAGATAAGCTTGCATTATTTGTTAATAATACTAAAGGTTCTGGTGTAAATACAACTATCTTATAAGGCACTTGACCTTTGAAATAAGAACCTCCATTGTTAACAACTGTGAATGATATATTGAAATTTTCTCCTTCAAATAGCTGAGCTGGTGAAATTGTCATATTGGTGACTGAGAAATTTGGTCTCTCATAAATGGTTAAAGTACCTAGATTATAACTTATGAAATAAGGGGTTGTATTGGAAGTTTCTAGATCCAGAGTCAATGGGTATGATATCTGATTCTGCCCATGCATAATTCCGGGTATATCTGATGTATTAAATGTTATTGGAATTACCGTTCCGCTACCTAATGAAATGTTACCCAAATTGTAACTCAATAGAGTATAGCTACCGAGCTTGAGATATGCAACCGTATTTAAGGAAGGATAATTTGCAACTTTGTTTATAACTATATTTCCCGTCATTATTGAGCCATTTTCCATTGAAGATGGTAAATTTGAAATGACATAATAATAAGGGATAGGTATTGACATTTGATACATGGTTGCCCCATTTGGGGATGGCAGGATATCATTGTAATCCAAAATATAAGTTAGTGACATGTTGTTTGAATAACTAACACTCATATTAATAGGGAATAAAGAAGTGGATGAGACATTTCCCATGAACAAAATCTGGCCATTGTACAATATTTCCACTGGAACCTGAGATGAGGAATTAAAGCCCGTATTTACTATAAATAGCAAATTAGTAAAGTTGACATAATTACTTATATTTCCATTCAAAATAAATGATGATTGCCCAATCTTAAAGGAGTAATTCGGATAGAAATACAAACTTTCAGCAACGTTAGAAATTGATTCCACATAGGGCTGGGTTGAATTGTTAAATTTAATTGAAAAGTAATTGTATCCAACGTGGAACAGATTCGCACTTAAATTTATAGGCAGAAATTGTTGCCCATTTAAGGTTTGAGTTAGTTGTATATTTCCATATTTTCCGTTTACATCGTAAGTTAGAATTAAATTATTTATAGGTTCGTTTGCATAAACTTGCAGTAATCCGTCCAAAGGCATTCCGATGAAAGGAGTTTGAGACTGCGTGAAACTTAGGATAGTAACCACGGGCCTGGGTATAACTGAAACTGTCATATTCAGTGATGGCCTGCTAGAATTTGCCGGATATACGTTTTTAGATAGGAGAGCTTTTGCCATTACTTTTAAAGTTCCGTTAGATAATACCGTTACAATTGGCAATACTATCTGTAATGTGTAGGAGCTTGAACCAGATAACTCCAGAGTAGAATTATAGTAAAACATTGTTCCATTGGGGTATTGTACTTTTATTAAAAGATTAAAAGTACCTGTGGACTGAGAACCTGTATTTGTAACATTTACGATAACCTTACCTCCATACCCTGATATCCAGCTGCCTCCGTAAGAATAAGTTGGTACGATTGCGCCTGAAAGTATTACAGAGACATTGGAATGCGAAACTATTGAAAATTTAATTGGCTGATTTGAACTGAACATTGTTTGACTAAAAAATTGTAAAGTCATATTGTAAGGACCTGGGGAAAGGCTATCTGGCACGTTCAATGCTATTTCCTTAGAGGAATTAGCCGGCAAATTGTAATTTGAGGAACTATAATATTCTTGGGAATTTAAGAAAATTACAAAGTTTCCGGAAATTGAACTACCAAAAGATGTGGCATTTACATATATATAGAAATTAGATCCGTAGATTGGCTCTGTAATCTTCGTTATCCAATAATTCACAAATGTATCATTGGTTTTAATATTAACCAATCTTAAATTGGTTGAGTTACTTAATAATGGAAATGCGGGTAGAGTTACATTGGCATGAATGCCCTCTGAATTTAATATATATTTCCCAAAAACATTGGTATTCGGATTTGTTTCAAAATTGAATACGTCGGTAAGTACCGGAATCTTAGCTATACCGTTTATTGTGTAATTGAACTGATTAGACAAGAATCCCATGGATATCATTTGTGTTTGGAAATTGTTGTTCAGGCTGCTTACCAAAGAATTGGTACTTGCACTTCCCTCATTTGGGTAAAATACCGCATCATAGTGATTTATGGGATACCCTTGATAATTTGTTAAATTGAGTTCAATATACCTATAAATTAAGACATTGCTGTTTTGGTCTACTAAGAAGGGTGGATCCCGATTTATTAATGGCGTACTGGTAACATTGTTGACTGTCAAATTTGCGATATAAATATTTGAATTAATTAAATAAAAGCCATTTTTTAGAGGATTCTTTAACAATCCATGATCAACTGTATAATTATAAAAATTCACGTCAAAATAGTCGTTCATTCCGTAAATAACAGAATTTACTAAATTTATGTAATAATTACTGTAACCCCCATAATAACTAAAAGTATCATTAGTATATATTTCGAAGTTTTCACTTATGATATCAGTATAACCCTTAGAATTATTCTGGTAGATTAGTGAATATAGGCTTTTCTCAATTTTACTTAATGGGACGAAAGATGGAATCATAAATGTTAAATTATATGATATCACCTGATTATTTGTAGAGGGTAAGGAGCTGTTACCCAATTTGTCCTTTCCTGTAAAAATAGAAACATTTGATTCAGAGTTACTCTTATAAACTATGAACAGGTTAATCTCATCTATCATCATATAATTTGGATAATTCAAACTTGACTGAACTGCACTAAAGTTAGCGGTTCCAGTAAAATTCTTGGATAATGGGTTAGATGTTAGGTTTGCGACCATTATTGTATTAATCGGTGTGGGGGAAAAGAAATCACCAAAATAATCTTTGACCATGTAGACAGTGCTTGAGGAGAAGAATGGGGTTGGAGCAAAAGAATATCTATTATTATTGAAGATGGAGGTGGCGTTCTGAATACCTGAGAATTTTGTGCCTACTATTAAGACATTTGAATTCTGAAAATAGACATTTCCAGGGAATTTAATTATGGAATTATGTATCTTTACATTTGCACCGAAAAACGATGCATTAAACAACAAATATGGTTGTAAGGAATCTGTAGATACTGTAATTTCTGCATTGTACATTATTAGAGTACCGTTAACTATCAACTTATAATGGTGCAATACATCCTGGTCAAAGTACAATGTCGCATTTTCAATTATAAGGGTCCCAGTAGAATTTACAATCAAGTTCCCCCTAACCCCATATTGTCCAGGCAGACCTGTGAGAGGGTCTATAGTGCTTTCATTAATTATCATTACTCCATTAACATAAATATTGGTGTTGGGTTGAATAACACTGCCAGCCGAAACCTGATTGGACAAGCTCAATATGGATAACGATGAAATTAATAATATAACAATTACAAGCACTGTCTTAACTTTGTTCTCCATTGAATAAGTATATTTTTACTTATTAATAGATTTTACTAAAGACTCGTTTATTACAACCTCTTAAAATCTCTAACAGCAATTCCCTTTTTAATATAATTTAAATCATTTTTTGATATAGCAGCAAACCCATATCCCTCAATCTTTCCATTGTTTAGAATTATTACTGGGTCACCTGGTCTTATATCATCGGAAATTTCTGCCACAACAGGTATGAATATGTTTGATGACTTTACGGATTCCTTTATTTCAATAACTTTTCTTCTATTTGAAGCTAGGTATTGGGCAAGCCCTTTCATTGGATATGGCCCATTTCTGGTTATTTTAGCAAATTCAATACCATTGACATAAACAATTTCCCTATTCCCCTGATCAACTATTTTTATATCCTCATTATCAAGAACTATCTCGTAGTAATAATTGAGTATATTTAAGATTTCAATTTTCCTTTTATCGAAACTTTTTTTTACAATTTCTCTTTCTAAAATTTGAACCAATTTTTCAGAGTTTTCTGCATTCAATTTCCCCCTGATTCCCATTTTTTCATCGAAGATATTTAAAATTGCATCTTCCCCCTCCGGTAAAATATAAAAAACTCTGTCGTATTTTTTATCTTTGAAATAATTTTTAGCAGTTTCTATCAACATTTTTTTCTCTTCTTCAAACCAATATCCTGTTACCGGTATATCGTAAAAGGCCGCAGGATAAAATGACTCAATTTCTCTCGGAACAAGGCCTAGCGGAGAAGTTACTATTACCTCATCGATATATTTTAAATATTTTCTGATATAGCTGTGCAAAACTCTGTGTGACTTCGACATTGAATATGGTTTAACGGCAGCACAAGGGATCAAAAGCAAATTGTTAGCTTTCTGTTTAAAGTTCATTATTCGTTCCCTGTACTCCCTAAATTCAGCTCTAAAAATACTTTCTAAGCCAGATGATTTTAAATTTTTTGGTTCATGGTCAAGAAATTCTTTAATTTCATCATAGTACTCCATATCCAAAAGCCTTAAGATCTCTTGGGAAAATGAAGAATGTGAATAAAATTCAACAAGTTCCCTGAAATTGAACGTTTTCAAAGAAATTTCTATCTCATTCATTATTCTGTCTAAAAGTCTATTATTCCATTCCCTGCAATTTACTCCATTATTTATTCCTGTAGGATATATACAACTTTCCTCACCCATTATGTCTAAAAAACTTGCATCAAGTATGTCAATGCCCAAATAGAAAAGTACAGGGAAATCGTAAGGGTTGAATGGACCTGGCAGATAAATAAGCTTTCCAAGATCCTTCCTCCTTAATTTTAAAACTGTGGATACTAATTCCCTTATGTTGTTTCTGTTATAATTTTGAATTATGATTAGAAAATCGGTTTCAAATACATCCTTATTCCTATATTCCAAAGGAATTTCATTTGGAATGAGGTCCTTCAAAGCACGTATAATTGTTGGTACCTTTAATCCATTAAATTCTCCGTACTTTCTCAATATGTATCTCATAGGTTGAATTCAATCCCACAGACCTTACAAGATTTAGATCTTTCGGCACATTTTAGATGATACATAGAACCGCAATATTCGCATTTACCAGCATCAATACCAGGCAGAATTGCTCCCCTGCATGAGGCGCATACTAATCTAGAATTTGATTTAAACCTTAATAGAGTTTCCAGTTTTTTAATAGTAAATACCTTCTCATATGTTGAAAAATCAAGCGTTTGACCATACACCTTAAACGGTTCATCTTTCTTAATGTTATAATCATAATTTAATTCAATTAGCTTCTTAGGTTCTATATCGCCAATTGTTTTTTCCTTATCTAGCCACGCTACAGTGGCATCATAGAGTTTCCAATTTCCTGCATTGGTAATATTTATTTTCAAGAGGAATTTTCTTTCCCCTTTAGCTTTCTCATACTGCAAAATGATTTCAGGCTTCAGTTCTTTTGCAAGTTCTTTTAGAGCATCTACATCATCTGGGGCTAAATTGTAGCCATTCGAATTTAATTCCTTGATTCTTTCTGCAATTTTATCTTTATCTATTATCTTTTCAATGAATTCATTTGGCAATACAAGTTTTGAGACCAGCTCGACAAACAATGTAGAATAATCTATTTCACCATTTAGGACAGGTTCTATATTCTTATCAATAGATAAGGAATACTTTTTAACTTTTTCATTAATTTCCTCCTTTAAAAGCCTTAAATTATTAAAAACTTCATTAATATTTGTAATATTGATCGAATCTATTTTACTCTTTGTTTTTATTGTTTCCGGTTCAGCGAAATGGAGTAGTGCATTTTCGATGTCTGAACTTAACTTTATAATTATATTGAAGTAGGATTTCAGGATATTTATCTTCTCGGTTAAAAGGTACTCCCCAATCTTTTCAGGAACTCCTACGTATAATGTTAAATCATAATTTAATTCAGAACCCAATTCCTTGAGATCGTTCTTAGCTTTTTGTACAACAACTCTGTATGATTCTTCAAAGTCCAAATTAACATTAGCACAATAATTTCCCAAAAGGAGATTAATACCTATTAAGCCCCTTACAAATTTTAAATTCTTTTGAACTTTTTCATCCGCTGTTTCATTCTTATAGCGATTATATTCTGATATCAAGAAATTTAAAGAATTGAAGAGATTTGTAAAATCTAGTTTCCTGATTGAATCTTCAAGTTTTTCTAGCTCCTTTCCATATTTGTTTCTAAGATCTGAATCACTCGAAAAAAGAGCGTAATAATGATTTGCAATCTTTAATAGACCGAATAGTGGCAAATAATCTTTAAGTATTTCATACAATCCTAAATATGCACCAAGGTAATCGTTGTTTGTTATTTTATTTAACACTTCCGCGTCATATTTTTTAGATAAAGTAGCATCCCTTAGAATATAATCCTTAACAAAATCTATTGACATATAATGCAATATAACATTGGTTACTTCTGCCAAAACATAATCATTGTTCCTTTTTGCAATTTCACTTAATACTTTAAAATATGTGCCTGCAGGATCCGCGGTAATATTTCTCAACAATAAGTCTTCAGTTTTTTTATCTATGCCATTTTCCCTAATCAGTTTAATTACCTTATCTCTTAAGGCATCCTGAAAACTTCCTTCATTAATGACGTTGAAAAAAATTTTAAATTCTTCGTCTATGCCCCTTTTTATTATTAAATCCGGAGTCAATTCCAATGAATTTAAATCTAAATCTCCATCTTGAAGGCATATTATTTTCAATAATGCTTCAGATGATATCTTATTGGTGTAATATAACTGTAATACCCTTTTTGCGATCACAGATAATAGATCATCTGCATTTTTATCTTCATTTATCAGAACTCTATACCATTTGAAAACTTTTATTTTATTTAATTGTTCAGATAACTTAACTTCTAAAATCTTATCAGCATCTTCATTTATTGCATTCTTATCCTGAATTCCAAGTTCGAATTTCATTAGATCTAACGTGCCATTAATAATTTTCTCAAATGATTTTGATACGGAGTTTTTATATGATTCATATAAATTAATAAGATAATCAACATTTTCAGCTTCACCCTTATTTTGGGAATTTAAATTTAAGATGCCTTCTATTGCCTCTATCATATATTTTACTAATCCGAATTCTTTATCCTTAATTTCCCGGAAAAGCCTAATTTTCAAAAGGAGATTATTAGTGCTGTATATCCTAAGCAAGCTCTCATTAATCCTTTGGAATTTCAGATTAATAATGGAAAGTTTTTCATTTAATTTTCTTAAATCATTAAAAAGATTTTCTAGTTCTACATTAGCTTTGGAAATGAGTTTTTGCTCGCATGTACTATAATTGTTGATTAAAAACTTGAGGTTTCTTTCAGGATTAGGGCATTCTTGATCAACACCCAGTTCTCTAAATTGGTTAATCATGCTTAGGTAGCTTTTAGATAATTCATCGGCTATTTTATAATAAATTTCACTCAATTCTTTGAACTGTTCAACAATATTTTTTCCTGTATCGAATTTAGAAAAATCAGGATGAACCGGAATCTTAATTCCAATTTTTTCAATTAATTCCGTAGCCCCTTTTATTTCACCTTTGATTTCATTTATCTTCCCTTTAATGGCAATATCTAAGACTTCCTTAAGCTCATTCCATTTCTCCAAATCAATTTTCTCTGAACTTGAAAGGCTCCTGAATTGATTTAATATCTCCTTTGTGAATAAATTTTGATTCTCTTCAACAATGGTCGCATAATTCTTTAACTCGTTCTTTATGTTAACTATTGCATTTTTAAGATTATCTAAGTTACTTTCCAGAATGTTCATCTTGATAATGGCATCTTCTATCTTCTGAGATTTTATCAAATTCCTAATATCTTCTATTTCATTTTTAACCCCTTGACCTATTATCAATGGCTGAAGGGAGTCAACCTTAGAATTTATGGTGGTTAATTTTTTTAATGCGAAGTCCAGCAGGAGGGTATCAAGCTGATCATTAAGTTTCTTAAGCATCTGATAAGTTTTAGATGCATCTTCATAGTTCTTTATATCCATGGATAACAAACTTTCCTTTATGGGTGAGACATCAACACCTTTCCCTTCCAATTTTGAAAGCTTTGCCTTTATTTCTTCTAAGTCTTTTTCTAATTTCTGTTCAATTAACTTCTTTAGTTTATTATTGTATTCTTCCAAAGAAGATATGGATTTATCAAGTTCTATGTTTTTATAATAATTTCTAGATTTTTCTTTCAACTCAGCTAAGTTATTAAAATCTATTTTATTCCTTATTAAAAAGGCCTCACTTTTTGATACTTCCATCAATAGTTTTTGCAATTTATAGGAGTAATCTCTTTTTATTTCGTTTAAATAGTTTACACAATTGTCAAATTCTGACAATGGGTCTGAGATTTCGCACTTAATCCTAGCCTTTATAAATTGGAATATTTCCTCTAAAGAGTTTATTATTTTTGTGACATCCTCCAATCTGTAATCTGATTCTGCAAGCTTTAAAAATTCCTGTATTTTAATTTCTAATGATGTATCTTTATAGGTTTCCAATAACTTCTTAAGACCTTTAGAGATTTTCTCATTAATTGATCTTTGAAATTCTTCCAATAAATCATGTCTTAAAACATCTAGTGAATTCCTTACTCCATCAAGATCCAAAGCTTTCTTACTTAGCGATTCCTTAATTGAATTTATTGCATATTCTTCTTTCTGGACGTTAGCATTCAACCTTTTTAGAATGGGTAAAAATTTCTCTAATTCTTCGAGCTCTTTAGCAAGACTATTTCTCGTTTCTTGGATTTTTTTAGCTTCTTCTTGTAGTTTTTTTGCTATTTTTGTGGATTCGGCGAAAGGGTTGGGCATATTACATGATTAATTGTTTAATAGATTTAATATTTCTCGTCCGATTTTTAATTCTATGAAGTCAGAGAATATATCAAAATAGCTCCGAAATCATCATCACTTCTGTAAAACGCATTCCTAACCTCCTGATATTTAGACTTAAGATACTTCAATATTCCGAGGGCATCTGTGACAGAATTATTCTTGTTGTATATTAATATAACATAAACCCTCCTTACATAATCGGGTTTGAATATGCTATCTGCAGCTTTTACATCCCTTTCCAGGATTTGGAAGTTGCTTATACCATATTTTATAGTTATGACACGAAGTGGCCCAAAAATACCAGACATTTCCTTTAAATCTCTCAAGTTAAAACCTAGCAGGTTTCCATTATTTAATATAAGTTTCAATGTGTATAGTAGTTGTTCAATTTTTTCTGTATAAATTTCGGAAATTTCATTTATTTTATATGAGCTTTCTTTGGATAATATTTCGTCTGGATCTGTTATTTCGATAATGTCCACGCTTTCTCTAACATCTTTGATATAATCTGTATATCTATTCACGCTCATTCCAAGTGGTATAACTAGTAATAAAACTACAAAACTACCACGCCTAGAAAGAAAATTGCAAAGGGCCCTAGCAAATACTTCATTGAATTTATCCCCCACTTGTGTAACCACAAAGGAGACCTTGGCAAAGGTAAATTTTAGAAGATTTTCCCTTTCGTATTCAAGGATTGAATTAATTTCCTGAGATACTGTATAATCAAATTCCTTCATAACAAAAATAACTCTATTCTCTATGTTAGAATGGTGCTTGTTCAATATGGAAATTGTTTCAAATTGTTCCGTCAATTTAGATATTAGGTTAGAAGAGTATTCTCCAATTCCAATGATTCTTATCTCTTCATTATTGGAACCCTTCATTGCCTGCATCCTTTCTTAGATTTTCGTTTTGAATTTCTCTTAACCTTCTTCTAATATATTCTCTCACGGCTATCCTTATTAAATCCTCCTCATCAACAGCCTCTCCATTTTCTATGGCGTTTATAATTTGAGTCATTTCGCTCCTTGATAACCTCACGCTTACCTTTTGCGCTGGTCCCTCATGTGCGAGCTCTTCTAGGAATGAATCAATAGCTTGCCTAATAAAATCAGATAAATTTTTGAATTTGCCTTCGGCTATGAGTCTTTCTATTTTCTCCAATGACTCTGGGGGTAATCGAACTGTAATTCTTGATTGTGATTTTTCATCTGACAAAGTCATTTCACTTCCCTAGATTTGTCAGACAATATATCACTATCATGATATATAAGTTTTATGAAATCCCCTCTCTTTATTATCTATTTTATTTCATAAAAGAAATCAAAACCACCAATTTTGTCAGGAATTATATCCCGTTAGGTTAAATAAACCGTTATTCATTACTAACTAATGATAAAGGGAAGGGTTAATGAAAGACAAGTCAAGCGAATGATGCAGCAGATGGGCATAAAGTCTAACGATCTTGACGATGTTGTAGAGGTTAGAATTGTTTTGAAAGATAAAACTATAATAATAAAGGAACCAAATGTTAGCGTAATAGAGGTCCAGGGAAACAAAACATACACTGTTGTGGGAAAGGAGGAAATAATCCAGGGACAAATGGATAAACAAACAATTGAGGATACAAATTTGAAAGAAGAGGACATCAAGCTTGTTATGGAAAAGGCAGGAGTAACAAGGGAAAAAGCCATAGAGGCTCTTAAATCAAATAATTATATGGTTGCTGAAGCGATTATCTATTGCATGACAAAAAGATGAATTCAATGAATAGAGAAGAATTGCTCCGGCTTATTAAGAAAAAGGAAAGTGAATATGAACCCATCAACAAATTAATTGTAAAATTTAAAAATGAGATAGAAGAAATAATAAAAAAGAACAGTTGGAATGCAGAATTTTTTCTGGGAGGTTCTGTTGCTAAAGGCACTGATTTACTAGATTCAGACTTAGATTTTTTCATATTGTTTCATGAAGATTTCAATCCAAAAGAGGTAATTGAGGTATTAAAGACCCAATATAAGGATGCGGTTGAAAATTATTCTGAGCACCCTTATATAACTCTATTAATTGATAATATGGAAATCGATATAGTGCCCGCTTTTTATATCGAAGAAGGAGAAAAGATTAAAACATCGGTTGACAGAACTCCGTTACATGTCAAATTTATAAAATACCATCTTTCAGAATTACAAAAGGATGAGGCTAGGATATTGAAATATTTCTTTAAGAAAATAGGTGTATATGGGGCGGAGTCATCCATAAGAGGATTTTCCGGCTATGCGGCAGAATTATTAATATATAAATTTGGGGATTTTGATAAAGTTTTAGGATTTTTTAAAAATCAATCTCCGCCAATTATTATTGATATACCAGGAATAAGTGATAAGAATTATTCCAAATTTCAGGAGCCACTGGTGCTAATAGATCCAGTAGATCCTAACAGAAACGTAACAGCTAACGTTTCTATTGAGAATCTCTGGACACTTATAGCTGCCTCCAAGTTATTTTCTTGGGAAAATTCAGAAAAATTTTTCAACCCAAAACAAAGGACATATAAGGTTCCAGAAAATGCTATTGCCTTAGTTATAAATTGTAAAAAATGTAAGGAGGACGTGGTTGTCTCAAATTTAAGGAGGGTTGCCCAATCTATAATAAATAATGCAAAAATTTATGGCTTCAAAATAGAATATTTTTCGACATTATTTCTTACAAATTCAGGAATGATTGTTTTTTTACCAGAATCTAACAGTCTTGGTTCTACATATTTGCATAAGGGTCCCAAGATTGATAGAGGGAATCTGGAAGATTTTGCAAATAAATGGATTAATAATTTAGATTATGGCCCACCATTAATCATTGGAGATACCATTTATGTAATTGCAAAAAGGAAATTCATCAATTTTAATGATTACTTGAAGAGAGAAATTGAGAAATTAAAATTAGCTGGGGACTTTGACAGAACTTCAATAAAAATAATCGGTCCAGAGGAAATTGAAAAATTGATAAAAAATGGTATAATAGATAGACCTTTAACCTTCTTGCTCTAGGTAACATTCAAAGCAATAATCCAGAAAGATAGATATGTAAACAATGAGAGTAGAAAAACTATTAAATAATCACTTGATTTTTTTGTATAATAATTAGCTCTTCTAATTAGTGAGATAGAAATGGCCAGTGTAAGGATCAAAAGAATTCCACCAAGCCATGTATAATTCATTCCCAGAAGACCTGATAGAACACCAAAAATAAGTGATATTAAAAAAGACAATAACATGACCTTTCCTCTTACAATATCAGCTTTTGCATATTTTTCCCTTGAAAATTCTGAGTTTATACCTTCCATGCGAGCATCTCCCGAATGGCCATAATTGGATTCTTGGATAAAACTATTCCCGAAGCTACCAAAACCCCCTTAGCTCCTAGTTCTATGCTTCTCGTAACATCTTCCTTTGTCTTGATGCCTGCCCCGACAATGAAGATAGAATTCTCACCTATAACTTTAGCAGCCTCATATATAACTTCTGGTTTAGATTTTGAAACCGAAATGTTTCCTCCAATTAATTCAGGAGGTTCGTATGCTATAAAGTCAGGTTTTAATTCAAGAAATTTCCTTATTTCCTCCAATGTTTCAGCGCATACAATAGTTTCAATATTATTTTCTTTGCATAATTTGATTGTGTTTTTAAGATCTTCTTCTTTAATCCTCTTCTCTGAATGGTTTAGTAAAACTCCCCTGAAACCATAGGAAGGCAATAAATCAACTGGAATTTGACCTGTTCTCGCCCCAGATAAGACCGGATCAGCATGCTGAATGAACTTCTTCAATCTTGTATGAACCATGGCATCTAATGGATTCAAGATGGGTATTATATTGTCTTGATTAGGAAAATTTTCTTCAATTTCTTTTATTAACCTAATTGAATTCTCTGCGGTTGATTCTTTATAAGCTTTAAAATTGATAAATAAATAATTCATAATATTTTAATTCAATTTAGAGAGTACTTCTTCTATTTCTTTGTAATTAGGCTCCACTCCCGGGTTTTCTGATACCCATTTATATGCAATGTTAAAATTCTTATCTATTATGAATACAGCCCTCTTGGCTACTTTTAATCCCTTTATATTTGCAAAATTGTCGTGAAGCCCGCCATATTTTGCACTTACCTCTTTATTAAAATCGCTAAGTAGTTCAAAATTTAAACCGTTTTGCGCTTTAAATGCTGCGAGACTGAAAGGATGATCAACACTTATCCCAAAGACCTTCGCGTTAAATTTATTGAATTTTGCCATACTGTCCCTAAATGTACATAGTTCCTTTGTGCATACACTTGTAAAGGCACCTGGGAAAAAAGCCAGTATAATAGGGGATCCCTTGTAGCTGGATATCCTCGTCATCTTCAATTCTGTATTCGGAAGTTCAAAATCTACTGCAGTTTCCATAATTAGTAAATATTACATCATATTTTATTGTTATGCCCCATTATTGGAATTTAATCTCTTTTTCCTGGCAAGATATCTTTGATAGCCTTCTTCAAATAATTTCTTGTCCTCTTCAGTTTCCAACTTTAACCTCGGAACATCTGTTGGTTTACCATTTTCGTCTATGGCAACAAGAGTTATTATGGCCCTCCCAGTAAAATGTATCTCATCATTTAAAAGGTCTTCAGCATAAACCTCAACACCCACTTCCATGGATGATCTTCCCACAAAGTTCAATCTTGCCTTTAATTTCACAAGGTTACCTATATGCACTGGGTACAGGAAATCCATATGTTCTATAGATGCAGTAACAACATTTTTTCTACAATGTCTGACTGCAACGATTCCACCTATTTCATCTATCATTTTCAATATGGTACCACCAAATACATTGCCCATAGGATTTGCATCGGGCGGCAAGATTAATCTAGATATTTCTGAATAGCTTTCCGAAGGAGATTTTTCAATAATTTTGTCCATGAATACAAGATAGAAACATCTTATTTACATTGTATGTTCTAGAAATAATGACTTATTTTCCTTGAAAAATTAACTATTGATCAAAAGGTTTAATTATTGATTAAAATTTTCCAATGTGGAACGAATTTGGCTGAAGAATTATGATCCAAATGTCCCATATGACATTGAATGCAATATTGAAAAACCATTTGATTTTTTGAATGAATCTAGTGAAAAATTCCCACGGAAGGATGCTATCATCTTCTTCAATTATAAACTAACATACGGTGAATTAAAGGAGAAAGTAGATAAATTTGCTTCCTTCCTTATAGATTTAGGAGTTAAAAGAGGGGACAGAGTTGCCTTAGATCTCCCTAATTCACCCCAATATATTATTGCCTATTATGCCATAAATAAAATAGGTGCAATTGAAGTTCAAATATCGCCTACATATTTCTCAACTGAATTGAATCACATTCTATCTGATTCTAAACCCTCAGTATTGATAACCTTTGATGACGTTGTACCCAGGCTGAAGGATGTTAATTACAAGGAAATGAAAATAGTTGTAACAAGGATACAGGATTATCTCAATTTTCCATTATCATCCTTATATAGCCTTAATCAAAAATTAAAGAAAAAATACATAAAATTGGATAATTCTTTCATTCCCTTCAATAAGTTTGAGGAATATAAGCCGCTCAAAGATAGAATAGGGGACAGGAATGATGTTGCTGTGCTCCAGTATACCGGAGGAACAACAGGTACACCGAAAGGCGCAATGTTGACTAATTACAATCTAGTGTGCAACACTCTGCAATCGCTATCGGTTATTCCAGATGTAGAGATGGGGAAAGAATATGTAATTTCTGCAATACCTTTCTTCCATGTTTTCGGAATGACTGTAGCACTCAACTTTCCTGTAAAAATTGGTGCCACTATGCTTTTGCAGCCTAAACCAGATATAGAGGGAATTTTCAAGCTAATTAAAAAGTATAAACCTATGTTTTTACCAGGTGTCCCAACGATTTATATTAACATGCTCAACAATGAAAAGATAAAGGAAATAGATATGACCCCATTGAAGTACTGCATTTCAGGTTCTGCCCCCCTGCCTGTCGATGTAATAAAAAGATGGGAAAAAGTAACTAACGGTGGCCATTTAGTTGAAGGATACGGACTAACTGAAGCCTCCCCTGTTACGCACCTTAATCCATTGAAAGGAAAGATCAAAGCAGGTTCGATAGGAGTCCCAGTTGCATCAACGTATGCCAAAATTGTTGATCTTGAAACAGGGGAAAAAGAACTTCCCATAGGGGAAGAGGGTGAATTAATTATAAAAGGGCCTCAAGTAATGAAAGGTTACTGGAATAATGAAGAAGAAACCAAAAATGTTCTAAAAAATGGCTGGTTATATACCGGTGATATTGCAAAGATGGATGAAGACGGATACTTCTATATTGTAGATAGGAAAAAAGATGTTATAATAGTAGGTGGATTCAATGTATATCCAAGGGAAGTGGAAGAAATATTATATCAGCATCCTAAAGTGAAGGAGGCCGCAGTTGTAGGGGTTAAGGAAGAAATACATGGAGAAGTAGTTAAAGCATTTATCGTCTTAAAAGATGGAGAAACCGCAACTGAAGAGGAAATTAAAAAGTTTTTTGATGGAAAAATTGCCAAGTTTAAAATACCCAGAGTTATAGAATTTAGAAAGGAATTACCGAAGACTATGGTAGGGAAAATTCTTAGAAGAGAATTAAGAAATGAAGGAAATAAAAATTAGATGTACCCTGCTTCAGTTTCATAAAGCTTTGAAGCAAGTTTCTTCTTTTCCTCCTCTTCGTTATACAATAGAACGGAAAGTGACATTATGTCCCTGTAAAACTTTTCAACACCATAATCCTCTATGTACCCATAGCCCCCATGTACTTGGATTGAATTTTTAGTAATCTCTTTGGCAAGCTCGATGGATTTCATTTTTAAAAACAATATATCTGCCGTTTCTGATTCATTGGATAGAGCCAAGTAGAGGGAGTTTTTAAGCATGCTTAGCTCATTATATTGCATACTTATGGGGAAGGCAATTGGCTGAAAATCCTTCAGAAGATTCCCAAATGCAGATCTGACTTTGGAATATTCTATGGCTTTCATCAATGAACCTTCAGCTATACCTATGGCCAAAGCTGTTATAAAAGGGTGAGCCTCTTCATAAGCCTTCACTAGATCCTCCTTTGTACCTATTTTGACATAGTCTTTTGTATTAAACTCAACTTTACCAAATTTTAACCCCCTGAAGCCTAATTTTCTATGTGCTTCTATTTCTTTAAAGCCGCTTTTTATAATATACAAATTGCCGTCTGTAGCTGAAGCAATTATCAAATCGGCGTCAGAATTTAAAACATATTTCTTTGTTCCAATTAATTTTTCACCCTCCATATGAAGTTCATTCTCGTTGTCATAACCGCTCATAAGCTCAGCGAATGCAACAGTTCCTCTTTTTATACCTTGAGATACTTCATTGATGCTTTGCTCATCTGCAAGCTTGTGGAAAAGAACATTTGTTAAGAAAACTTCCATAGCGACCGATGGACTGGATGTTGATAGAACCTCGATTATTATTGATAGAGCCTTTTTATCCATTACTTTATTCCCATTTAATAATTGAACCATACCAAGAAAACCTTGCTCTAGCATTGCCTTTCTTACTTGCTCGGGTATGCCTTCCTTTTCTATTTTAAGAACTATGTTATCCAGATATTTTGAATTGAAATCTTTTACAGAATTTTCTAATATCCTATACTCCTCTTCCATTTATTTCCCTCCTTTCAGCATCATTCTTGAGATTATAAGTTTTTCAATTTCGCTTGTACCTTCCCATATTTCCAATATTCTTGCATCCCTATAAAATCTCTCTAATTCGCTGTTTAATGCCTTTAATCCCATAATCTCCATAGCTACCTTTGAAGCTAAAATAGCAGTTTCACCGGAATAATATTTCGCCATGGATGTTAAAACGGGGTTGGGGTTAAATTTGAAAAGATATGATGCGGCCTTGTAAGTCAATCCTCTTGATGCCTCAATCCTCGTGGCAATTTCCGCAAGCTTGAATTGAATATTTTCTATCGGTTCTCCCTGACTATTCATTGGACCATACTTCTTTATGTGTTCCATGAGCCTGTCTAGAATACCTTGAGCCACTCCTAATCCCTGGGCAGCAACATATATTCTAGATATATTGAAAAATGTCATGATGTAGTAGAAACCCTTTCCTTCCTCTCCTACCAAATTCTCCTTGGGTACTCTTACATTTTCAAACACCAACTCTGCGGTATTTGTAGCTCGTACTCCCATTTTGCCGTGAATTTTATTTGCTTTAAAACCTTCCCATTTAGATTCGACGATAAATACACTCATCCCTCTGTGCCTTTTATCTGGTGATGGAGGAGGCGATGTTCTGGCTAAAACAACAAAATAATCTGCTATTCCTCCATTGGTGATAAACATCTTTGCACCATTTAAAATGTAATAATCCCCTTCCAGTTTTGCCTCCGTTTTTGAAGATGCTACGTCTGAGCCACCTCCTGGCTCAGTAACGGCAAGACCCATTATTTTTTGTCCTTTTAGAACTGGATCAAGATACTTTTCCTTTAACATATCAGATCCATATAGCATCAATACTTCAGAACCAAAAGCAGGGACAGTTGTAGATATTCCCAAACCAGGATCTTTCCTGCATAGCTCTTCAATGGTCACAAGAATCTTCCATGGATTTGAATAATCCATTAGACCTTCCCTGTTTGAATAATTTAAGAGTTCCATTGGGAATTGTTCTTCCCTATCCATCTTGTCTGCTAATTCCTCTGTGAAATACTTTTCTGCAAATTCTTTGGCTTTATTAATTGCGGAAATCATTTCTTCATCCATTTCAAAATCCATTTTCATCACCTCATACATTTTCCAAAACAACAGAATAACCCTGGCCTCCCCCCACACAAAGTGTGGCTACTCCTAATTTCTTATTTGATTGCTTTAACTGTCTAGCTAATGTTCCTACAAGTCTGGCGCCTGATGCACCCAAAGGATGACCTAAAGCGATAGCACCGCCTTTCTGATTAACCTTTTCTCTTGGGATTCCCAATTCCTTCATGGCATTGAGTACAACTACTGCAAATGCCTCATTAATCTCCCATAGGTCAATATCATCAACGCTTAATCCTGCCTTAGCAAGAGCCTTTCTTGAGGCTGGGACGGGGCCCTCACCCATTATTGAAGGATCCACAGCAGCCCATCCGAAAGACTTAATTTTTGCCAGTGGTTTTAATCCATATTCATCCATAGCTTTCTCTGACATAACCATTACCAATGAAGCACCTGCATTTAAAGGAGATGAATTTCCAGCAGTTATTACCCCATCCTGTTGGAACGCCGGTGGAAGTTTTTCTATTTGCTCGAGGGTCGTATCTGGTCTAACACTTTGATCTTTATCAACCTTAATCATTTCACCGTTGTATTCAACTTCAACCGGCAGGATTTCATCCTTGAAATAACCTTCATCGTATGCCTTTGCGGCTAGTTTATGGCTTTCAAAAGAAAATTTATCCATTTCTTTCTTCCCTATTCCCTTTACCTTGGCAAGTTTTTCAGCTGTTAATCCCATGGAAAATCCTGTTTTCATATCATATTTCATATATTCAGGTCTTAGTAGCAATTTCAGATTTGGTTCTACATGAGGATTGTTATTTAATGGGACATGAGTCATATGCTCCATCCCTCCAGCCATGATTATATCTGAATTGCCTGTCATTATCTCCATGGCTCCAATGGTAATCGCATTCATTGAGGATGAACATGCTCTGTCCAAGGCCATAGCAGGAACTTCTACAGGCAACTGTGCTAAGAGAACAGGCTGCCTGCCACCATACATCCACTGTTCCCCAACCTGAAATGCTGAACCTAGGATTACATCATTAATCTCTTTTGCTCTGATTCCTGTGGTTTTAACCGCATCTTTCATTAACATGGCTAGAACTTCGTCCATCCTTATATTATTAAAAACATCTTTTGAAGGATCAGTGGGTCTAGACCTAGAAAATGCACTTCTCTTGAAATAGACCAAATAAGCGTCTCGAAGGCTCATACTCAATCATGATAATCCCATATTTAATTAAATCGCATTGTTTACCGAAGTAAAACTCCAATGAATGTCACAATAACTTAAAAAAGTAATAATATTTGGAAGGAATTTTAGTTCGGTGCTAATATGCCTTACAATATTATAGTTCTCATAAAACAGATACCGGATCTAGAATTAATTAAAATTAACAAGGATACGGGTGCTCCCATACTCGAAGGTGTCCCGTACAGATTTGAGAATTTAAGCAAAAATGCAGTAGAGGCAGCAGTTCGATTAAAAGAAAAATATGGTGGCAAGGTAACTGCCGTTATGTTTGGGAATGAGAAAGGAACACAGGTCATGAAAGAGGCGTATGCCATGGGCGTTGACGATGGCTACATTATAACTGGATATACTGAAAGCAATCCAAGATTTACTGCGAGAGTATTGGCAAACAAAATAAAACAAATCCCCCATGACATCATTATTCTGGGTAATCAGTCAGCAGATTCAATGTCTGGAATGCTTGCAAGTTTTCTCGCCACCCAGCTAAATTACCCTCTGTTATCCAACGCGCTGAAAATTGAAATTAACGATAAAACAGCAATCGCTTCCGAGGGAGCTGAAAAATTTGTAGCAGATGAAACTGCTCCTTTACCTTGTGTAATTTCAGTGACACAGGAAACCAATGAACCTCGTTTTCCACCGGTAATGATGATAATGAAGGCAGGACAGAAGAAGATAAATATTGAGCCATTGAATTTGCCTGTTGAATCCTATTCAAAGGTACTGAGCAAAATGGCTCCGAAGAGCGAGAGAAAGAGAATAATATTTGAAGATATGGATAAGGGATTGCCTGAGATCGTAAAAGTTATAAAAGAGGTGGTAAAATGAAGGCTCTTATATTTTCAGATAACTATGATATGGCAAAGCAAATCATGGGCAGGGCTATGCAGGATTCCCAATTCACACTTATGACTACAGAATCAACTGAAGATTTACTATATTTCGGAGCTGAAAAAGTAATATTCCTGAAGGGTCAGCCAGTATATAGTTGTATAGGAGAGACCTTGATATCCGAATTTAAAAAAGGGTATGACTTTATATTAATTAGTTCAACCACCATCGGCAGGGATGTGGCAGCATACGTATCCAGTAAACTAAATTTAGATTATATCCCTGAAGTTTTCAATTACAGATTCGATGGTAATAAACTGATTACAAAGAGATTTTCATTAGGAGGAAAGGTTGTGCTTGAGGAAGAGAGTGATGCTAAAATTCTTACAGTAACACCAGGAGTTGGAGAAGGGATAAAATCTGAAAGGAAAAGTTTATCAGAAGAACTAAAGATCCCTGATGGCCCAATAAAAGTTCTTGCGATTAACCCAAAGCAATCCCAGGGAGTAGATATAGAAAAGGCAGAAGTCATAGTTTCAGTGGGAAGGGGACTTGGCAAAAAGGAGGGTCTCGCATTAATTGAACAGCTGGCGAAAAAGGTCAAGGGAGAAATAGCTGGTTCAAGACCTGTCTGTTTGGATTACCACTGGCTGAGTGAAGAAAGGCAGGTTGGATACTCCGGTAAGAAGGTTAGGCCTAAATTATACATAGCAATTGGAATATCTGGACAGATACAGCATATTGCTGGAATGAGAGATTCTAAGACTGTAATAGCTATTAACAAAGATAAAAATGCACCCATATTCCAAGAATGTGATTTAGGTTTGGTTGCTGACCTGTACAAAGCAGTTCCAAAATTGATTGAGATGTTATAAATAAAAAAATTAATTTTTAATTTTTTAAATTTTCGGCTACAAATTCTGCTATATCCTTTACTTTAATTTTATCTTCCCTATTTGTTACTTTTCTTGCATCATCCAGCATGGTCATACAGTAGGGACAAGCAGTAATTACAGTACTAGCATTTATCTTATCTGCCTGTTCAATCCTTGCATGAGATATTTTAGTGCCTACGTTTTCTTCCATCCACATTCTTGCGCCACCAGCCCCGCAACATAGTGCCTTGGTCTTATTCATTTCCATTTCCTGGAAATTGTCCGTAAGGTTCAGAATAATCTCCCTGGGTGCATCAATAACTCTGTTGTACCTTGCCAAATAGCATGAATCGTGATATGTAAATTTTTCAGTATTTTTCTTCTCCTGTAACTTTATCTTTCCAGATTTGAGAAGTTCATCTATTAATTCAGTATGATGTATAACTTCCAGATCTATACCTTTGTAATCATTTTTGAAAGTGTTGAAGCAGTGGGGACATATGGTTATAATCTTTTTAACATTGTATTTTTTGAAAGTTTCGATGTTGTTGTTTGTTAACATTTGTGCCAGGTACTCGTTTCCCGATCTCCTCGCAGGGTCTCCACTGCATGTTTCCTGAGAGCCTAATATAGCATATGAAACACCCGCTGAATTTAAAATCTTAACAAATGATCGCGCGATCTCTTGATTCCTAGGATCGTATGAAGCTGAACATCCTACCCAGAAAAGATATTCAAATTTTGTTTCTGGATCTTTTGAAAGATCTGGAACGTTTAAACCTTCTGCCCATGCCGCTCTGATGGACGGGTCATTCGCCCAAGGACTCCCATAAGATTCCATATTTCTATACATTTCAAGTACTTGCTTTGGTGCACTACCTTTATTAAGAACAAGAGACCTTCTCATTTCAATTATTTTGTCAACATGATTGATCATTACAGGACAAGCTTCAACACATGCACTGCATGTTGTGCAGGCCCACAGATCCTCTTCAGATATTACATTGCCAGGTATCTCCTTGAACGTAAAATCAGAAGGGGCTCCCTTCTTCCTGTATTCTTCTCCCTCCTGCATTAAGTCCATCCTGATATCCCATATTATGCTTCTTGGCGACAATGTTTTTCCAGTCAGGTTAGCTGGGCAATTAGCAGTACATCTTCCACATTCGGTACATGAATAAAAATCAAGATAGTCTTTCCAAGAAAAGTCCCTTAAGTCAGTGGCTCCAAATCTCGTTTGCTTTTCAAAATCAATTGGCTCTACCGCCCCCCTTGGCTTGTCATCTGCCAGAAGTACATTGAATGGGGCTGCAACTATATGGAGATGTTTAGAATTTGGAATATACGCTAGAAATATTAGAAATACCCCAATGTGTATCGAATAAATTATCCAATATAAAACCGATGCCTCAGGACCATTCAAGTGTGGTATTAGTCTTGATACAAGATAGCTGAATGGTGTTACTGTTGGTGGTAAACCCTCCATTATACTCCCGGGAATTCCTTTAGTATAACCATCTATTCTTAATGCTGATAATAAAAGATATGTAATCATAAGTGTTTCTATTAAGGCTAGTATGAATGCAGCCTCAAACCCATTGAACCCCTGATACCTTTTGATCTTCTTTATCCATCTCCTGTAAACGGCATAGATTACGTCAAGTGCAACTATAACAGCAAATAAATCAACTGTGAAGAAAATAGCATATTCTACAACCCCGTGTATAGGAAATACAAAAGACGGGTTCAATGAGGTTATTAAAAGATCAGAAGAGTAAAATGCAAAGGCCAGGAATCCCCAAAACATTAAAGCATGCAATATACCTCCGCTGGTTTCCTTGAAAAGTTTTCCTTGGAATATGACATTTCTGAAACCCAGATAAATTCGCCAGCCGATATTCGGTTTAATCTCTTTTTTCTTTTGTGGGATCTTTATCATGTACCATAGTAATTTATAAATTGCAAAGAGGAACAAACCTAATGAAATCAATAAGAAAATTAAAACTATAATTGAAAAAAGATACATCTTATTTACTCACCTTTATTTTCCCTGGAATTCTGGTTTTCTTTTTTGTAACATGGCAGATATTCCTTCCTTCAAATCCTCCGTGCCGTAAAGTATTCCAGCAGCGAGTGATTCCATTTCAAGACCGTTATCATAAGATATTTCGGATCCCCTGTTTATCAGCCGCTTTGCCAAAGCCACAGCTATTGGCGAGGTGCCAAGAGAAATTGATTCTGCAAGCTTAATAGTCTCAGAATCAACTTTATCGTTGTCATACACATGTGTAACTATACCCATCTCATATGCTTCCTTTCCCGTGAATTTTCTACCAGTTAATATAAGGTCTGCAGCTCTTGACATACCTATCAATTTAGCCAGTCTTTGAGAACCTGACCAGGCAGGTATTAACCCGAGAGTCACCTCTGGGAATCCGATTTGAGCATCTGGAGTGGAAACCCGGATGTCACAAGAAAGTGCCATTTCAAACCCGCCCCCTAATGCGTACTTTTTGATTTCTGCTATGATTACTTTGGGAATTTCCTGAAGTAGTTTGAACACCCTCTCCCCTTTCCTTGAATATTCGACAAAATCAAACATGCCGGGTATGAATTGAGAAAGCTCGGCGCCTGCTGAGAAATTTTCGTTTGAACCTGTTATTATTACAACTCTAATCTCCTTATCCCCCCATAATTCCTTAATAGCCGCTTCTAAATCATTCAATAAATCAGTATTTATAAGGTTATGCTTAGGGCGATTTAAAACGAGTTTAGCCACGTAATTTTCCATCTTTTCTATGTAAAGTGTTTCATATCTCCTAACTGCTTTGGATTCACTCACTGTTCCTATAGACTTTTGTGCTTCCTTTGGTTTTTCTTTAGATTCTTCCTGGAACGATTTGATATTCAAAAGTTCTTTCATTTTGCCATTTTTTATGGATTCTGTTGGTTCAAAGACCTTAACCTTGAATCTGGAGGCCAGATCTTCAAGATTTTTCTTTATTTCAGCAGTTGTGGAAGATTTGGCCACAGAAATCGGACCAAATGGCCTATTTAGGCCCAATTTTACTGCTGTTTCAATATCATCTGGAACTGCTACTTTCTCCTCTATTAATTTTATAGCCTCATTGATTTCTATGGAAAATAGATCCATGAGAGAAACTTTATCCGTAGGTTCTACCTTTGGTATATTTGCCCTTCCACTTGACCAATCATAAATCCCTTTTCCAGTTTTTTTACCGAGGAAACCTTTATTAACTAATTCCCTTACAAAGTTACATTCGCTATACTCTGGAGATATAGTTTCCGCATAATAGTCCATTGAATGAATTACAACATCTAAACCTACGAAATCCATTAATTCGTAAGGGCCCATAGGAAGACCCTGCTCCTTTGCAAATGCATCCAATTCTTCCGGCTTTGCTATTCCCATATCTATAATTTTGCAAAAGAATAGCATGTCCGGTGCATTTATTCTATTAACTATGAAACCTGGTGAATCTTTTAGTACCTTTACTGGTACCTTACCTATTTGCATCGATATTTCGAATGTTTTGTTAAATATTTCATCTGAAGTGTACTCTGATTTGATAACTTCCACAAGCTTCATTCTGTTTGCAGGGTTGAAGAAGTGCATTCCTATTACTCTTTCCTTATGATTCACGTTCTTTGATATCTCAGAAATTTTAATGTTGGAGGTGTTTGTTGCTAATATAACGTTTTCAGGAGTCAATTTATCGAGTTTTTCAAATATCTCTTGCTTCAGGTTTACTATTTCAGGCACTGCCTCAACAACTATATCGACACCCTTCACAGCCTCTTCTAAACTAGATGTAAATTTGATTCTTGCTAAAATTTCCTGATCTTCCCCTTTCTTAATGTTACCTTTTTCTACTGATCTTTTCAAATTTTCTTCTATATATGCTTTTGCCTTTTCAAGAGCCTGAGGAAAAGCATCTTCAAGTGCTACTTCAAATTTTGATGATGCAAAAACCAGAGCAATTCCTCTACCCATTTCACCGGCGCCGATAACAGCTACCTTCATAAAATCACTTCCTTGCCTTATTTATGGTACTGGATAGTTTCTGGACTGAAAATGCATCACCCTTAATCTTTAATTTGCCTGTCATGAAAGCTTTCACACCATCTAGTTTCCCAGAGAAAACATCTTCAAGAACCTGGTCCTGGGCAATTATGGTGGCATTAGGAGAAGGGTGTTTTCCTTCTATTATCTTTACACTATCAGATGTTAAATCCACATAATATGGATTTCCGTCACTTATCTCAATTTGGAAAACTTTCTTAAATGATAGAATTTCTTTTTTAATTTCCGGTTTTTGATCTAGCATCTCAACTGTTTTTTTAAGAAACTCTATGGAACTCATGGACATCTATTCAAAATTACTTAAAAATCTTTTTCTTGGTTTTATCCCCCCTAATTTTGGAAGGCCACCAGTTGTATTTTTTCATTATTAGCATTAATGAAGGTATAAGGAACATCCATGAGATAAGTGTTTCAAACAAGACTCCTATGGTTATAGAAACACCGATTTCACTTATTATCCTTATTGGACTAAATATCAGCGCACCGAAAACTGCTGAGATGATGAGTCCGAGAGCTATTATCACTCCAGCGTTCTCTTTCAATGCCTCTTCAATTGCATCTTCATCACTCTTTCCCTTAAAGACCTCTTCTCTGGTTCTTGTGATTAGGAAAATGTCATAGTCAAGGCCAACTCCGAACAGTGTAACTATAACGAAAAGCGGCCCGAATACTATAATGGGGTAATGCAAAGTGTAATTGTATATAATATAGAATGCTGCAACGGATGTTAATGTTGATACTCCTACATTTAGCAGTAATCTTAATGGAGTAAGCAATGCTGATAGTTGATAGCTTAACACAACGAATATTATTATGGAAAGTACTTCTACTATGGTATAGGTAGAAGCCTTTATGAAATTGGAGCTATCTAAAAGGCTTTGCGATGGACCACCGATCCAATAATTAATGCCATAATTTTTAGATAACTCTGATACTAACTTATCTAGTTTTGACATACTATTTACTGCATTCTGAGAAAAGCTTACACTTACTGGGTAAATATTTATTAAAACATAATAAGAAGATTTACCAATGAAACTATACGACTGGTTTACAATTATATGATAAGACGGATATGAACTGTTGAGTGATAATAGATCAACATAGCTACCAAACGGATAATCAACCGTTTCTATTTTATTTATATAACCGCTTTGGAGAATTTGCCTATCAAAACTCTGTACAATTTTTAAATCGGTTGAATTGAAAGTTCCGTTATTCAGAATTTTATAAGGCAATTTCAGTATTATATAATTATTGTCAAACGGATTAAAACCATAGGATTTAACAATTTGATAATAACCAATTTTTCCGGGATTGTTTGGTATCAGAGAAAGTAGATCGAAAGTCGTAGGGGTAATTTCATAGATTATTAATGATGCTACCAGTAATATTACCAGGAATGCTGTGAACATATACTTGTGATTTCTGGATATAGATGCGACTTTGCTGAAATTAAATTTGTGTTTTAAGACAGATTTACCGTGTGAATAATGGAGGAAAGATGGAAGCAGAGTTAAAGCTACCAGTAATGTGATTAAGATTCCCAGGGCATTCAAATAACCTCCATCGCCTATTAGTGGAATGTTAAATAAAGCCATGACTAAATAGGAAATGATTACTATGACGCTTGAGGTAAATACCGCATGGCCTGCCCATTGCACGGTTGTCTTAACCCTTTCATCTTGAGATGTCCTTAGGTATCTATTTATGATATATACGCTATAATCTGTACTCAAACCCATGATTAATATTGCACTTAATGTAGTTACTATAAACGAAAGAGAGGAATGTTGTAACAACCCGAATATTATGTAAGATAATGCAAGGGTGATTGTCATAGAAAATATAAAGAAACCCATGGGAATGAATGCGAGCTTTATTGACCTAAAATATAAACCCACTATTATTATGGATATAATTACTCCAATGATTATGGATTGTATTAAGCTCTGATTAGCTATTTTTTCGAGACCATGAGCTATTTCATCAGAACCGGTATAATAAATTGTCAATTCAGGAAAATTTGATTGGAGATCGCTCAAATATTGGTTAACTATGGTTAGCTGTGTGGAGTTTAGGGATGATTGATTGAAGGTTATTATAAATGTAAAACCACCAAAATTTGGTGGTATAAGTAGTCCATAAAGGCTATAATTAATGGATATCCCCACACTCTGTGGTTCATAAGGAGCTAATTCAGTGAGATATCCCTTTGTGATTATAGAGTCTGTTAATAGTGCTGAAAAATTTCCTAATTGGGCAAAGGGTGAATATTTTAGAAGTGAAACAACGAAATTCTTTGTGATGCAAGAATAGTTTTGTGTTGTGTTGTTTAACATTTCCCATGCGATTAATCTAGGATCCATGTGGGTAAGATTAGAAAATTTATTTAATTCCGGGTAAACCTTAGTTACATAATACATTTTCAATATATTGAACGAAGAGCTTGTTGAGATGTTTATAAAATAATTCGCGCTTAAATTTAGTGATGCAGAGATATTCTTTAAATAATTCCCTATAGAACTTGATAAAATCTGCATAGATACTGTTGAGTTATTTATGGAAACTGAAATTATGTAGTTTAAGAAATTAAGGGGGCTCTCATTAAATAATTCCTCAATTGCATTTGAAGTTCCATTAAGAAAGTTCAAGGTTAAGTTATATGTTAGTGTTGTTAAATTTCCCTTGTTTACGAAAGTTTGGAAAGTGGCATTATACACAATAGGATTCTGCTTTCCATAATTGTATCCAAGGGAATATGTGATGTTCAGTATTACAGAATTTCTTGTAATATTGCTCATGTAACTTTGCAGATTTAAGTTTTCAAATACGCTTTGAAATATTTCATATTCTGTAGTATTTAGTAAGATAGAGGTTGAATAATATGCATTGGTTATTGAATTGTTTAATCTTAAACTAATCTCACCGCTGCTATTATTCCAATAATTATAAAAATAATTAAAATAAATCAATCCCAGAGAATTATTATACAAATTATGGGTATCGTTGAGAAATATGTTCCGCGCCATTGAATCTTTGGTTGAGTTACTTAAATTTGGTTCCATTTGGCTTATTTTTATATATATATTCTCATATGCTAGCGGTATTCCATAAATTACAAATGCTGAAAAGTTAGTTGCTTCATAATATTTTGAAATCAATAGATAGAGAGAATTTGTGGCATTTTTTAATTTGAAGTAAGTTCCCTTATAGAGATTATCGAGCAAATTAATATTTTCAAATGTTTTATTTACAAGCTTACTGAAGTCTTGTATTTTCAAAAAGGATGAATTTAACTTAAATGAAATGTTTTCAACGTTTTTATAGAAAACGTATGTACTATTACCAATAGAGTTGAGAAATCTCGAATATATTTCATAGGGAGATACAATGCTTGAATATGATGATCCCTTTAATCCATTTTTATATGTTGAATTAAAATAAACCCATAGTTCATAAGAGATCGTTGAATTGAATGATTTATTTACGAAGACAACAACCGCTGTTCCATTTGGATCTGAATTATTTTTGAATTCTGTATTCAATATTGCCTGTGCCTTTTGTGAAAGTGAATTCTGATTTGATCCTGTAAATTCCACATTGTAATTTACAATGCTTGTAGCCTTTATTGCAAATGGGGTTGAGATTATGAAAATAACTATCCAAATTGCTATAATGATCTTGTAATTCCTTTCTATAAAATATCCGAATTTTTCAAATTGTGATTCAAGCATCTCTCGCCTTATTAATAAAAGTTATTTAGCAATTTTCTATGTAATTAAGTGAAATTATGAATTTAACCATATTTGACAATCACGTCCATATCAAGAATGAAACTATTGACTTCTATGTTCAAGGATATAAAAAAAGCGGTGGTACTGCATTGAACTTAATAAATTTAACAGAAAATTGTGTTAATTTAGAATGTTTCATTGCCGAATATGAACGGAATATTAAAGTTTCAAGGATTTTACGTGAAAGCGGATTGGATGTGATTGTAACAATCGGTCCTTATCCCATTAATATACTGGCTATGCATAGAATCTTTAATTCCACAGAAATCTTTGAAATATATAGAATGGCTACAAAACACGCAATAAAATTAATTTCCGAGGGCAAGGCTAATGCAATTGGGGAGGTGGGGAGATTTCATTTTGAAGTTGAAAGAACATACCAAGAAGAAGCCAACGAAATTTTAAAAATGATAGCCTGTGAAGCTCATGACCAGAATATCCCTTTGATAATACATAGTGAATCACTTGATGATAGAGGGATGTGCCAGCTTTCTAATGAACTGACTAAAAGTTGTGGCAGTTTAAAAATAGTAAAACATTTTTCAAAACCTATTTATAATTTAAATTGTGGGATAATTCCCTCTGTTCCTGCATCACGTGATAATGCAAGAAAAGCTCCTTGGGGCAAAAAAGGATTTTTTCTTGAAACTGATTTCGCGGGAGACGAAAATAATCCCAATTTCGTTTTACCTCTTGATTCAGTACCCAGGAGGGTTAAAATGCTTATGCAGGAGGGGGTAGATATTGATAACATTAACAGTTCTATGAATTATTATAAAGACTTTTATATTTAAGAAATATCCATACCTAAATAGTCTATTTTATCCCAAAGTTTTCGAAGTCTTACAACATGCTTCTCATGTGAGATTACTATACTCTGTAAGTCTTTAACAATTTCCCCATTGTTAACTTGCCTCGTGATTTTTCTAAGATACTCATTCGTACATATTTCGGCTCTTGATAGATTACTAATCAATTCTCCCATACCACCTTTAGATATATCTTTAGGGGAAACTATTCTGCAATTTGGAACTAAATTTTCCATTTCATAAAGATGACCTGCATTCATATAGCCATATTTTTCAATTAGCTTGTGGATTATTTTAATATTTTCTATCTCTGAAGGCAGAATATTCCTGAGCTCATTGACTACTTCGATCACTAGATTTGTATTGGATTGTCCGGGTCTGGAGCTCTCAAGTATTGCAAACATTGTTTCGTGATATAACTGTATCAATTGTTTCTGATCTGCATACTCCTTTAAGAGCTCCTTTACGAATAAATCCACATCCATAATTTAATATATTTTGCTCGTTTAATATACTTTCCTTTACTAGCCTATTCTCTTTAATAGTAATAGAAACTATTTGTATGAGATAAATATGTCGAAATCGACATATGAATCTAACATATTCCATAAGGATATTAGGGGTCCTCAACAACGGTGATGAAACTCTCTATAGTATGAGTAAAATATTTGGAAATTCCAAAAAGAGAGCTTCAAATGGAACCATATTACCCGCTTTGAGGAGGCTCGAACAATTAGGATATATTGAAAACTATAAAGAGGGAAGATATAAAAAATACAGGATAACAGAGAAAGGAAGAGTTTATCTTGAATCGATTAGAACAATCAGAGAAAAGTTGAGGAATGATCTGTTAGAAAATTTAACTAAAGAGGATTTACTTGGTTCTGAAGCAATAAATAATGAGGATTTACTGAGTGAAAACTTCGTGAAAGATGTTATAGAATTTGTTGAAGAATACGGCAATGACTTGAATTATATAATAGTTAGATTATTCATTTTATTTGAAAGAAAAGGGGATGATAAACTTAAAAGATTCTTTGAGATTTCTAAGGAGGTACTCGCCTAATGGCTTTCACCACTAGGACAAAGACCACGATTGCTATTATGGCCATGGCCGGGACTTTAATAATGTATGTGGAAACCATGGTTACCCCGGCTTTACCTGTTCTATCCAAATTCTTTAATGCTGATTATGATAGTTTATCATGGATCATAACCTCATATCTAATAAGCGGAACTATTTCAGCGGCTATATTCGGTAAGCTTGCTGATATTTATGGAAAGAAAAGAATCTTTGTAATACTATCACTAATTTATGCAATTGCCGTTTCTTTCGGTGGCTTTGCTCAGAATTTAACTCAGTTTATTGCTATTAGAACAATACAGGGATTAGGGATGGGTATGTTACCTGTGGCATTTTCCCTACTAAATGATGAATTGCCTAAAGAGGAACTTCCCCTGGCCCAAGGGATAATATCCGCAACCTTTACCATTGGTGCTTCTATTGGGCTAGTGGTAGGTGCTTGGATTACTCAAAATTTTGACTGGCAGTGGTCATACCATTCAGCAGTACCTGTTGCCTTTGGACTTTTTATAGCGGCCTTAATTCTTCTTGAAGAGTCGCCATATAGAAAAAAGGAAAAGATTGATTTTGGAGGTATTTCACTTATTTCAATTTTCATCGTGTCTATCATTTTAGTACTTTCCGAAGGGGTTTATTGGGGTTGGACCTCCCCTTTAATATTATCTTTAGTTTTCCTAGGTGCAACCGCATTATTTTTATTCATATTTTATGAGAGAACAGTGGACGAACCATTTATAAATATCAACCTCTTGAAACAAAAAAACATAATGCTCCCAAACTTAGCAGGCCTTTTTGCATCTGGTGGAATGTTCTATCTGTTTTATTCAATTCCGCCCATACTTCAGGACCCTCCACCTGCCGGATTTGGAAAGGATATTTTCACTTCAGGTTTAGTTATGGTTCCTGCATCCATATTAGGTATAGTTGTTGCACCAATAGCAGCATTAGTGGTAAGGAAATATGGCCCTAAGGTTTCAGTTATTATAGGAACAGTCATAATGCTATTTGCATTCTTGTTACTTTATTTCAATCGTGGTTCTGTTACAGCGATCACCGAAGATGCAGCATTTATAGGATCTGGAACTTCCTTTGTTTTTGTTGGAATAATTAATACCATAATAGTTTCTGCCCCAAGAGGAGATACAGGACAGGTAACTGGAATGAATACTGTTTTTAGAAATATAGGAAGCAGTCTATCCCCTGCAATTGCTGGGGCAATTGAAACAAATTTTGTCCAACCGGCAATGGTTGGATTTCTTCCGTCCAATTTCTTAGTTTTACCATTTATTCCCATTTTTGCAGATTTCCCATCTCCTCTGGCCTTTGATTATATTTATACTATTGGTTTTATCACCATGCTGATTTCCTTAATATTTACGCTCCTCATGGATAATGTGAGGATATCTGAGAAAAAAGAGGTGAAATTAAATGAATGAGAAAATAGCTGGATTTGTTTTAATGGGATTAATTATAATTAGTAGCCTAGGTTTTGTTTATAGCCAGTCCCCTGCCAGCATTGTGGTAGATAGGTCTGGTTGGTTTAGCCTTGAGAATCCGCAGCTTGTGGAACCTGGCATGAACAATGTCCCACTTGTTGTTAATTTCGTGGTAGAAACACCTTCAACAATTTATAATCTTAATGTGTCCGTAAACGCTACCTACAACCAATATTTTAATTACAGTTACATCCATGGCCCGAACAGGGATGTAAGAAATTATTACAATATTCCAGAGGCAAATCCTGGAGAAAATTTCAGTATTATCCAACTATTAAATATAAGCCCTCAAACACCCACTGGATATTACCAAATGTATTTAGACTATTCTTATGAAACGTCTACATCTTCATATAACGGTACAGTACCCTTCATAGTACCCGTACTCGGTTATGCCGAACCAGTTATTGCCAATGCATTCTTTGGCACTAAAAATAACTCAATCTATGCCACTTCCTTCATGAACAATGTTCCTATCACCGTTATAATTGAAAACATGGGAAACTCACCTGCATTTAACTTAAGTGTGAACTTTACTCCATCATACCCCCTGAGTGGTTTCAATCAACTGGTGCCTATTTCCGGGATTCCACAATATAGTGCTATTCCGGTCACTTTTCTTGTAAACATTGGTAATGCAACAGAGAAGATAAAACAGAATTTATCCATAACCTATAACAATGGTATCAAGAGAAACTTAACCTTTTCATTATTCCTAGCAGGTTATCCATCTATAAAAATATCTCAATCTTACATAAATCTTGGCAATGTAGCACCATCCGAGGGATTAAATGGTGTACCATTAACTTTGTATATTGAAGATGCTTCCGTTGTTCCTGCTACAAATGTAACCGTTGTTTTTAATCCCAAATATCCATTAACAGGAGCAGTACAGCATATTAACATTAGCGCAATACCATCCTACGGTATTTTGCCATTAAATTTTATAGTAAACATAACTGGATCAGCTTATGTTGCCAACGAATCAATTAATATTTACTATAATGGTAGTTGGAAAACCTTAACCTTCCAAGTGGTAATCTCTGGAGCTCCAAAGATTAATCTTGTTTCATACTACACTGAACCGATGTGGGTATATGAAAATGAACAATATGTAATTTTAAAAGCGATATTTGTAAATTCAGGCAATGCGTTTGCAAGGAATTTCAATGTAACAGCAAGCTCAGATATGTTCAATATATCTCAAATACAATACCATTTCCCCTTGGTTGCTCCTGGTCAAATATTAAACCTCACATATGTTATATCGACTAAAAATATAAGCGGAAATTATTCAATTGTTCTTTCCACAACATTTGGAAATTTTTCCCTATATGTAAATGTCCTGCCTGCACCAGTGCTAAACATGACGTACAGTATCCCAACAGTTTATCCTGGTTCTAACAAAAACCTCTTTGTTTTTAAATTGACGAATTACGGGCCCGAAACCATATACAGCATTAACATACATATCTTAACCCCGGATGTATTCTATATTGATGTACCATCTTCCAATGCCCTCGGTTATCTGACAGCGGATAATATAACCTTTGGAAGCCTACAGCCTGGACATTCCCTTATAATAACTTTTATAATTGACGTTAGATCCTCCACTTCTATAGGCCAATATCCATCACAGCTCTTCATATCATACAGACTCAATAATTCACCTTATGCTTTCTTTGAGGTATACAATTTTAACGTTAACGTTAATTATACAGGGCTCCAAAAAGTAACTTCAGGTTATTACCTCCCTGAATTTATAATTGCATTCGCTTTGATACTCATTATTGCTGTATCTCTGGTGATAATTAGAAAAAGGAAGAAATAATTTTATCTGAATTATTTTATTTATTTTAATAATTTCCCTAATGTATAATTTAATATGTTTCCATTTTCTCCATATTGAATCTCGGCCTCAGTATCAAGCCTAAGCTTACCTTCCAAAACCGTATCATTCTCACCTTTGAACTTTATTGTGACCTTGGCACCAGGAACCAATTTCTCTATTTCGATGGAAACAATCTCGTTTCCTTTCAGCTTAATATCTGATGTTTTGGCTTCTATAGGTAAGATCCCCATAGCAGCAAGATTACTCCTGTGGATTCTCTCAAAGCTTTCAGCTATGATGGCCCTGACCCCAAGTAGATAAGGAGCCTTGGCAGCCCAATCCCTGCTACTACCAGCACCATACATTTTTCCCGCAACTACGACTAACTCCCTACCTTCTTTTTGATATTCCATTGAAGCATCAAATATGGTCATAAGCCTTCCATCCGGGTAATGTATAGTATATCCTCCCTGCTTATCCACAATCAAATTTCTAATTTTTACATTAGCAAAGCCACCTCTAACCATTACCTCGTGATTTCCCCTCCTAGCACCATATGTATTGAATTCATCGGGAGGGACTCCTCTTTCCATTAGATATTTTGCTGCAGGTATTTCTACGGTTTCCAAGGCTTTTGGTCCGATCTTCTTAAATTCATCCCATATTTTTCTATATTTCTCAAGATCTGTTACAATGTTCCCGGCTGGAGATATATGATCAGTGGTTATTCTGTCTCCGAAAATTGCCAAAATTCTTGCATCCTTGACATTTCCTATCTTTTTGATGTTCTCAAACCAGGGTGGCTCCAAGATATACGTGGATCTCTCATCAAATTCATATACATTCCCCTTTGGAATTTCTAGATCTTTCCATTCCTTTACTCCCTCGAATATCCTCTTTTTTCTTTCAATATATAGGTCTCTACTTATAAACATGTCCTCGTATTTCCTTATTTCCTTTTTCTCAGGCCAAATGTCTCTCAGATAAACTGGATTTCCATTAGGGTCATATCCTAAAGGCTCATTATAGAAATCTATATCTATCCTTCCTGATATGGCATAAGCCACCACAAGCAATGGAGAAGCCAAAAATGCTCCCTTAACGTATGGGTTTATTCTGCCTTCAAAATTTCTATTTCCGCTTAGGACTGCGGCTGTATAAATTTTCTCACTCTTGATAGCTTGCTCCACCTCTGGTATTAATGGACCTGCATTACCTATACATGTCGTGCATCCAAAACCAACTATATGGAACCCTAAAGCCTCCAAATACGGCATTAATCCAGATCTTCTCAAATACTCCGATACTACTGGGCTCCCTGGAGCAAAACTGGTTTTCACGTAATATTTTGTCCTTAGCCCTCTTTCCACTGCATTTTTAGCCAGTAGAGCAGCTCCTACTAATACATCTGGATTAGATGTGTTTGTACACGAAGTTATGGCAGCAATAACCACAGAACCATCCTTAAGTTCATCTAAATTGCCATTTATTCTCAATATTTTGGATTTCCTTTCATTGTTTCCTCTTTCTTTTATTATGGTTTCATTAATTAGATTGTTTAAAATTTTGTTTTCATTTAGAGGTATTCTATCTTCTGGATTTGCAGGACCTGCTATACTTGGTTCTACTGATGAAAGATCAAATTCGAGGTACCTATCGTATTCCTTATCACTTCCATCATAGAACAAGCCAATTTTTTTACCATATTCCCTGATTAATTCAATGTGCTCTTCGTCTCTGCCAGTTTTATATAAATAGTCTAATGTATCTTCAGTCAAAGGAAAGAAACCAACAGTAGCACCATATTCTGGAGCCATATTTGCAATTGTAGATTTGTCTTGCGTGGTTAAATAAGATAGTCCAGGCCCGTAAAATTCTACAAATTTCCCTACTACATTATTTTTCCTTAAAAATTCAGTAATGGATAGTACTATATCAGTAGCTGTAACCCCCTCTCTTGGTGCATTTAATAATTTAACACCAACAACTTCTGGAACAAGTATATAGGAAGGTTCGCCCACTATGACTGCCTCTGCCTCTAAACCTCCCACTCCCCATCCGAGGACCGAAATTCCATTCACCATGGTTGTATGGGAATCTGTACCAATTACGGTATCTGGGAATACTACTCCATCCCTGTTTGAAACTACGTCTGCTAAAAATTCGATATTTACTTGGTGGACAATTCCATTTCCAGGTGGGACAACTCTCATATTCCTGAAGTTTTCCTGGGCCCATTTTAGCAGCGCGTACCTTTCTTTATTTCTTTCATATTCCAATTTTCTATTTTCTAGTATGGCCAATGATGTTCCAAATTTATCGACCTGAAGCGAGTGATCTGCCACCAAATCTACCGGAATTACCGGGTTTATGTCTTCAGGGTTTTTGCCTCTCCTCGAATAGGCATTTCTCATGGCTACTATATCAAGAATTACAGGCACACCGGTATAATCTTGCAAAATTACTCTTGAAGGATAATAGGGAATTTCCACTTTTTTACCGGAGAGGAAGTTATCTATGTCATCCTGTGTAACAATCCCATTACCCAAATGCCTTAATAGATTCTCCAGTACTATTTTCTTTGTATATGGAAGCTTACTAACTTTCTCCTTATCAAGAGATTCAAATGAAAAAAATTTAAATTTCTTACCATTAATTTCTATTTCCGAAGGCATGCATCTATATTATTATTGATTAATTATTCTTTATGATATTCAATGATGGTGTTGTTTATTCCTGTGCATCCCGTGGAATTTTAATGCATCATCCTCTGTAGCCGGTTTCAGCTCACCTTCTAGCAATTTCATAAAGACATCCTGGATATCTCCTGAATAAAAGTATATTTTCTTGCCCCTGCTGGAAGCTAATCTTATGCATGGAGGCCCACATCTTTCAGTTACAATGGCATCAATAGAGGAATCTTTTTTTAAGAGGTCCATGATTTTTTGTAGCCCGGGGTGGTCCTCAAATCTATCCAATTCTATAATTTTAGATTCCAAACTATCTTCGAATATTTTAGCATTTTCACCCTCATCCATGGGGGCAATTCTTCCATTTTTGGAAACTATGGCTATTCGCATATACCTATATGATTTACCCATTATTAAAACTTAATCGGGGAAAAAATTATACTATAAACTTAAATATACTTTTAATGCCTGATGAAAAAAGGTGGATTGATGAAACTCTAACCCCCTGGAATAAAGGTAAAATTGAAAAGAGGGTGAACAGTTCTAATATAGAGCTAAAGCTCATCTATGGTCCATGGGATGTTAATATTGATTATGATAAAGATCTCGGTTTTCCGGGTGAGTATCCATTTACAAGGGGAGTATATCCGGATATGTATAGGGGAAAACTCTGGACCATGAGGATGTTTTCAGGTTTTGGTACCCCAGAAGATACAAACAAGAGATTAAAGTATCTTTTATCCCATGGAGAAACTGGTCTAAGTATTGCATTTGATATGCCCACTTTATACGGGTATGATGCTGATTCAGAAAGAGCACACGGTGAAGTTGGAAAATGTGGGGTGAATGTATCCAGCCTTCAGGATATGGAAACAATATTTAAAGATATACCTCTCGATAAAGTTTCAACTTCAATGACCATTAATGCCCCTGCAAATATTCTCATGGCAATGTACATAGTAGTAGGGGAAAAGCAGGGTGTCCCTAAGGAAAGGCTTTCAGGAACTGTTCAAGCTGATATTTTGAAAGAATATATTGCACAGAAAGAGTGGCTGTATCCCCCAGAAGCTCACATGAGGATTATTAGAGACATGATGGTATATTCAACAAAATACATGCCTAAATGGAATTACATATCGATCTCTGGCTACCATATTAGGGAGGCTGGAGCCAGCGCTGTTCAAGAACTTGCTTTCACCCTTGCTGATGGATTTGAATATGTTAAAATGGGCATTGAAAATGGGTTGGATGTTGATAGCTTTGCTCCAAGGCTCAGTTTCTTCTTTAATAGTTCAATAAACTTCTTCGAAGAAATTGCTAAATTCAGGGCGGCAAGAAGAATATGGGCTAGAGAAATGAAAGAAACCTTCGGTGCAAAAAACCCAAGAAGCATGATTCTCCGTTTTCATACTCAAACATCAGGGTATACCCTTACATGGCAACAACCTTATAACAATATAGTTAGAACTGCGATTGAAGCCTTAGCGGCAGTGTTAGGTGGAACCCAGAGCTTACATACAAATTCATTTGATGAAGCTTGGGCTCTCCCCTCTGAGCAGGCGGTTGAGATAGCATTGAGGACCCAGCAGATACTAGCATATGAAACAGGAGTCGCAGATGTGATTGACCCCCTGGGAGGCTCATACTATGTGGAATATCTTACAGACAAGATGGAAGAAGAAGCTTACAAGTATTTTAGAATAATTGAAAGCATGGGAGGAGTAGTTAACGCCATAAAAAATGGTTATTTGCAAAGGGAAATAGCTGCAACTTCATATGAGCATCAAAAGAAAATTGAAACTGGAGAGGAAAAGGTTGTAGGAGTTAATATATTCCAAAAGGAAAATGAGCAACCAATAAATATTTTGAAAATTGATTATACAGCTGAAAATCTACAGATTGAAAGATTGAGAAAGTTAAAAATGAAAAGGGATGAAAGGAAGGTTAAGGAAAGTCTAGAAAAACTTAGGGAAGTATACTTAAGTGACGAAAATTCTATGGAGGCCGTTATAGAGGCAGTAAGAAATTATGCCACACTTGAAGAAATCGCCAATGTGGGAAGGGAGGTGTTCGGGGGATGGAAGGAGCCTATGATAATATAGAATCCAAATTTCCTGGACGAAAAATCAGAGTTCTTGTAGCTAAGCCTGCATTAGATGGGCATGATAGAGGGGTTTTAATGCTAGCTAAAGCTCTAAGAGATGCGGGAATGGAAGTTTTATATGCCGGTCTTCTTCCAACACCTGAAAAAGTGGCTAGAATTGCCGTGGATGAGGATGTTGATGTTGTAGCCCTGAGTCTCCATAATGGTGCCCATCTCACAGCATTCCCTGAAGTTAAAAAATGGTTAGATAAGCTTGGTGCGAGTGATATACAATGTGTTGGAGGAGGTATAATTCCGCCAGAAGATAGAGAGAAACTAGAAAGGATGGGAATCACTGGGAATTACGGTCCAGGAACACCATTATCAATTATAATAGACCATATTAAAAAGGCAGCATATAGAAAGTGGGAGTTGGAATTAAAAGAAAAAGAAAGCAAAAATTAATTATTTGAACCGGAAGTTTTCTTCTGTACTATTTCCAGCTTGCCCATTATCATATAGACCGCGGTTCTTGCATGAGGGGGCATATTAGGATCATTAACAATTTCGTCTAAAGAAATAACAGAGGACGCAGCCCTCACATCTATTGGGGTTTTATCTGATGCAAGCTTTGTCCTTATATTTTGTATGTTTTTCCTTATGTTTCTTGGTATTGAAAAATCCGTAAGCAGTTCATCTAGCATTTTCAGGGACTCATCAAATAATTGTTGTGTTTCACTGTCCATAAAAATCACCCCTATTTGAAAACTATTCCTCTATCTTTGAAAATACTAATTACCATAGACGTTTGAGAATCTTTTATCCCTTCCTTATTTCTCAGATCCTTAAGTAAGAATTTCTTCATCGAATCAACATCGGGGAAACGAACTTTTAATATAAGATCCCATTCTCCGGTCACCAAGTATATGTCCTCAACATAGTTAATTTCCTGCAATGATTTTGATATTTCTTCAATCTTATCAGTACTTGTTTTAACATGTATAACTGCAGTTACAACCTTTGACCCGCTAATGTTATCCAAGTTTTCCTCTGACATATTTATCAAATAACGTATTTTAAACATGAAAAAAAGCTTTTCTAAATCTTAAAACCGTAATTGTCTTCAATAATTTTTTTAAATCTTTCATAATCTCTTATAAAATTCGCACCCTTGCTTGTTAATCTTAAAATCTTCTTTTCACCGTTTTCAACCATCTCCATCATTCCATTGGATATGAGGTACTCGGATATTTCTTTATATTTTGAATGTGTTATGTTTACCTTCCTCATTATAAATGATACCTGACTTTCGCTATCGGCCTCCTGAACGCACTTCAGGAAATCTACTATAACCTGGATTTCATTCCTATTCTTTCTCATACACTAATTCACTTGGCAAGACCCATGGTGCGAAAAATAATATTAGGAATAAGTCATATAAAGCGATTGAAAGAGGTAAAATGTTATTTTCGATAAATATGAAATTCAATAGCTCTAAAAGGACTGAAATATTAAGAAATAGTAGTGATAAAAGAATTATGGTTGTACCTTTTCTCTCAAGCTGCTTCTTTTCCATGAATGAAAATGTAATGAAGAAAGAAAAGTATAATGAAAGGGCAACGACAATCTCCTCAATTAGTCCAAGTGGTATAAAGAAAATTTGATATAGTATGGATTTTAAATACGTATGGTAGAGAATAACAATAGAAATGAATTGAAATATAAAAAATACGAATAGTGCGTAGGAATAACTGTAAAATAGACTACTGAGAATGGCAATAATTGATATCATGGATACTGAAATGAATTTTTCTGCTATGGGAATGTGCAACTTACCATCTTTCATAACAATGCTCAATATTGCCAGGACTATAACGGTTATCGCGCTTGAATCTGAAAATACTACAATTGAATCCATCTAAGCTATAATATTTCGCATTAATAAAAGGATTTATCCCTATGATAATAAAAAAGAAAGAAATCTTCAGTTAATCTTTAAAGTTTAAATGCAATACTAATACCAGTACTCGTTAACCTGGATTAAATCAGCGTAGCTCTGACCCGTTATAATCACGTCTGTAAAGTCGGCCCAGTAAGGACTATTCATTGATGGTTCGTACATACCTGTTGAACCATAGAAGCCAGGTGGCGGATTGCTATAATTATAGTAATCCCCATTGACTTCAAATTTTATATATATTGTTGATCCTATATAACCACTAAGGCTTATAGAAGTACCGGTTTCATGGAATGCATATAGTCCGCTATAATAAGCGCTAGGAATGGTAGCTGCATTCGACAATGATGGAAATGCTCCTGCTTCCCCCGCCCATCTAGTATCTATTTGATTCCATATAATTTGTCCAAATTGACCAGGAATTCCGACATACAATCTGTATCCATAAGGAGTATCCAGCGGATCATTTGCGTCTGCAAACCATGCATATATAGAATAATTAGTCATGAAGTAAAGCGTGGCATTATAAAGGTCAATCAGAGTTATAGGCACTGAAACCACATATGCCACTTCACTATTAACTATCGTGCTACTGTTGAAAACATAATTATTTCCATACTTTACCCTGTGCCACATATGGGATGGTGTCCCACCCAAGCCGCTTGTTCCATTTTCAATTACTTTTATATTGTCAGCCATAAAATAGTCATTTCCATAAATATTGAAATTATAACCTGATGGGCCTATAACTAATACGAATGCTATGCTTATAGCATTATCCTTATAAAGCTGTCCTGACGGAATGTGTTGAATGAGAACACTACTTAAATTGAAAGTAAAATGCTCCCAGCCGTGATATTCGCCGCTTGAAACTCCAGTAAATGCGGGCATTAAATCTGCATTGTTACTGGGATATATGTAGTTATTACTGAGACCTGCAGCGTTCACATTACTCGGATAACCCTGCGTAGGCATCACTTCATACCATTTGGAATTTCCGGCAAAACTTACAAACACAGCTACACCCTCACCACCCAATGAAAGCATAAAGTTGGCGTCCATTTGCAAATATACATAGGCAGATCCATGAATTTTCAAGTTCTCAGTTTGGACTACATAATAACTGCCAGTATAACTCCAATCCCAACCATAGCCGTTCATTGCACTATAATAATCGTAGCTGGTTCCAAGACTGTATCCACCCGAAATGCTGTTGTTGAAAAATCCCCAGGCACTTGAATCAATATAGCTGAATAGATTGCTGGACGAAGAATAATATACACCCGGAGACAGCTCAGAAACAGAAGTTGCTGCGTATCCTTCAGTATTATAAGGTTCAGCAGATATGAGGTCATTTTGTGTCCCATAGAAATTAACTCCAGTATATGCCCAGACCACTGAATATGAATTCCAATTATCCCCTGTGCTGAGGTTATCGTAGAAAACATAAACTGGAGTTTGATTAATAGCCTCACGAAGGAAATTAAGGGAGCTTATGTAACTTCCCGTTACATAACTGACTACTATTCTAATATCTCTAGGATTTTGTGGCATCGCTGCAAATTGAGGGTCCCAAATAAATTGCACTGGAACTTCCGATAATGGTGGAAGGTAAACAGTTTGAGTTCCAAACAGTCCAGATCCATCGAATGCTTCTATTTCTGCACTACCTCCCTTATTTCCCAGATTTAAAATAGCTCCATTCACAACATAATATCTGTTTATCATCAAAATGGAAGAAGAGTAACTTATTGATGAAGCGAGTACGTCTGGTATTATTTTATTAACTGTATAGTTTACAAATCCCATTAACATAAGCATAAAATAAAGCCTTGAAGACATGGAGGCATTCAATGGTGAATACTGCGAACTGTGATATTGAATTAATCCCGAAATTTGGGAAAGACCGAAGTCACCTATAAAGTACCTAAATCCGTTCTGATTTCCTATTACAGCTATTGCATTTCCTGTCCCATTCCACTCGGTTCCCAAAATGGGCCAAAGATTCTGACTGCTTTTTATGTAATAAATTGGTGCATTAGAATTTTGCGTTAAAAGATATCCAATGGAATTTGTCATATAGCTGCCAAAGAAACCGTAATTGGGGTTGGTAATATTATTACCGAATGATAGATATAACCCGTCGGGGCCTGATGGTAGATTAGCCCTCTGCCCAAAACTTATACTAAACAATTGCCCGAGAATTTGGGTACCGGATGAAGATAAATCCTTAGTTATTAACGCATAAGTCCCATTTCCAATAAAGAACATAGAGTATAGTCCCGACATGGTTGTTGTTCCTAAGCTATAATATGATTCGATAGCGTAATTAAGATTGGATAAGGAAAGCGAACTTGCCGAATTTGATAATAGTGAACTGTCTGAATCCAAGATAACTGTATTATATCTCTTGAAGACATTAGAATAATTAACAGATGAGGAAGGATTATAAAGCATCCAGTTATATTTTACCCCGAGGCTTTGGAGACTAGAATTGAGGTCTGGTGTTCCATAGGTACTTTTTCCATTGAGCGATTGCAATTTTAAAATCAGAACTGAATATTGAACAAATATTGTGGTGTTCACCAAAGATGATGCCTCGTCCAACGCATAATTTATCTGTGGTATTTCATGGAATGGATCAAGGATCCCCGTGATATAAGTGTATCCAGGTGGAGTGGCATTCCAACTAATATTATATATTATGAAACCCCCATTTTTTGGAATTTGTGGAATAGAATAATAATTATAAAAATTACCATTCATTAGTACTTCTAGCTGGGTTGTTAGGTTCACTGGTGACAGGTTGGAAATATAAAACGAGATATTGATATTTTGAGAGAACAATGGAGTGTAGGTTGATGGAACTATGTCAGTTAATGCTAGTTGGTAGCCCGGAATGAATGTAACATTAAATAACCACATCAATATTTTATTTCCTACGTAATCTTGCTGATATAATGGAAGCCTAGCAAATTCAAAGCCTAAATATACGATTCTTCCACCATTTCCATTCTTTGCATACCCCGAAATAGCCAAATTGAGTCCATTGTAATGGAAATACGTTAAATTATTCCATGTTCCTCCAAATAAGGATGCATTGAATAAGATTCCATCAGAAGATACATATGAATTCATATTAGGTTGATATATCAAATTAAGGCTTTTGATTTGATTTATTGCAAATGTGAATTTCGCGCTACTTGAGATATTTACGGTAGCATTGTAATTAACATTATATGATTGGAACGACTGTATATTCATTACAGTTGGATTTATTATGAACAATTTTCCTCCGTTAGAATAAAAATTGGATAATTGATTAAGTTGCGTTGATGATATCCCTTGATTATTGCTTCCTGTAAACCATATTATTAAATCGTAACCTGTCAAATTTACAGCTCCACCATAAGGAACTGTAAGATAATCATTAGTATAACCACTGTATTCTAGCATAACTTTATAATATTCTGATACATCCGAATTGGTACCGGAATATATTCCCTGCTCATTCACTAACAATATTTTAGGTTGAACAAAAACCTGTTGCGTAACATTCGGTGGATTTGGAATTTGAATTACCCCATTGGTACCAGTTATATTAGTTAACCCTGCAATTAATACATTATTCCCCGCTCCAGGACCATTACCTCCTACATTTTCCCAGATAAATGATATTGTGGCAACAGAAAAAGCACCAACTGAAAATGTTCCATCAATTACCCATTCATTATTAACTTTAATATTACCAAAATTGTTCTGAATGGGTAATTGCGTACCATTGGGATATCTATCATAAACAAACAAATTAAATGTTGCAGCTATGGGTGCATTATCCCTAACAATAATTTGCACGGGATCACTTGAACCGTGTACAGGCCTTGAATTCTCTAAAATAATGCCACCCTGTTCTATGGTTACATCGGGGGATGCCGAACTTGATGAATAAAGGCTAAGGTTATAAGAACTTATATGATTTCCGGATTGAGCTTTTATGATTGCAAATTCGGCATTATAATTAAAGGATGAAGGAGTAGTAATTTGTGAATAATAATATCTAAAATTTCCACTCGAACTTAAATTGGTCATCTGAATAATATATTTTTCACCAAAGAACTTGGTTAAATTTATCGAGACAGTTGTGTTGTTGTATGGAGTAAAAATAGAAGCATATACATAAAACTGAATATTGGGTTGAATTGGTAATGGGGTTGCGTAAGCATTTAAAATATAAATTCCAGAGAAAGTGTAACCATTCAATTTCCATAAAATTTGATTGTACTGTTCAGAGAATATTAAAAGTCCCAAGCTAGATATATTGTTCACTTGGATACCCAAATCAAAAAGATTTATATTTAAATAAGAACCAGGCCCAAATGTGGGTTTTTTGGTAAGGTCATAAAAATTAAACGATTTAAATGTGCCATTCACATATATATCAAGATAAGTTTCATTGGAATTTAACGTTGACCCTGCCAAGTCCTTAAGCTGAATACTAATATTCTTCCCGGTCCCGTAAATACTTGATTGTATTACCAATTGGGCTGATTTGGAGGGGGGTGGAATATGCTGAACGTAAGTGAATACAGTGGCAAATAAAATTACCGTTATAACCAAAATTAAAATCGTTCCGACTACCTCTGATACACCTGATTCTTCTAACTTTACAATATTTCTCATTCAAAATGAATTAACAAATTCATATTTTAATATTTCCTAAAAAATCCACTTAATAAAGATAAAAATAAGGAAAGAAAAATAAATTTACTGCTTCTTTAATTCTTCCAATCTCCTGACCATCCTATTAGCACTCAACAACGTTCCTATTGCTATAACTAACGTTATAAGCACTAGGACCAATATGAGTACCTCAAATGTCACAGCATTGGATGTTGATGATTTAGCAGCATTTACAGAGCTTGTAACTCCATTTACCGATGTCTGCAAAGTACCCAACTGTGTCTTTATGGTAGCGACCGATCCATTGATGCTCGTTACTGTTCCTTGTATTGTTCCAAGGGATGTCTGTATAGTCGCTATATTACCTTGTATTGATGTAAGCTGAGCATTTATGCTCGCCAAGCTTGTATTTATTGTTCCTATATCAGTCTGAATTGTGGCAACAGTTCCATTTATGGCAACAATCTTGGCATTTAAGGAGTTCAGTGAAGCCTGTATTGTTCCAAGGGATGTCTGTATGGTTGCAACCCCATTCGAAACTGCAGTTATATTTGAATTCAATGCTGAAAGTTGGGCCTCCATGACTCCGAAATTCGTATTAATGCTAACATATGTAGTGTTGAGTTCTGAATATATACCGATGATCTTTGCATTAAGCTGCGATAATGACATGTTCACATATTTACCGGTCAGAGTTGCTATTTCGGCAACAGTTGCATTATTTATTCCTGTTATCATGGCTCCTGAACCATTTAGCAGCTGGAAGGAATACTGAGAAGATGTTCCAGAATTTGGCATCTCGGCTATATTCCATAGATCATACATTGTGCTTAGCATTGAAGAGCTTGAATTGTTCTCATATATGCCTATGGGTCCTGTCTGGAGGCTAACATAAGCATAGTATTGTGAACCATTGGCTGAGAACTCCTGTGCCTTGATATAGCCAGATCCCCATATTACAGATCCGCCCATTGAATTAACTGGGTAATATTTCGATACATTGAACCAGCCGGCAAAAGTGCCACTTCCGTGCTCAGATGTGACAGTCCCCGTAATTGGAATTGATCCATCATTTAGGACATTAAATGGAGTAGATGTGAAAGTCAATGGACCTGCTGTTCCCTGCAAAACTATTGTTCCGGGAACTATATTAGCGGCTACATAATATGATCCAGAAGCGGTTGAATTAATGTAAAGCTTTGATAGATTTTGGAATGGAAGCATGAAATTCACGTTAGAAGATGCTATGCTTCCGCTCAAGTAATAAGTCTTGCCTGGGTTATAAGCAGTGAAGGCAACATTCAATGAGATATTTGGTGAAGGTTGCAATGTTAAATTTACCAATGGAGATGTTATATTTGCATAAATTGTAGTATTAGAATTATTAATTGTAGTTGGAACGTCGCCTTTTTCAAATATCAGATTGGATTTGAAAGATGCTTTGTAACTCGACATGAATGGAATCGTCTTGACATTCAATGAGTAGTTATAGTAATTAGTTAAATTATAGAGAGGATCTGTCACTTCGAATGATGCCTGTATATTAAAATTGTCAAGGTAACCGTTATATTTAATGCCAACAACCGTTAAGTTCGCCGTCGTATCTGATTGATTATAATTTGATATATTATAATAAGGTTGTGTCGAATAAATTGTCAAGTTTAATGCTGTTACATTTTGGACTCCGCTGAAATATGGGTCATTTATTATATTATGTGAGACATTGCGTATTTGAATCGTTATATTAACCATAGCCTCGCCATTCATGGAGCTTAGTCCATAAAGGGCAGGGTATGATTTAAGTACAGTATAAGTTGTATTGTAGTAGCCTAATATACTTTTATTTTCAAATCCGGCTGTTGATGTGATATTTCCAGGTGAGGTATTGCTTGAATAAGCCTTCCATAAATTGAATAGCCCTGATTTGCTATTGGATTTACCTGTTATATTTATTTCCCCATAGTAACCTGATAGTTGGAATGATGCAAATCCTTTTGCTGTATATCCATAAGCCTCACCCCATACGTCGGCTAGGGTGTAAGAAACACTTGTGTTATTGGACAGGCTGTATTGCCAGACTGCTCCATAAGAATTGTTAAACTTGAATAAGTTACTGTTTGGACTGTATGTAAGGTTTGATGTAAATACTTCTGTAACATAGTTGTTGAACCTTACAGTTCCGCTTATCTTCAAATAATCATGTGTATATCCATTCTGGTTAAGGTCAATTCCGAATAGTACTACTTGTATGTTTTTACTTGCATTTATATATAAATAGATGTTACCACTTAAGGATTTATTAAATCCTGTTAGGTAAGATTTTAGCATATATGGTGATGATGATGGTGATGTTAGATTTATTTTTGTTGAGCTTGGCAACGAAAAATTTTGTGTTATATTTGCAGTTTCATTCATAATTGGATAATATAGGGAATATGTTACCGTTCCATAGAAGTAAGTTAAGTATGGGTAACCAACTTTATCAAATATGTATGATGAAACTTTTATTTCATTAATTGAATTGACGTTCTCATTGACTCCTGTTGTAGCTACTGCAACTATTACATTATTATTAGCAGAGACATTGCCAGTTCCACTACCCGAGCCATTGAACTGCAATTTATACGTTCCATTTGTCAAGTTATACTTGAAATTAACAGAGAAGGTCCAAGTTGCATTCTCGATATATGCAACACCTGGAGAATAATTGATGGATTTTAAGGTTATATTTACGTAACCTGCTATTGTCAAATTAGATTGAGATATATTGACTGTTGTTTTTCCGGTTTGATTAAATACGACGGTACTACCGGGAGCTAGCGTCGAGATTGCTAACTTTGTATAATTGGAGAACATGGTTGTACTTATTAAGGGTGAACTAAATGTTGAATTCGCAATCTCGTTATAGATTATGCCAGCTATTCCTGGATTTTCGAGATCTACTTCAGCACCGTAGAATGTATATCCGGACTGAACGGTCAATGTATCAACTTTATATGATTTAAATGGTATTTGTAGATTACTAGTGGTACTAGATTGTACATAACTTGCAGTAACAGGAGTGGAATTAAGATACTCTGCGCTTAGATAAACCAGATTCTGATTGGTATTCCCGATTAATTTAACAGATAATGTGTAGGTTATATTGACGTAATTTTTATGGTTAATATATTTCAAGCTTAGGGAAGTAATATCCCATGTAACAGATGCTGAACCATTAAAATTCTTTATTAATTGTTTCGGCGCAAGTGCAAAGAACTGCCCTGTACCCGTATATGTACCTGTCTGATTAGCTATTAGTTTTGAATAATTAACTGAAACTTCGAAATTGACTGGTGTTCCTTCTACAGTTTGATTTATGTAACCTCTCAAATATATTGAGGTTATATTTACCGCATATTTTGTATTTGTGGTATTATTAAAGTATCCGGTAAAAGTAGAATTAAAGTTTGAAGTAGCAGCAAGTGAAAGCTGTAATGTCTTATTGGTCTCATAAGCTGTTGCATTTACCGTAACATTCTGACTATTGTTCAATGAATTGAATTTTTGAATTGTCGTCCCAAAATTGGTGGACACATTTTCATTCGTGTAGAGTGTCTGGTTTACCTTTGGGTATACTGTTGTAGTTTGGGAACTAACATTGTAAGTAGAGTTTAAATATCCCGCATCATATCCATAAATACCAACTGCATTATATTTATAGTATGTATTCAGATTTTTTGTAAAATTTACAGTTGCAAGTACGGAATAAGGCACTCCTGTTAATTTTGAGGTTATATTATTACCAACAGTTTTTCCTGGGAGCAAAGGTGAGGCATAAACATTCACTGAACCGCTTGAGGATGTTAACGAAGAAACACCATAATTATTCGCACTATCTTTATAGCTTAGGGAAACCATAAAATTCGTTCCGGGCTGGTCATTTGGCATTACGAAAGAACCAGTTAAAGTACCTCCATTAAGACTTGTGGAATAATTCGCTAGGCCTGTAGAATATGGCACACCGTTTAGATAAACTGTTACATATACCGGTGGTACTAGGTTTCCAGGTAGCCCTGACCATGTGTAGGTAACTATTTGACCGGGGAATGCCCCGCCTGAGGGATTGAAAGTCACAGTGCCGACTGGAGATGATGCTGTATTTTGTGCCGAGGTTAGAGGGAACATTGCCATCAGTGGGGTGAATATCATCAATGAAATTACAGCTAGGACGATAATCCCCCTTTTGTAATTATACATAATTAATAACCTCCAAATAAGCGAGATAATTCTATATATTTATATTTTATGAAAAAATCATCTTTCATGCTTTATTGTCATAGCCTACCTTTCAAATAACATTAGAGGACTTTTGAATATATAAATCCAATTAAAAATACTTAAATGTGAATAATTTTTAAAATTCATGGTAATTCCGGTCTACGAAATCGCAACCTTCAGTTTTTCAATAAGTGTTAGTATTTCTGATTGGGTGATAGTTAAAGGTGGTGTTATTTTTATTATGTTGTTATATTTTCCGACTAGTGTAATTATGACACCATTCTCATAAAGTTTCTTTCTAATTTCATTTGCTTTTTCATGATCAAACCTGTCCCTATCACCAACCTCAATTCCTATCATATATCCTTTACCCCTTACTTCAAAAACATGGGGAGAATTAATTTTTCTTATTTCTCGAATTAGTTT